>Ga0228711_1001033_pt1 | contig 39069 bp, 20 predicted proteins | sample MedpolnodulmetaG_2_FD_177996 | JGI IMG/M metagenome (GOLD analysis project Ga0228711, IMG submission 177996) | Root nodule microbial communities from Medicago polymorpha collected in Santa Monica, California, United States - brown nodules | ecosystem: Host-associated > Plants > Roots > Nodule...
TACACTTATGCCTTCTTTTTTTTTAGAATATTTTGTACACTTATGCCTTTTTCTCTTTTTTATTTTTGACAATATTTTGTACACATGTCTTTTTTTTGACAATATTTTGTACACTTATTTAATACTAAAAAAATGCATCACACCAATTTCATTCCTATCATGTTGCCTTTTTTTCTTTGACAATATTTTGTACGCTTATTTAATACGTTTACAAACAGAATACCTTAATTTCCATGCAAACTCGGCTACCCTAATTTCCATGTAAACTTGGCTATATCCTTATCCTTATTTAATAATTTTATTAGGTCTGTAACAATTTAACCTAATAATTTCCCTCTAAAATGCTGCATTAGGTTAGCAGTAATTTAACCTAATTTAATCTAATAAATTCCATCTAAAAAAATGCATCGCACAAATTTCATTCTTATCATCTTGCCTTTTTTTTTGACAATATTTTGTAGACTTATGCCTTTTTTTTTTACAATATTTTGTACACTTATTTAATACTAAAAAAATGCATCGCTATCATGTTGCCTTTTTTTTGACAATATTTTGTACACTTATGCCTTTTTTTTAACAATATTTTGTACACTTATTTAATACGTTTACAAACAGAATACCTTAATTTCCATGCAAACTCGGCTACCCTAATTTCCATGCAAACTTGGCTATATCCTTATCCTTATTTAATAATTTTATTAGGTCTATAACAACTTAACCTAATAATTTCTCTCTAAAATGCTGCATTCGGTTAGCAGTGATTTAATCTAATTTAACCTAATAAATTCCATCTAAAAAAATGCACCGCCCAAATTTCATTCTTATCCTCTTGCCTTTTATTCTGACAATATTTTGTAGACTTATGCCTTTTTTTTTACAATATTTTGTAGACTTATTTAATACTAAAAAAATGCATCGCTATCATGTTGCCTTTTTTCTTGACAATATTTTGTACACTTATGCCTTTTTTTTCCTTTTTTTTTACAATATTTTGTACACTTATGCCTCTTTTTTTTTACAATATTTTGTACACTTATTTAATACGTTTACAAACATAATACCCTAATTTCCATGCAAACTCGGCTACCCTAATTTCCATGTAAACTTGGTTATATCCTTATCCTTATTTATTAATTTTATTAGGTCTGCAGCAACTTAACCTAATAATTTCCCTCTAAAATGCTGCATTAGGTTAGCAGCAATTTAACCTAACAAATTACCTCTAAAATGCAGCAATCCCTAATATTTCTCCTCACTGATGAGCTTTTCATTCCTATCCTTTTATGTCATCGTTTGTATATATCTATTGTTTCTGTAAAATTTTTTTTTGCAAGTGGTTGTACACTTATTTAATACGTTTACAAACAAAATACCCTAATTTTCATGCAAACTCGGCTACCCTAATTTCCATGCAAACTCGGCTATATATAGCAAACCCTAAACCGTGTTTCTCTCAAAAAAACAACTCTAAACCGTGGTAAATTACACAGACAGCAGAAGAATCATATATTTTGATATTTTGATTTTTGCAAATGGAAGGATGTGACCTTACAACCTTCCTCTCATACCACTGTGTTACTGGTATTCTAATTTAACATGCATTTTATCGATATGCATATTTTTTTGAGAAATGGAATATCCTTTTTGCGTTTTTTGTTTTTAGTTTAAGATGTTTACACCAATTTTGGCAGTCTTCCTTTTACAGCAAAGTAGCAATGCCCATTATTTAAGAGACTCAACATCAAAATTGGAATGAAGGTAGTCAATGGATTCTATATTATGTATCTTTTTAGTTAATCGTATTCTACTGTTGTTTTTTTTTGGTTTTTGAAAAATTTAATCGCATTCTAATTGATAACTAAATAAAACTAATCCCTTAAATGCTAACTCTTGGAGCAGAAAGGATGAGCAGGAAAGAAACAATAATTGCAATGAAGTAGTAATTTATGTTAATTTTTCTTTTAGATTTTTCTATTCTATTTTATTTATGAACCATGTATTTGCTTTTTGTTTTGCTAATTTTTTTTCTTTGTTTTAATTAATTTTCTTGCATTGTTTTTGTATACAGGACACTTTTGAAAGATGCTCACATTGGGTAACATCCATGACTAGGGAAATATGCAAGGTTAAACTTTATATTGGTCTGAAAAGACATGATTTACTGATCTAAGAGATACCATCAAAGACATGATGTTTGTGTAGGGATGTTATCAAAGAGCCCAAAAGATAGTCAATTTGATAGTCAATTTAATACTTATATATGACACTCTAAAAATACAGTCAATTTAATACTTATATATAACACTTTTATAAAAAAAACCGTGCATCGCATGGGTCGATTTCTAGTAATAAAATTAATAAACAAAACTGAAAACAGTAATCATTATGGAACACAGAGACAATCTAGATATATTGTTACCAAAAAAAAATCTGGATATAAGATATACGTTACAGTTTTTTAATATTTGTTTTTTTATGGCCTCGGTGGTTGTAATGTTGATCATTTGATGGGGAAAAATTAGGGACAACTTAGATGAAATGTTTTAGATATTGTTTTTGTTTTTCCTCTCACAAAAGCAAATAAAGTATACCGTATTTTACGGATCTAAATATACTTTACAAATTTTAAATATTTTTTTTTAATGGCCTCAGTGGTTTTCATGTTGATTATTTGATGGGGAAAAATTATGGACAACTTAGATGAAATGCTTTAGATGTTGTTTTTGTTTTTCCTCTCACAAAAGCTAATAAAGTACACTGTATTTTACGGGTCTAAATATACTTTACAAATTTTAAATATTTTTTTTTAATGGCCTCAGTGGTTTTCATGTTGATCATTTGATGGGAGAAAATTATGGACAACTTAGATGAAGTGCTTTAGATGTTGTTTTTGTTTTTCTATCACAAAAGCAAATAAAGTATACCGTATTTTACGGGTCTAAATATACTTTACAAATTTTAAATTTTTTTTTTTAATGGCCTCAGTGGTTTTCATGTTGATCATTTGATGGGGGAAAATTATGGACAACTTAAATGATGTGCTTTAGATGTTGTTTTTGTTTGTCCTCTCACAAAAATAAACAAAGTACACCGTATTATACGGATCCAAATATACTTTACAGTTTTTAAATATTTGGTTTTTTGTATGGCCTCGGTTTTCATGCTCATTATTTGATGGGGAAAAACTATGGACAACTTATATAAAATGCTTTAAATGTTGCTTTTGTTTGTCCACTCACAAAAACAAACAAAGAACACCGTATTCTATGGTCTAGATATACTTTACAGATTTTGAATATTTGGTTTTTGGTATGACATCGGTTTTCATGTTGATCATTTTGATGGGAAAAAGCTATGGACAACTAATATGGCGTGCTTTAGATGTTGTTTTTGTTGTTCCTCTCACAAAAAACATTTTTTTTTATATTTATATTTTAATGAAGTGTAAAAATACTGTTTTTTAAAAATAAAAAGTAGCTTTTATGTGTAGAATAGAAAAATAACATCGAAAACAATGCACCTAAGTTTTGTCCAATATAAACTCCCAACAGAAAAACGTAATGTACAAAATTTGAAGACCCATATATATGCAAAAAGCTCCATATAAGCATCCAAAAGTTGCTCCTGACAACTTAGTTTAGAGCTACTTTTTCTTACAATACCAATATACCATTTATATAAAATAAGCTGTTTTTCATTTTTAGAGGCCCAACTTTTTTCAAAAGGAGAATATAAGCTAAAAATAAGGCTGATTAAACGCACCTTATCAATGAAGTTTTAATCTCAACAGGCAATTACATTTTATCTCTAAACTTGTGACATTTAAATTAATCAAGTCACAATTGGTCAATTAGGAAAAAAGTAGAATTAACCATCACTTTATTATATTCATAATAATATTTTTTTCATCTATAAAATGGTCTGCATATTATTCATCTCTTATAAAACAATTCATTTGATCTAAGGTCCCAAATGCCAATTGTGCCCACACTGTCCCTTCTTTATTTCATAGCTTTGCACTAGCAAGATGTTCAAAATGGTTTACTTGTGCTTGGTGTTGCTTAACATTTTCTTCAGCTTTGTTCCAACTCAATCAGCACCAAGAAAGTCTTTAATAACCAAACTTCCTGGCTTCAGCGGTACTATACCTTCCAAGCACTATGCTGGGTATGCTATTAATTTCCATATACAATCTGCATGGTTATTTTGACTGTCTCTAAAAAGATTCTTCTTTTTAATTTTATTCTTTTATTATGGTTTTATATTGTTTTTTTATTATAAATAAAATATAGTCCTGCCACTTTCAACGATTGAAGTTTGTTTGGAGCGACTATTGATTCCATCTAGTCTCTTCAGTCAAATCTCAACTGTTACATTAATCTAATGTTGAGAGATGTGACAAGAGATGACTTGAATTGTCTTGGATCGGTTGTCGCTTCTCTAAAAAAATCTTAATTGTTGTATTAATCTAATGGGCGAGATGTAATACTCTCAATCTTTAGATTGATTCATTTGATCTAAGGTCCCAAGTGTGCCTACACTCGATCTTTCAAAATATATATTAATTCACTGACCTTGGTTTCTGAAATTGAAGGTACGTGACATTGGATAAAATTCATGGCAAAAACTTGTACTACTATTTTGTTGAATCAGAAGGAAATCCTTCAAAGGACCCTCTTGTTCTATGGCTTAATGGTGGACCTGCATGTTCTAGCTTTGATGGCTTCATATATGAACATGGTAAGGGTAATTAGTCCGTTTATTTCATAGCCATTTTCATTTTGTAATTATACATAATTAATCTATGTAATTTCCATCATTCAAATTTGTTGATTCTTTACTTTTTCCAGTATCTTCTAACCTTGAATTTTTTTGTTATTTATTCATCAATGAAGTGTTTGTTTTAGTTTCAATAATCTAATTTATAACCATGTGTCCCAATTGGTCATGTCTTTCAGGTCCTTTTAATTTTATAAAACCAACGACTAAGGGAACCTTGCCTACATTGCAACTCAATCCATACAGCTGGTCAAAGGTTAGACTGAATCTAGAAATTAAGGAATTTTATTTGTCTCTATAGAAAGAGAAAATTGATTTATAACCATCTACTAAGACACATGCATCAGATACAATATTAACACATCGAAATTGGTAATCAGTTGAGAAAATAAAATAATTAAATATAATCACATCTATCAGTGTTCGACATTCACACATGTTAAATACCATACTTGCATTATGTTTCAATATGAATGTAGGAGCTACATTTATACCTCATCTAACAATGATTGTATCTTCTCGTGCTTTCAAATTATAGGTTTCCAACATTATATATTTGGACTCCCCTGTTGGAACTGGGTTTTCTTACTCAAAGAATGAATCTGATTATCATACTAGTGATACAAAGACTGCTTGTGATACTCATACTTTTCTCCTCAAGGTAAGGAAAATGTTGGGTTTTTAACATAAAAATAACGTGTTTGTTGCAGCTTATTTTTAGAAAAGATTACTTGTATGGGTTTTTATTCTTTTGTTACAACTTTAGAAAATAAGAATATGAAAATAATCTAGAAACTGCTTAAAGAGAGAATCTATTTTGAATAACTTTGATTGAAAATAATATTTGATTATATGATTTTCTTATTTAAAAAAAGGGATTTTCGCAATGATAAGCAAACATAAAATAACTATTTTTTTAAGAGAAATTACTGTTATTTTATTTTATTAAAAATCTCTAAATTATTGAATGTAAAATTTATATTTTTTTTTTTATAAACAATGAACATAAAATATTTGCATCAACAAGTCCTTAATTATTTCCTTAAAAAAAAAAAGTCCTTAATTATTATTATTCTTACCATATTGATATTGCTAACATATGTGTACCATATATTTGGCCAAACTAGTGGTTTGAATTATACCCTGAGTTTCTTGCCAACCCATTATTCATTGCTGGAGAATCTTATGCTGGAATTTATGTGCCTACTCTTGCTGATAAAATAGTAGAAGGTAATAATTAAATGTGTTAAAAAAAAGTGTGAGAATAATAATAATAATAATATTAGTTATAATAATATAAGATTCATTTGATTGATGTTCTGTAGGAATTGAAGTTGGTATCAAGCCCAAACTGAATTTCAAGGTATTTTGTCATTAAGTGATTAACATTATTTTTTCAAGTCTGTGGCAACAATATCTAAACTCATTTCAATGTGCAGGGTTACATGGCTGGAAATCCAGTAACTGATCATAAATTTGATGGCAATGCTATTATTCCTTTTGCACATGGGATGGGTCTTATCTCCGATGAAATATTCGAGGTAAAAATAAAAAATTTAGTTATTATAGTCTTCAATGATTACTTTTTTTTAAAAAAAGTCTATTATCTATAATAACCTTAACTATTCATTATCGCATTTCACTATTCTCTCTTTGCGATAGCTAGTTAGGGGTAATTTTGAGAAAATAATATTTAATATATTTCGAACTTTGAAAATGACAATTAAAAAAGAATAAAATATTCAAAAAAACCGACACTTTAAATAGAAGGAAGGGAGTAATTTCTGTTTCTTATTATTATTTTTTGAATCTTTCTTTTTTGTTTTCTTATTCTTTCTTGCATTTTTATATAATCTGTAATTGTTTGTGGTGCAGAATACAACAAAAGAATGTAGCGGAAAATTCTATGAACTAGGCAGCCATGGTTGCTCTGAAGTGTTGATAAAAATTGGAATGGTGATTTAATACACTACATTTATTACGATATAAAAATGAGTAAATAAATAGTCATTTGGGTTATTAAGTGTGTGAAACTTGTCACTATGGTTCTTGAATGTTTTGAAACTATAAAATCACCGAGGATCTCTTGTAGAAATTTTATGAACCAAATTGACTAACAATATAGACACCTTTAATGACAAACTTACTAATGAAAGACATATTTATGTATATTTTTGTTATTTGATACACTTTGGGACAATTTTGAGAGTATCTCACACATTTAATTACCAAAATGAATATTTAGTAACATAAAAACCTTGAGATTTTTGTGGTACTAATTATAATTTATTTTTTTTTAAATCTTAGATGCTAAACAAATTAAACATGTATGACATTCTAGAACCATGTTATCATGGAGAGAAAGAGGAGAATAATGAATCAAATTCTAAGTTGCCATTAAGCTTTAGACAATTGGGTAAGACTGATAGACCTATGCCTGTGAGGAAAAGAATGTTTGGTCGTGCTTGGCCATATAGAGCTATTGTGAAAGATGGATATGTGCCATCTTGGCCAGAACTTACAAGCAATAGTGGTGGTGCTCCTCCTTGTGTTGTAAGTTACTTTGGCACTTCCCTTATTTACTATGTAATATGTCATTATATTTTTACTTACCAGTTTTCCAATGATAATTTTATTTTTGTTCCTTGATTACTTGATTTAACTACTTGTTCACATTAAAAATGTTTTATACTAACTTCAATTGTTCGATTTAACTATTTGAATTACTTATTCATGCATCTTCTTTCATAAGTGATGCTTACTTTGATGAATTAGGGTTTCAGTATTACAAGCAATATATATATATAGTACTACTACGATTCAACTTACAATATTACCCTCATCCTACCACCACTTGCCTTCTTTAGTGTCTTGCATATACGAGCCATACTTTAACACTACTCATTATTATGATTGATATTGTTGCATTTCCTCTATTTAGGACGACGAGGTTTCTGTGATATGGCTAAACAATCGTAAGGTCCGAAGAGCTATTCACACTGTGAAGGTGATGATTCTAAGAAAATTACACATCTATTGTGTATATTAATTAAGACACTAAATTTGGTTTTTGTGATAAAACAGAAGAGTGTGGTCAAGGAGTGGGTTTTATGCACAGGGAATGTTAGATATGTTCATGACACTGGGAGCATGATTCCATACCACAAGAAACTAACTTCCAAAGGATATCGAGCTTTAGTTTACAGGTACATTTCAAACATAAGTGCATTTTTGAACATTTATGATAGCCAAATGTACTTGATGACATTATAAATTTGCAATTACTTGAACATAGTTACATAGATGAGAGTAATACTAAGATCGACGACAAACTTGAAAAAGTCTTCATCACCCTATTTATACGTCCAAAATAAAGATCAATGAGTGAATCACTAATTTAGTCATGAAATATTTTTTCAAGGACTAATTTGATTCAAGATTTCTTAATTTGAGAAATCATTTTGAATTTTGTTAACTTAAGATATCAAATTGTTTAATGACTTATAGTTTTTGAGACCTAATTGGTGATTCAATTTAAGATCAAAAGTTGGTCTATACCTTACTTACAAATGATGAAATTTATGAATTCAAACTATTCAATGTTCGTTTTGGTTATTGATAAGGCCTTAAAATCTTCATTTTTTTTTGGCAGTGGTGATCATGATATGTGTGTCCCATATACTGGAACGGAAGCATGGACAAGATCATTGGGATATAAGATTGTTGATGAATGGAGGCCCTGGTTAATCAACAATCAAATTGCTGGGTATCCTCTCTTTTTCCATATCGCACATCATAAATTTTCAAATATTTAATCTATTAAATCTCTGATTGAGTTTTAGGAGCTTTATTACTTAAATGCTTTAAAATCCAAATTAATTTTCTTTTAGTATCTACATTATTCACCTCTTCAAGAAGATCATTCTTGTTACTCGGATATAATTTTATTGTATTGCTTATGACACTTGAAGCCGTGTATGATACTGGACTAAGGTTCAATTTAGATTTAAAAAAAATAGTCAATTTTTTATAGCATAACTGCTTATTATATAAGTGTTTATGCGTAAGCTATTTTTACAACAGAATAAAAAAAAATTATTTTCATATAAACTATCATCGTTTTCATAAGTTATTGTGGACAACTTATAGAAAAAAGTTAAAAGTAACTTATGAACATGTCATAAACTGTTGTCATAAGCTCTTTTAAACTGTCTCACATGTGCTTATACTAGTAAATAATCTTAAATAAGTCAATCCAAACAAGGTGTAAGTAGCAAGTACGTACAAAGGCAAAACACACTCTAAAAATGTTTTAAACAAGGACTAATTTTGACAAAAGGTTGAGTTAATTATCTTTATTGGTTTCAGGTTCACACAAGGATATGCCAACAATTTTACATTTCTTACTGTGAAGGTATATACATAAAAAAAATGTAATATTTAGTTCTATAAATTACTGAATATTTGCTTGGTCTTGATACTATTTGTTAAAATTTATGCAGGGATCTGGACATACTGTTCCAGAATATAAACCACAGGAGGCATTGTATTTTTACCAACATTTCATAAATGGACTGCCTATATTATAGGAAGCAGATAAACAGAGAAAGGGGTGGGGTTAAACTGCTTCATTAAGTAGTTCAAATGTGTATAAAGATGAGAAATTTTATGTATTATTTAATTGCTTCCTTGACTCTCAATCATATTAATAAAATTGTCTATTTAATATTTTAAGAGGTGCCTTTGTTTATACTTTGACTTTTCCTCACTTTTCAAACGAGGTCTTACCTATCCCTTAGGGCCGGCCCAGGGCATAGACCGAAAGTGCGACGGTCAAGGGCCCAGGTTCTCAGAGGCTCTGGCTAGTATTCGTTTGAACCCAAAATTTTCACTTGGTAGTTTAATCTATTGAGGTAACTTAACCAACTTTCTCCTTATCTTTATATATCTAAATGTTAAACGGTATTGTAAGCAACCCTAATTAACCCTAATCCCGTCATTTTTAATTAGCTTAAAAAAGCTTCGTCTTCATCCATGACTTCGAAATCTTGCTTTGGTTTTTCCGGAGTTGGAGTGTCACAAGTAATAGGATTGTGCTCATTGAAGGTGGCTTGTCTATCCATAAACTCAAAATGCCATTTCTCTGCCTCACCAATCTTGTGAATCATCCATTCCTTACAAGGAGGTGGTAACAAACAATCTTCTTTCAACAAAACATGAAGAAAGTGGTCGGGAATTAAGCAAAGACACTTGATGTTGGAATGTGGCTTAAGTGGTGGAGCACTTTGGATTGGAAAATATATATATGTCTCACATACACCACCCATTTCGGGCAAAGTCAATAGAACAACGACTCTTTTGTAGCAAGTATTAATAATGTGACCCATATTCGGAGTGGTCAACCACTTCTCTACCGGCGCAATACCACTTTTACTTGTTGGAGGGTGTAAACCATCCAAGAAGTTTATAACGCCTCTCGGTACCATATATCGGTAGGTAGTCACTCTTGTGATTTTTCAACTCATTAATAAGTGCATGACGAACCAAAACATGATCTTCCTCATTCAATCCCATGTGCCTAGCTATGACCCAGAAACCACAATTATCATCCCCTCTAACATTCACAATGTCTTCAATGTAAGGTCTCATGAGATTTGGAATTTGAGAAATGTATGGTATTTGCAAATATGGTTTTGGTTTTGGTTTTGAAGTAGGAGTCGAAGTTTGTGAGCGGGAGCAAGTGCCAAGACGTGAACCTTTACTCTTTGGAATATTACTCTTGGCATGTGAGCATTGACTATCGGGATTTTGAGAATTAATAGTCTCCCACCTAGAGGGGATTCGACCTGTGGACCTCGTTTTCGGTGTAGACTTCACCCTTTTAGGTGCTCCCTTGGTGGCCACTTTTCTTAGAGGTGGCTTCAACATTGTGTCCTCCGGAAATCCTAGTTCACACAACTTTTCTTTGATGAAGAGTTTCATCTCGTAAGAAGCCCTCTTGATACGTTCTTGAATGGCGTTCCATTCCTCCGTAAAGGAAAAATTTACATCAACCTCTTCTCCAATTACACTTAACCTTCGCCAATGAGGGTGTATTTCATCCAAAATAATAGGCAATTTATTCTTTCTATTCTCGGCAAGAATACAAGCACAAGGCAACTCGAACGTTGTCATTTGCACACAACCACAATCTTCTTTAGCAAAGCCAAATGTCCTAGAGCGTTCAAATTCTTCATCGATGAAACCCAAAGCGGCTTTAGAGACATACCCCTCCAACTTAGAGAATAATTTTTTTTTTTTGTATTTGTGTACGATGACAATTATGCTCCTCCCAAAACTCCCTTGTATCTCACCTAATTGGTTTTTCAACATTTTGTCAATTTCATCCCAACATGATGTCAAAATCTCCCATACTACTCCTCAAATATCTTTTCAATTGTGCATGGGCCGATTCAACAATGTTGGTGGTTCTACACCCTAGATGCAAGCATTTATTTTTCCATGCCCTCACAAAATGCTTCTTAAGGGGCAAAACTGTTTCCTCAACATATTTAACAAACAATGGAAACGGCCCGCATACCTCATCTTTGAATTTCAACGACTCAATTGCATATGATTCCTCCGTAGGAGAGTTAACCACATCTCTCCAAGCCGTCACTATTTTCTTAACAAGCTCACAATGCTTGTCATTATCCGCTTCCTTCGCATCTTTGTCAACAACTTTTGCACCCGAAGGCTTGGCTTTGACTCTACAATCCGTAATGCACCTTGATTTGACATTCTTTTCAATATGAAAATAGCAAAGTACATGGTATGTTTTAGGGATAACATTGGCGATGGGTTTCATCAAAACAGGGTCCCTATCGGTGACAATCACGTTAGACATGTTGAGTTTTGAGGTCAAAAGACCAACCAACATCTCAAGTGCCCAAATGAAGTTATTCTCTTGTTCAAAGGAAGGAAAGGCAAACGCAACCGAATACGTCATTTTGATAGAGGTGACACCAACAATCTCAAATAACGGCATTTGGTAGGTATTGGTTTTGTAAGTGGAGTCCATGACCAAAAAGGTGGGAAAAGTGTTAAGCATATCAATTGAATCCGGGTGACCAAAGAATAAGTCTTCCAGAGTGGTTTCCTCGCTATTTGCTCTCGTGAAATAGACATATTGCAAGTCTGTCTTATCCTCTCTTTGCCCCTTGCGCCATCTAGTTTGTGCATTATACACTTGCTTGATAAGTGTCACACTTTGTTTTTTTTCCTTCAAATCCGTGAGAATATTCCTAGGCGCCGCCAAGCTCTTTGTCATGTCGATAACTCTTTGCTTCTCCTCTTTTAGTCGACCCGCAAGAAGGTGGCTGGATAACTTTGTTGGAACAAAATGTGTGTAACATTACCCTTTAGAGTTTTGATGATAACAAGGTATTAAAAATTGTCAATTGGATATGCTAATATTTGTTCAAAGTGTACAGGACCATAGACAAAAAATATGATATCTTTATAAGGTTCTGGAAGAACAAAAGAGAACAAAGGAATCAACAAAAAGTAAGCTTGAAGCATCTGAAGAAAAGTGCATCTGAAGTATAAATGCTCTTGAAGTGATGACGTCATCAGAAGCAAGTTCATCAGAAGTACCTCATCAGAAGTTGAAGTTCATCAGGAGATGAGAGACTTAAAGCTTCGAAGGTTGTTCAATGGATTTAATCTTGTCTAAGCATTGCATAAGACTAGGAGAGTGAAGCAACAACTATTTTGAAAGGATTTGAAAGCATTGGATGCTTGTTCTTTGAAGAGCGTTGACAAAGTACAATTGTACGAAGTGTACAACCACTATCTCCACTACACAGTTTGTGTCTCTGCTACATGACAAGAATAACAGCTATGCCTGCAACGATGTTCCTTCATACTTGGAATGGATTTGAAATTGATCCTTCATAGGACAATAACCATATCAGGCAAAAGATCATTGGTGATTGATCAAAGCTTCAAACGACTCTTTAATGTGTTAGCAATTTTCCAACGTATCTTTCAAACCTCTATATAAAGGACTAAAGACATGCTAGTTGGATATGGAGACACACACAAAATCAAGACTCATACAACAATTCACAAAGTGCCAAACTCTGTTATTGTTCTGCATCTAAAGTCACTTAGAATTTCTTATCAAAGTTCATATCTTAGAAATTCTAAAGTCTTAAGAGTCAGTATTTGATTTGTATTGTGAACACCACTAATTGTATATCAAGTGTTCAAACTCAAACAAACTTCTTTGTAATTCTGTTTGATTAGAAGTCTCTTGCTTATGTGCTTGAGCAATAGAAGTCTCTTGCAGTTGTGCTTGAGCATTGGAAGTCTCTTGACTGTGTTCAAGAGCATATGAAATCTCTTGCAGTTGTGCTTGAGTAATTTGAAGTCTCTTGCTAGTTGTAGCATTGAGCAGTTGTAATTTGATATTACATTTTTAGTGAACTCTCCTTGGAAGTGCAAGGGGGACAGGACTACTTCCGGTTTGTGGAAGGAACCTGTATAATTGATCTGTGTCTTTCTTCTCTCTCTCTCTCTCTCTCTATTTTATCTGCTGCATTTAGATTCTGATTATCACTTCAGAAGCTGAACTCTATCTGCTTCTGAACAGTGACTTCAGTAGGAGAAAACGAAGAAAAAGTAAACACAATTAAACCCCCCCTCTTGTGTTTTTCTCACATTGCATCGCAATCTACCAATCTTGTGTTTTTTTTCTTCAAAGAAGCATTTCAACCTAAAAGGACAATTACATTTCCTTGAGCCCGTGCCTTCAAGCTTCGATTTCTTCCTCGTCTTAGGTGGCTTGTATTCACCACTCCTTTCACATTGCATCGTCATGTATGGCGTTATTGTACTAGATTTATCTATAGAACTAGTAAATCCGGCCCTAGCCACTTGTCGATGAACCCAATTAAGTAATTCTTCTCGATCTCTCCATCTTCCATTTGTTGTAAAAAATGACTCGGTGTTTACTTCAATAACACGAACACCGGTAGGTATCGGTTTAGCCTTTTCTTCAAAGTTACCGGTAGGTACCGGTTTTGCTTGGTTGTGAACAATGTGAGCTTGTAAAGGAATTTTCACTTTAAACTTCACATCTTTGGTTCGTTTGACATCGCCGGATGCTACGCCGGAACCTACGCCTACGTCGGAAGCTTTGGTTTTGGCCGGTTTTGGTTCAACGCCATCCTCCGCCACATTTTCAACCATATCACTCAGTGTCTATTCAATAAAAAAAATAACAAAGAAAAAATAAATAAATAACTTGTGCTGCAAGAAAAGCAAGTAAAAAAAGTGGCGCAAAAATTCAAAAACTAGGCATCACAGTAGCGTAACTTAACTCACGCTAAGCCCTATCACCTACTGAAAATAAATGACGTAACAGGCACAAAAATCAGGAAAATCGGATGAGTTTTGGGGATACATTACCTGTTCTTTGATGTTTGATGAGCGCAAAAACTTGCTTCCTGACGATTTGCAATGATTTGGAACGAATATTTTGACCCAAAAATACGCACTTTTTGGGTTTTTGGAGGTGGAGGGAAACTAAAAAAATGGAGATGTGTGGTTGCCTGCTTGGTTTTGTTTGAAAATAGTACTTAGCGTGAGTTAAGCCACGTAAGGGTAAAATTGTCCTTTCACTTGGGAGCGAACAAATCGCGATGGGTAAAGAGCAGAATTCGAGAAGTATTACAATGTGAGAGGAATGGGCTTAGTAGAGTTGGACAAAGTCAATAGAAAAATAGAGAGGCTATACCAAGTGAAATAGTAATAATTTTCTAGTAAAAATTTTTTTCTTCATATTTATCAATTAAAAATATGAACAAAAAATATATTTAAGAATTTTAAAATATACACAAAAATTACAACAATCTTCACATATTTCAAAAGTTTAAAAGAAAATTGAAAAATATTTTTATAGGTTAATATTGTGGATATGATGCATCAAACTAGTGTAGCAAGTTGTATGAACAAGTGTTAGAAAGATATACTTAAACACACAGTGAAATTGATCTAGCAAATTATATGGACCACAGACATTTGGCATATGTTAGAGGTTTACCACTCACATCACACTCCCACAGTTCTTGGTGTTGATGTTATGGTGCGCTAATATGTTGTGTGCATGCCTGGTTTTTTCTTCTTCTGAGCACTCCAAAGATTTTACCAAAATTTCATATAGACGGTCTCATTTGACACTTACATATAGGTGATTTCATGGGCATGCTGCAAATCATACACCACCCATAAGGGATAGGAAATTTATTACAAAATTTATAACTTCTTTCAATAATGCAATGTCTGGTACTTAAGCAAGTACATCATACGAAAGGGACGAAAACGAAAAATTAATTAATTTTTGGTACTAAAAAATCTAACAAGTGACTTGTTCTAACTCATACGAAGATTCTTCATGGAAATTCTAACCACAAAGGTTGGATTCCCATTACTTGTTAATATTAATTAACTTATGTCTAATTTCCATAGATGTGTCACAAATTAATTTCTTCCAAAGGGCTATTCCAGTTGATCGGCAAGGATCACTTTTGATCCGACTTCACATAATTAGAGGATGTAACCTTGTAAATCAATAACACTACTTGATATACAAATGACGAAGATATAAAAAAAATTATTAAGAAATATTGACTAAGATGTCTCTAAGTCAATTGTTCTCAAATAATAATAATAATAATAATAATAATTAAACTTGTACATGATAATAAGTCTATGAAAGTCTGCTTAGTTAACCAAGCAACAACATTTCCAATTTTTTTGTACAATGACTCTCTCACTCTAAACACTATCTCATATTTGTCAAACTAACTTCCAAAATATACTACGTCAATTTTGCTTAGATAAATTCTAAGAGGCAGTATATCCTCAAAGGAAAAAAAATTAAATCTATCATTAGGTTTGTTGGAACAATATTGGATTTGTACAGTGCCTCTGAAGTTTTGATGATAACAAAGTATTGAAGAACAATTAGACATGCTATTATATGTTTAAGTGTGCAGGACCATAGACACATATAAGATCATCAGAAGCACAAGGGAAGCTAAAGACTATTTAGAAGATCTAAAGAAAGGTCAATAAAAATTCAACAAGTGATTAGATGTGAAGAAATCACCCAGAAGCTACTGAATACCAGACTCTGGATCATCAGACTCTGAGTCACCCGGACTCTAGGTCACCCAAACCCTGAGTCATCCACACTTTGTGGTATCGAGACTTCAAGGACCTAGAAGGCACGTCAGCTTTGTTTTCTTCTAAGAAGGGTCGTTTTCAGCCTCTAACCAAGTACAGTTTGTCTTATTCTGACTCACGTGTAAGTCAAATTTAAGGACAAAAGGAATGAAACAAATAATTCTATTTGCAGCAATGAATTTGAAATGTCTTTTTAAACGGTTTTAACCAAATCAGGCAACATTCCAACGTCTTGATTTGATAGCTTCTCAAAGACTCTTAATGCGCTCGCACTTCTCCAACGTCTCTTGCATCCTTGTCTATATAAGGAGTTGAAGACTTGAAGAACAAAACGAGACTCTACAGTTTTTACAAGTGCCCTTACTCTGTCAAAATTCATAGCGCACAAACACTTAAGAATTTCTTACTAAGTTCTATATCTTAGAAATTCTAAGTCTTAAGAGTTTTACTCTGTTTTGTAATTGTTTACACCTCTGATTATATATCAAGTGTAAAAACCAAACATTCTTTTACATAACGCATCACAGAGTATGTGGTATTCTAGTGAGAGCTTTGCCTCACTCAGAGTACACCAAGATTGTTGACATGTCCACTGCTAAGACCATATTTGAATCACTGTGCTCTATCTATGAAGGAAATCAACTGGTAAAGGAAGCTAATGCTAACCAATTGGTGCATCAGTATGAGTTTTTTAGAATGAAGGAAGACGAAGATATTGAAACCATGTATTCAAGATTTCATAATCTTGTATCAGGCCTTCAGGTTCTAAATAAAAGCTAAACTTTTCCTAACCATGTTAAGAAGATTATCAGAAGTCTTCCAGCTAGGTTCAAAGTTAAGGTTAATGCCATTCAGAAAGCAAAGGATTTGAACCAGCTAAGCTTGCAGAATCTAATAAATTCTCCCAAAATTATTGTGTTGAGATTGAGCTTCTGGCTCGGTTCACACATGAAAAACAATGTTTACCATTTTCGCGAATAATTAGTTATTTAAAAAATATCATATCTTGTAATCTTTTTTGGATAATATTTGTATATACCTTATATTAAAATACTGAAAAAATAATATATATACACACACACCAACAAAAACATATTAAGGAGTAAATTACCAACTTACACCCACTTGGTTTTGACTAAAAACCCAAGTCTCTCCTTAAAACAACCCAAGGAAGTTGGCTATGAACTATAAATGTCTATCGTTGAATATTATTAAAAAAAAAAAGGTTTCCACTTTTTGGTTTTTGCAGTAATTAAAATTTAGTAGTGTATAAGAAAAAAAATTGGAAGTTCGACAAAAAAACACAATTGAAAGAAACTAAGAAAAATGGAAGACAACAACCCAAGGTCATTTGTTTGGAATGATGAAAGTATGTTGCTAACTTACTCCTTAATAGTTTTAAGTAGGTGTAGGTTGTTAATTTACTCTATATTATTCTTTTGGTGGGTGTAAATTAGTCCATGTATATCTGTGTGTGTTGGTCATTTATTTTAGTCAAGAAAACATATCGGGCATTATTCTAAATAAATATTTTTTCCTTTTTTACTTGATTTATTTATTCTCCAAATATATATCTCATTAAAAGAAATTTATTTATTTATTGTTTTTTGTGCTTAAATGTTTGAATTATTTTTATGGAACAGTAACAAATTAAATTCCACTTTTCCTGTGATACATGATCTGGTAATTAATTTTGGTCAATCCCTAAGGATATTTCGTCAATAAAATAGTCTTAATAAATATTTCGTTTAGTTTATATTGAGGTCGAATTTGTGCTTATATTTTTCCCTTTCCATACATTTAAGCTTTTGTACTAGCAAGATGAACAACTTCTACTTGGTCTTGCTTCACATTTCTCTATCCTTTGTGCTGACACATTCAGCACCTAAAGGATCTCTTATAACCCACCTTCCAGGCTTCAATGGATCTCTACCTTCCAAGCACTATGCTGGGTACGTATATATGCTATCTCCACAAACTATTTTTACGTATAATTCCCATTTATGAATGACATTTTTTTAGGGCACCGGGTGTATCCCTCGACAGTAAACTAACCTATCATTTGAGTTGAGATATTAGTTCCCCAATTACTTCTTAAAAACCAAATCCTTTCGGCTACACCGTTACAGACGGACAAAAAATACATGGTTGGTTTTCTTCGGATGCATTGTATTAGAAGTGAAAACAACAACGTGTTTTTGTCCATCCGAAATAGAGTATTCGGACAAAATTTATATTTGAGATATGGTGTGGGATGAGAAGATGGGAGAAGTTGCTCTCTAATCTTATATTGAAGGTATGGTTCATTATCCTTTGTTTTTTGATATTGAAGGTATGTGACAGTTGATGAAAGTCATGGTAGAAACTTGTATTACTACTTTGTGGAATCAGAAGGTAATTCATCCAAGGACCCTTTGGTTCTATGGCTTAATGGTGGACCAGGATGTTCTAGTTTTGATGGCTTCGTATATGAGCATGGTAAGGGTAACTATTTTGTCATTTAAAAAAATCATATTAAGAATTTCAAATAACCTATAAATTGCGAGATTATTATTATTTAAACCTAAGTCACAGCATGTGTGAGCAAAATGTTCAACTATATGTGTCAACCGAAATTGTTGAAGGGTCTCATTTAATTTCAATAATTTAAATATGTAATCTAATATTTAAACAATATTCCAATTGATGTGGTATTTCAGGTCCTTTTAATTTTGAAAAACCTAAGACGAAAGGAACCCTGCCTAAGTTGCAACCAAATCCATACAGCTGGTCAAAGGTTTGAATTTTTAGTGTTTGCAGAAAAATAAATTTGAATTATTTTACACACAACACTTGTGGTCCTATGAAGCACGAATAGAGACACGGACACTGATACACCAACACGGTTAATAATTTGAAAAAATTACATAATTTGTGTAATTTAATTATATGTGTCGGTATTGTGTCGATTTTGGACACGTGTCATGTCCAACACTAGGACACACCTAATCCGAGAAGTGTTCATGCTTCATAGCGTAGTCTTGTTTTTTTAGAGGGATGAATGTGTCTTCTCGTGGTTTGCATTTATAGGTTTCCAACATTATATATTTGGACTCTCCTGCTGGAGTAGGGTTTTCATACTCAAAAAATTTATCTGATTATAAGACTGCTGGAGATGTAAAGACCGCATCTGATACACATACTTTTCTTCTAAAGGTAACAAAAATGTTGGAGACTTTGACAAAATATTTTCATCTTACTTCCTTCACTCCTTTCTAGGGTTGAAGTTTTAGAAGGAAAAAAAAAACTATTCTTATTGCTCACTCATTTACTTTATTTTTTCTTTTTACAAACTAGTGGTTTGAATTATATCCTGAGTTCCTTGCCAACCCATTATTCATTTCTGGAGAATCATATGCTGGAGTTTATGTACCTACTCTTGCTGATTTAATAGTGCAAGGTAATTAATGATGATGCTCTAAAAAAATTTAATTAGCTAGAATATGTTAGAAAAATAATTAAGATGCATTTTCTTGATGTTCTTTAGGGATTGAAGCTGGTACCAAGCCTAAATTCAATTTCAAGGTATTTTGTCTTTAAAGTGATCACTTTTATATCCTCAAATATGTGGCTGTAATTTGAAATCATTTTAATGTGCAGGGTTATTTGATTGGCAATCCTGTTACTGATGATGTATTTGATGGAAATGCTATTGTTTCATTTGCACATGGAATGGGTCTTATCCCAAATGATCTTTTTGAGGTAAAAACAAAACCTTCATTTGGTTTGTTGGATATTGAAAACAAAATCTTAAAGCGATCAATTCGCACATAACTAATGTATACTTCTCTATATATTAGTTATTGTGCGAATTTGAAACTTCATCCTTTCACTTTTAAACATAAACTTAAACATCTTATAGATTTGTTGGATATTTTTAACATGTTTCACATAATCAATTGTATGTACAACAGGAGTCAACAAAAGCATGCAATGGGACTTTCTATGTGGTATACACCGATGCGTGCTACAATTTATTGGAAAAAATTCATAAGGTGATTCAACTATATACTACAATTGAGGCATGAAAAACCTTCAATTTATGTTCCATAATTTAATAATGATTTTTTTTTTTAGGGCATTGCTAGATTTATGTTAGACTACATTTCGTTATGATTTATGTCGTACTTATTTTATTTTTTAAAATCTTAGGCAATTCAGGGATTAAACGTATATGATATTCTGGAACCATGTTATCATAGTGGAGAGAATAAAACATCAAATTCTAAATTGCCACTAAGCTTTAGGCAATTGGGTCAGACTGATAAATCTCTTTCTATAAGGAAAAGAATGTTTGGTCGTGCTTGGCCCTATAGAGCTATTGTGAAAGATGGATATTTGCCATCATGGCCAGAACTTGTAACCAATAGTGACACTGCTCCTCCTTGCATTGTAAGTTACTTTTCAACTTAATTTACTTCTTTAAAATTCAATATTTTATTTTTACTTCCTAACTTTTTAATTGATTTTTGTTCCTTTGATTACTAGAGTATAATTTTAAGTAACAAAAAAACGTTATGTTTAGGACGATGAGGTTGCGATGGTATGGCTGAACAATGATAAGGTCAGGAGGGCTATTCACACCGTGGAGGTGAGGATTCTCATTGTCTATCTTATTTGATTCGTATTTATATGTTATTCTATCTTGACCATCAAACGGATTCTAATTGTGTTCATCGTAATCAAACAGAAAAATGTGGTTAAGGGATGGACCTTATGTACAGGCCAAATTAAATACAAACATGATACAGGAAGTATGATCAAATACCACAAGAAACTTACTTCCAAAGGATATAGAGCATTAATATACAGGTACATTTCTAACTTGATATAATAATTAATTTACATTTTTGCTATCAAAATTTATATGCATAGCAATTTCTTACTTCAATGTATCCATTCAAATCTTTTTGGTTTGTAAGAAGGGCCTAATAAAGGTTTATTTTATGTGGCAGTGGTGATCATGACATGTGTGTCCCATATACTGGAACTGAAGCATGGACAAGATCAATTGGATATAAGATTGTTGATGAATGGAGGCCTTGGTTAACCAATGATCAAATTGCTGGGTACTTCTTCAGCTATTCCTTCTTTTTATTATCCCATATAATGAACTTAATTTCTTAACCTACATTATGAACTTTAAAATATTTTACTTTTATGCTATTAAAGGCTTAGAGCGGCACAACTTGTTGTCCGTTTGTCTTCTATTCACCTTGTGTGAGATTCATCTTTCAGGAGTTGTAATTAAATGGGTTTAAAATCCAATTTAATTTTTTTGGAGTGCACCAATTAAAAATGTGTTTAAAATGTATAGAAAGACTAATCTTACTAGAGGTTGAGTTCAATGTTGTCGAAATCGCGATCTAGATCCCAAGATCGTACGATATTGTGAGTCATGATGCCTCCACCGATCTAGAGCGAATCCAAGATCGGAGAAGATGAAGAAGCGGCCGGCGCGCCGCGTAAACACGTTGAATCGCTGATTCTTTTCGCTTCTGGGAAGGTGGCTGATTCGGGTGCAACCCGTCTGACCTGACCCGGTTCAGGTTTGACCCGATTTCTTTAAATACGAGCCCAACCCTATTTTGGCCGAAAAACGACCCGTTTTCCACTCTAAAAGGCCATATTCGTTCATTAATTTCAATTTTGGGACTTGTTAGTCTTTAATTGAATAATTAGGTTAGTAAATTGGGAATTTCTCTAATTGTAATTTTTTTCCATCTTTTGTGAAATTTGTAATTCTTTAATTATCATCAATTCCCTTTCATCTTTTATTCTTTTATAATTTTCTCTTGCTTGTGCTTCCTCTTGAATAAGTTTCTTTTATTTTTTTTATGATGGTTTAGGATGATGCTTTGTTTTGTATCAATGTTTTTAGATGTTTAAGATAATGAAAATTATGATTAATATAAGTTTTTTTTAAAAGGTTATTTTTCGTAGTTTTTTTTATAATTTTGTCTATTATATGGGATCTTACGATCCCTGTTACGATCCTACGATCTACGCTTTTTCTATACCTCAACGATCTTTAGTGGGATCCCGATTTTGACAACCATGGTTGAGTTAAAAGTTTTTTTTATTTGGTTGCAGGTATACACAAGGATATGCCAACAATCTCACATTTCTGACTATAAAGGTATGTACATAAAAATGTAATATCTCTATAAATTAACATAAATTGGTTTGGTTTTGATATACTACTACTAATGAATATCTATCTCTACAGGGATCTGGGCACACTGTTCCGGAATATAAGCCACAGGAGTCATTGTATTTTTACAAACAATTTCTGAATGGGTTGCATGTGTAAGAAACAAAGAGATGAGAGATAAAGGAATATGATTTCATGCATATATATTGTTGTTTTTTATTTCCATAGACAAATATCATAATAAATATAGTTTTTTTAATATCTTAAGAGGTAATTTTGCCATTTGGTAGAGTGGAAAAATGGATGGATTTGAATTTATATTAAAAACAATTGTTTTTATAAACCTTTTTGACTAAACCTAGAAAAGAAATTATAAACAATAATTAGATTAAATATGCATTTCAAAGAGCGTATCACATCGATCATATATGTATCTAGAAAGCTTGTTTTGTTCTAAATTTAGAACCTTAATATCTTGCAAACAAGATATTCTATCTGACAAATGACTCACGAGTGAATTGAATCTCACATCAAGAATCTGCATTTACGTGAATATACAAACATCTTGAGGAATACACCTTCTTGACTAATTGTTGAGAACTAGAATCTTTTAGTTTTGAGAACTAGAATATCTTAGTTTAAGGCTAATGAAACCAAAACTTGTTGGCATGTTTCCACTCAAATTTCTGTTAGTTAAATTGATCACGTCAAGGGTTATATTTGGTTTTTTATTTATAAAAGTCGCTTATGTTGGATAATAAATTTGATTTGGTCCATTGGACTAATCAAGTGTTAGACACGATTAGCTAATAAATGGTGAAGTTCAAAGAATGTTCTAGAGAGGTGTAGAACTCAAATAATAATATTATAGAGAAAAAAAATAGTAGATGCATGTGTAAACAAGACTTGATTGAATCTTCTAAACAACTCTATTTGTGTTGGCACTCTTCTCCAATGTCTCTCATTTCACTGCCTGTATAAGGAGATGAAGACCTCAAGAAGAAATAACAAGACTCTGTTATTTTTCTGTGTCGTTACTCTTTCAAATCAAATAGCGCAAAACATAATTAGGATTTTATTTTTCAAGTTTATATCTTAGAAATCCTAAGGAGTTTGTTCATTTTTTCAGTTTACACTAACATTGTTAAATTCAGTGTAAGACACGCAACTGTAAACAAGTTAATTTGTTCTTTCTAGACACTAACATTGAAAAATAACAGAGTCTTGTTATTTCTTCTTCAGGTCTTGATCTCCTTAGCTAGGCAGTGAAATGAGAGACATTGGAGAAGAGTGCCAACACAAATAGCGATTTCTAGACACACAACTGCTTAAGACTTTCCCTTGCTCAATCACTAACTTGTTTTGTGTCTGCTTTCTCTTTCTATATCTCTTTATCTGCGTGATATGTATTTTATCCGTTGCAATCATACTCCGTGTCAGAATCTGCATACCTCAGATTTTGACCAAGTTTTATCACACTAAAAAAGAAACCTTAAAAAGCCAACACAATTCAACCCCCTTTTTTGTGTTTTTCTCACCTTCAATGTTAACTAACAACTCCAAATCCTCCAATCTTCTATCTCTCTTGAAATTGAATGATCTCAAGGTCTTCAAATCTCAAGCTGACATGCAATCCTTCGATCTTGTTGTCCATGAAAAACTCTTTGCTATGATCCAAGTGTCAATCCCCTTGAACCTTGATTCCTTAAGAAACAACCCCCATAATTACATTTGGAATTGAATGGCACCTTCGTACTTTTGCTTTAGATCCGTGATACTCAACTAAGATCCTTGAAAGAAACCAGTTCATACAATATCGCATAGCACCCTGTTAAACTAGATTTACAATCCTACAAGTGCTTATAGTATGAAACAAAATTAATTTGAAGAATTTGTAGAGAGAGGGAGAGGGATAGAGAGAGAGAGAGAGAGAGAGAGAGAGAGTGAGTGAGATGGAGAGAGAGAGAGAGAGAGTGTGTGTGTGAGTGAGAGAGAGAGAGAGAGAGAAGTCTTGACAATGTTTTTGCAAAACTGATTCAATGACGAGAAAATGAGTGGAGGCAAGTATAAATAGGAGACAAGGATAAGAGCAAGTGTGAATAAAAAAAGAACTAAGAAACACGTTTTATTCGAATCATAAGTTAAAATCTAATATCTGAGTTGCTATGAAGATTGATTCAATACCCATGAACTATAATTCGAATCATTGATTCCAAAGTGAAGATTGATTTGAATCATCATAATTCTTTTTATTTTAGGTCATGAAAGAGGAACTTTTGCCATTTTATTTAACTACACTTGTGTTTAATGATTTTTGTGCATTTATGAATGCCCATGAATTCATCCAATCCCAATGACTCCTAACCCTAGCTTTGGTAGTTGAACTAGTATAATTATTCAGTTTTTGCTTAGCATAGACACATTATAAGGATACTTGTAAACTGAATTTGGCGTTCTTAAATCTTCAAAGGTTATGGACTCACCTAAGACATTAGGGAGCAGTAATCGTTGAAGAGAGTTAGTGACCAACACATTGGTCTAGTTATTTTGATCAAATGTCTTGAAATCAAGCAATCAATTCACATTGGATTCATAGTTTCCGGTTACCCAAACAATTCAGAGAAGGAAATCTGACATGGCCTAACAGTCTTCCTCTCTCTTTCTTAAGTTAATCAAATCAATCAATCATATTGCCAAGTACAAACCCCCACCCCCAGTTACATAAACCCTAATCACCATCGTGATAGTTTAGTTGAAATAAAACAATCTTTGTGGAGATGAACTTTATAAAGTTTACCACTTGTCGACGTGTTGATACACTTGCTAGTTTTTCGTCACAGTTTATTTTTAAAAATCCTTATATATTTGAAATCAAAGATATTTTATTGAAATTTAGAGGACAGACATATACAACGTATAATTAGATCCTTAAGAAAACGTATAATTAGATATAGGGTTAAAAAAAAAAATTATCAAACAAAGGAAAGCAATGAAACCAGGAGGGGGCCTGAACCCTGTACAGAATTCGTTACATTACAGTTCTAGAGTAGATCAAACCACTACTGTCCCAAGACAAAAATGGAGTAATAAAGGGAGGGGGGGAATCCCACCAATGGGAGGAAAAAACAGGCAGCCCTTGTCCGTTCTTAGTGAACGCATCAGCAACGGAGTTTCCTTCGCGGTGTATATGAGAACAGAAACGGATACGGTGCTGAACCGAATAAATGCAATTACGCCAACGCGTACGAAGCTTCCAAGGAACCAGGAGAGCAGAAGAGAATGATTCATACAAAAATAAAAATAATTTTTTTACGTTTAATCCCTATGAAAGTTTTAGCCATTTTTAATCGCGATAAAACTAAAAATATATTTAACCCAAAAACAAAATTTAACTAATTATTTTTAAACCGTTGTTAATTTTTATTTTTTATTTTCCTAATTAACCATTCTATAAATGTTATTTTGCTAATGTTTTTTAGAGAATCCTAAAATATTGAATTAAATACCACTTCTGTCATCATACTTTATTTGATATAATTAATTAATTAACAAAAGAATGAATCGTGCATGAATCCTTCACTTTGACAGCATTACATCACCAGGGGTGTATTCACCGTATGGCTAAGTGTGGCTATATAGTCACACCGGATTATTACCCAATTTTTTCATCTATAAATTGTGCTTATATTTTCCCTTTCCATACATTTAAGCTTTTGTACTAGCAAGATGGTCAAATTCTACTTGGTCTTGCTTCACATTTCTCTAACCTTTGTGTTAACACATTCAGCACCTGAAGCTTCTCTCATAACCAACCTTCCAGGCTTCAATGACTCTCTACGTTACAAGCACTATGCTGGGTACGTATATGTGCTATTTGCACAAAGACTTCAAATAAATTATTTTATTTTTCTTAGTACTTTCAATTTTGTGTATATATTTTATCTTACAAGTATTGGCCTATTTAACAATGGAATAATTGTAAAATGTATGTTTCACTACCCTTGGTTTTTTGAAATTGAAGGTATGTGACAGTGGATGAAAGTCATGGAAGAAACTTGTATTACTATACTTTGTGGAATCATAAGGTAATTCATCAAAGGACCCTGTGCTTCTATGGCTTAATGGTGGACCAGGATGTTCTAGTTTGGATGGCTTTGTATATGAGCATGGTAAGTGTAATTATTTTGCATTTTCATTTTGTAACGATGTCTTACATACTTATGATATTGTTCAATTTTCAATTTAGACTTCGAGAAAAATAAAAATGGATTTTTGTCTAAAAAAATAAACCAAACAATGTCTTTTTAACAGCAAAATTTATTAATAATAAAATCTTTGTATAAGACGAACAAAGACCGACAAGATAGTAAAACAACAAACAAATTAACCAAACAACTTATTCCATATCATCATCATGAGAAAATTGTTTTTTTAATTTCTTTGATGTATTATATTGTTTCAAAAGAGACAATTAGTCCCTATACATGTTTTAATTTCAATAATCTAAATATCTAATCCAATATATAAAGAATTTGTCCAATTGGTGATGTGTTTCAGGTCCTTTTAATTTTGAAAAACCTGTCTCCAAGGGAGCTTTGCCTAAGTTGCAACTAAATCCAAACAGCTGGTCAACAGTTAGTGGTTCTTCATCTCAAGTTTGATTTTTCTTTTGTGGTGGTCGGGGTTTGAACCTCAGGTCTCAAATTTGATTTAAATATACAACTGGTCCTTGCAAAATTTATTTAAATCACTTTTTTATTATCTTTTTGTAGGTTTCGAACGTTACATATTTGGATTCTCCTGCTGGAACTGGGTTTTCATACTCAAAAAATGAAAGTGATTACATAACTGGAGATGCAAAGACTGCATCTGATACACATACTTTTCTCATCAAAGTAAGAAAAAAAAATTGGGGACCCTGAAATTTTTTACATCAACAAGTCCTTAATTATTATTCATACCATATTGCTAACATATGTATTATTATTTTGGACAAACTAGTGGTTTGAATTATACCCTGAGTTTCTTGCCAACCCATTATTCATTGCTGGAGAGTCTTATGCTGGAATTTATGTACCTACTCTTGCTGATTTAATAGTGCAAGGTAATTAATCATGATGCTCTAAAATTTTTTAGTTAGAATATGATAGAAAAATAATTAAGATGCAATTTCTTGATGTTCTTTAGGAATTGAAGCTGGTACCAAGCCCAAACTGAATTTGAAGGTATATATTTTGTCATTAAGTGATTACATTATTATTTGTTTTCAATTTTGTGGCTGTAATCTGAATTCATTTCAATTTTAGGGTAATATGTTTGGAAATCCAGTTACTGATGAGAAATTTGATGGCAATGCTCTTGTTCCGTTTGCACACGGGATGGATCTCATCTCCGATGAAATATTCGAGGTAAAAATAAAATACCTAGAGAGTCTCACGTTGAATGTGATACGAAAAAGTGTTGGATTTTTTTTAATTAAAATAAGTTTCATATAACCAATCTTATATGTTACAGGAGACAACAAAAGAATGCAATGGGACTTTCTATCCAGTAAACACCGACAAGTGCAGCAATCTATTGAGAAAAGTGGACATTGTGAGTCAAATATATTATACACTACCATTGAGTCATGAAAAATCTTAAGATTTATGTTGCACGTAATCCTGATTTTTTTTTTATTTTTAATTTCAGGTTATTCGTGGATTAAATGTATATGACATTCTGGAACCATGTTATCATGGTGGAGAGAATAAAAAATCAAATTCTAAGTTGCCATTAAGCTTTAGACAATTGGGTAAGACTGATAGACCTATGCCTGTGAGGAAAAGAATGTTGGGTCGTGCATGGCCCTATAGAGCTATTGTGAAAGATGGATATGTGCCATCTGTTAGGAAACTACGCATAATTCTCCCATAGTCAGATTAAGTGGAAGTGAAATAAATGCGGAATAATAACACACAAAATTGTTAACGAAGTTCGACCAATAATGCATACTCTCCGGACTGCTGCAAATCTCTTTAATAAAAAGGGAAATATATGTGTTTACAAACACTCACAAACTCTCACTACCCATAACCCAATTACACCCAAGAATTTTCTCTAAAATTCTCACACTGAGTTTTTCTCTAACTCTCTATTGATGTAATTCACTCACTTGTGTTGTTGTGTTTTTGATTATGATATTTCTTCCTTCAAATGCACCTCTATTTATAGAGGTAATGAACCGTGAAAGTTGCAAAGCTATGCAATCCTTTCACACCAAAGTCATCTAACAAAAGAGTGAAACTTGTGTATGAATGTCATACTTTCAAACTTAGAAAGCTATGCTTCTGCACGGAGCTATACTATAGGCTTACTATTTGAAAGAAAAATGCAACATACAATGAATGCATGAGACTTTGTGTGACAATTTGCTTCAGCAAATTGCTTTGGTTGGTTATCCCATGTGCATGTGGGTCTCCACACAATGTTCACCAACAATCTCCCACTTGAAGACTGATTTCAATCGGTCTTCACATCTGATCATGCAGCAGCCTTCTCTGGTCTCTTACTCTAGCAGGCCAATTGAAGTTGAGCACAACTTCAGTTTGTCGATAGTCACCACTTTTGTTAACATATCTGCAGGATTCTTACTTCCTTGAATTTTGATCAATGTTAGAACCTCATCCTTAAGAAGAGATTTGATGAAGTGATAACGAAGACCTATGTGCTTTGTTCTCGAATAAAATGCTGAATTCTTTGTCAGATGTATCGCACTCTGACTATCACTGTACAAAGCACATTTCTCCTGCATGAATTCTAATTCTGTTAACAATCCTTGAAGCCATATCAATTCTTTGTTGGCTTCAGTTACTGCTACATACTTAGCCTCTGTAATGGATAAAGCGACAATCTTTTGTATTCGCGACATCCAACTAACTGCTCCAGTACCAACAGTAAATATATTACTAGTTGTACTTCTTCGATGATCAACCTCACCAGCAAAGTATGCATCTACAAAGCCTTCTACTTTTATCTCGCCTTTGACAAATGAGCTTTATCCATTTAACCGCTTCCCAATGAGCTTTACCTGGATTTGACATAAACCTACTAACAACTCCCACTGCATGCCCAATGTCTGGCCTCGTACAGACCATTACGTACATCAAACTTCCAATTGATGAAGCATATGGAATCCTGGCCATGAGTTCTTTTTCTTCCTCCGTCTAAGGTGATTGATCTTGGGATAGGCGAAAATGACTTGCCAACGGTGTGCTAACCGGTTTGGCATCACCCATGTTGAATCTTTGCAAAACACTGTCGATGTACTCTGCTTGAGATAACTGCAAAACTCCTTTTTTCTTATCTCTCGTGATTTGCATACCAAGAATTTTCTTTGTCGGGCCTAAATCTTTCATGTCAAATTCTTTTGTCAATTGCGTCTTCAAGTTTTTGATCTCATCAATGTCTGAGCCTGCTACTAACATATCATCAACATAAAGTAGCAAAATAATATAACTTGACTTATATCTCTTGAAGAAGCAACAATGGTCGGCATTGCACTTCTGGAAACCTTCCTTGTGCATGAAGCTTTCAAACTTCATATACCACTGTCTTGGAGCTTGTTTGAGGCCATACAAACTCTTCTTTAGCCTGCACACCATATTCTCTTTCCCTTCTTCGGATAATCCTTCGGGTTGGTGCATGTATATCTCCTCATTTAAGTCTCCATGAAGAAATGCAGTCTTCACATCTAATTTCTCAAGATAGAGATTTTCGCTGGCAACAATACTTAAGACAGCCCTGATAGTATTGAGCTTCACCACTGGAGCAGAAATCTCGGTGTAGTCAACTCCTTCCTTTTGTTGGAATCCTTTGACCACTAGTCGGGCTTTGTATCTCTTAGAGCCATCATGGTCCTCCTTTACTCGATACACCCACTTGTTGTGAAGTGCCTTCTTTCCTATGGGTAGCTTAGTTAGTTCCCATGTCTAATTGGAGATCAATGACTTCATTTTGTCTTTCATAGCAAGCTCCCACTTATTAGCATCTGTGGTCTGACATGCTTCATCATAATCTTCAAGCTCTCCTCCATCAGTTAACAACATGTAGTCTATGTATCTCCTATTTGGAGCATGAGGTCGTGAAGACCTTCTCAATACAGGAACTGGAGTAGGATGCACTAGTGTGTCAGACGGTTGTATGATGCTTGATTCTGCCAATTCCTCTGACTTGGCACTCTCATCTGTGGGACTTCCTAAAACATGGTCCATCTCTACATAAACAGGCTCGCTCAATCCAGAGTCATTGGTGGTTGTGTTATGCATGTCTTTGTACATCACTCTTTCATTGAAGATCACATCTCTACTACAAACCATCTTTTTGTTTTCATCATCCCAGAGGCGGTAGGCAAACTCATCCTCACCATAACCGATGAAAGTGCACTTCTTGGATTTGGGATCAAGTTTATTTCTACCTTGATAACTAATATGCACATATGCTACACAGCCGAAAACTCTAAGATGTGAGAGTTTTACCTCTTTTCCACTCCATACCTCTTCTGGTATTTTATGCTCCAATGACACCGATGGACCTCGGTTGATTAAATAAGCTGATGTGTTGACTGCTTCTGCCTAGAAGTTCTTTGGTAAGCCTAACTGCACACGCAAGCTTCTGGCTCTCTCAGTCAATGTTCTATTCATACGCTCAGCTACACCATTGTGTTGGGGAGTACCTGGCACAGTTCTTTCCATTCTGGTCATGTGCTCGTAGCAAAACTTCTTGACTTTGGTGTCTTCATATTCACCACCATTGTCGGTTCTGAGCTTTTTTATCTTCAAATCTGTCTCATTTTCCACCATGGTTTTCCATCTCTTGAAAGCTTCGAATACTTCAGACTTGTGTTTTAGAAAGTATACCCATACCTTTCTAGAGTGATCATCAATAAAAGTCACGAAGTAATGCTTCCCACCAATGGATGGGACATTTGTTGGACCTCAAACATCAGAGTGAACAAGCTCGAGTTTCTCCTTCTTTCGGGTTCTTCCACTTGTCTGAAAGCTGACTCTCTTCTGCTTTCCAAGTATGCAGTCTTCACATATGTCAATTTCTATTGACCGAAGACTTGGTAGTTTTCCTTTTGAGTGCATAACCTTCATCCCCTTTTCACTCATATGGCCTAATCTCTTGTGCCATAGATTGGAATTTTCATTTGTTGCAACTACAATCAAATGCCATGCTCCGGCTGTCTTGTAAAGAGTACCACTTTTTCTACCGCGAGCTATCGTCATTGCACCTTTTGAAATCTTCCAATCATCATCGTGGAAGACTGTTGTGTAGCCTTCACTAGCCAACTGGCCTACGAAGATTAAGTTTTTCGTGAGGTCAGGAAAATGTCTGACATTTCTTAATTCCCATACAGACCCATTCAACTTAATCTTAACTTCACCTTTGTCCACAATCTTACAAGATTGTTCATTTCCAAGGTAAACTTTACCAAGGTCACCAGGGACATAATTCCTGAAGAATTCTTTTTGGGAAGTAGCATGAAAAGACGCTCCAGAGTCTAACACCCAAGACTCTTCCTTGCTCTCCAAAGAACATATCAACGTGTCACCTCCTCCTGAGGTGGAAGCAACATTTGCCTCATCTTTCGCCTCTTGATTATTTGCTTCGAGCCTGCACTGATTTTGGAAGTGCCATGTCTTTCCACAATTCCAACACTCGATATTTTTCGAGTTGTGAGAACTACGATGATTTCTGGATTTGGATCGTCTGGCCTTTGATTTACCACGTCCATTTCCTCTGGTTGAATTTCTTCCTCTTAACTCTGTATGCAATACTGAAGAGGATGAAGATTCACCCAACTCTCTCCGTCTGATCTCTTCACTGAGAACCAGATCACGAACATCATCAAATTTCATCTTTTTGCTTCCCGATGAGCTACTCACAGCCGTGACAGTAGCACTCCAACTATCTGGTAGGGAAGACAAAAGTATCAATGCTCGTACCTCATCGTCAAATTCGATACCAACTGAACTTAATTGGGTTGTGACAATATTAAGTTCATTGATATGTTGCGCCACTGATGCGCCTTTTATCATCCGAAGTGTAAACAACCGCCTCATCAAATGAACTTTATTTGATGCTGAAGGCTTTTCGTACATGCTAGAAAGAGCCTTCATAAGACCAGCGGTGGTTTTCTCTTTTGCTATGTTAAAAGCAACATTTCGAGATAACGTCAATCGCACAACACCAAGTGCTTGTCTATCGAGAAGGTTCCACTCATCATCCTTCATCGAATCTGGTTTCTTTTCTGTGAGAGGTTGATGTAGCTTTTTCTGATACAAATAATCTTCGATCTGCATCTTCCAAAAGCCAAAGTCCGCACCATCAAACTTTTCAATTTTCACATTTCCTTCATCTGCAGCCATGACTCCCACTTGAATCTAACTTCCTCTGGATCTTCTTTGACAATTTTTGTGAACCATTATGCTTTAGAACACCTCCGTGAACAAATTGGTAACACAGACCAATTTTTGCACTCTTCACAAAATTACTATTCACGAAATTACTATTCACATGATAGTACTTTTGCCAAAAGAATAACAGAGATACACAACCAGGCGCTCTGATACCAGTTGTTAGGAAACTACGCATAATTCCCCCATAGTCAGATTAAGTGGAAGTGAAATAAATGCGGAATAATAACACACAAAATTGTTAACGAAGTTCGGCCAATAATGTCTACTCTCCAGACTGCTGCAAATCTCTTTAATAAAAAGGGAAATATATGTGTTTACAAACACTCACAAACTCTCACTACCCACAACCCAATTACACCCAAGAATTTTCTTTAAAATTCTCACACTGAGTTTTTCTCTAACTCTCTATTGATGTAATTCACTCACTTGTGTTGTTGTGTTTTTGATTCTGATACTTCTTCCTTCAAATGCACCTCTATTTATAGAGGTAATGAACCGTGAAAGTTGAAAAGTTATGCAATCCTTTCACACCAAAGTCATCTAACAAAAGTGTGAAACCTGTGTATGAATGTCATGCTTTCAAACTTAGCAAGCTATGCTTCTGCACGGAGCTATACCATAGGCTTATTATTTGAAAGAAAAATGCAACATACAATAAATGCATGAGACTTTGAGTGACAATTTGCTTCAGCAAATTGCTTTGGCTGGTTATCCCACGTGCATGTGGGTCCCCACACAATGTTCACAAACACCATCTTGGCCAGAACTTGTAAGCAATGGTGGCGGTGCTCCTCCTTGCATTGTAAGTTACTTTAAAATTCAATTTTTCAATGTTTTTACCTCCTAAGATCTTAATCAATCGTTTGGGTTGAGACACCAAATGAGTATTATGTAAGAGGTCTAGGTTAGATATTTGATGCGTATTAGAATATATGAAATTAATAGAGTTAGTTAATTATAGTTGTAGGTAGTTATAGTTTGTTATTAAGGAGTTTGGTTTAATCAATCTTTCAATATGAAACACAAGATTTTTCCTTTGTATCAATCTACCAAGACTACTTCTTGTATGAAGTTGATCTTCATCTCTTCGATCCCATGATTCATAACACTGCTAACATTTTTTTTCTTCTAATAACAAATTAATTACTAGCATTTTTTCATCCGCTTGGATTGGCACAGTGGTGTAGGATTGAGGCTTAGAGTTTGCTCATCCTTAATGCCTCAAGTTCAATTTTCCCTAATCCAATTTAGACGAGTTAGTTTAACTTTTTCAAATAAAAATTCACTACCAACATTTTGTCATCCAAATAAAAATCGTTCTTTTTACTTCTGCTTTTCAATTGATTTTTTTCCTTCAATTGATAGATTTCACAAAAAACACTTCAATTCACGAAAGAGATAGACACGAGTGATATATTAGTGGATCAATTTTAATAAATGGGGATTATTAATCTTTCATTTGTGTCTATCTCTCTAATAAATATACAAATGAAGCATAGATAAATGTTGTGACATAGAGAATGGTCAATATTGTTGTGTTATGTGTTTTAGTAACAAAATGCAACATTATATTTAGGACGATGAGGTTGCTATGGTATGCTAAACAATCCTCAAGTCAGAAGAGCTATTCACACTATGAAGGTAAGGATTCTCAACAAGATATATCATCATATCTATTTATATCATTATCTAATTAACGATCGTATTATATACTATGCTATATTTTTTGTCAAATAGGAAAGTGTAGTTGGTGAATGGGCCTTATGTACAGACCGACTCAAATACAATCATGATCTTGGGAGTATGATTCCCTACCACAAGAATTTTACTTCCAAAGGATATCGAGCATTAGTCTACAGGTTATTAATCTTCAAACATATAACATCATTGTTTTACATTTATGCTTTTAAATTCAAAGCATCCTAAAACATGATATTGTTTTGCAGTGGTGATCATGACATGTGTGTCCCATATACCGGAACCCAAGCATGGACAAGATCAATTGGATATAAAATTGTTGATGAATGGAGGATTTGGTTAGCCAATGGTCAAGTTACAGGGTACTTCTTCAGCTATTCATTCTTTTTATTATCCCATATGATGAACTTTCTTAACCTACATTATGAACATTAAAATATTTTAATTCATTAAACGGAATCAAGGTTAGAACGACAACCATTATAAAAGAAAACGAAAAAAGCAAAAGACAATGAGATACGATTTTTATTTATGCGGTTTGGTTAATAATAAAGCTAAATTGTACCAAGGGGGTTGTCGCCCCCACGTCCCTGACCCCCCACAACATCAATTGGGTCTAACACACATTTGGGTCTACCATATTTAACCCTTGTTTAAATTTTGCATTTTGCAGAAAACCTCATTATATATATCATCCTTTTTCCCTATAATAAATATATCATCCTTTTTAATAGATATAATTTTGTAGTATATCAGTTCTATGATAAATGAGCCGATTTGTAATAACATTGGTCTAAGTAATTAGTACTTAGAGTTCAACCTGTTATCAAAACACTAAAAATTAATGTGTTCTTTTAACAGTGTATACAAGGTCTAATTTTTTACTAGAGGTTGAGTTAGTTTTCCTTATTTGGTTGCAGGTATACACAAGTATATGCCAACAATCTCACATTTCTAACCATAAAGGTAGGTAAAAAAAATATTTATAAGTTGTACAAATTAACTTACATTGGTATATATAATAAGTAATAATATCTCTATACAGGGATCTGGGCATTCTGTTTCGGAATATAAGCCAGCTGAATCATTGCATTTTTACAAGCAATTTCTGGATGGATTGCCTATATAAGAAACAAAGAGAAGGAGGGATAAAAATCAGAAGTTACGGTGCTTTAGATATTTTTGTATGGTTCATGAAAAAGTTCATAAGTGTATGAAGAAATTATCTCTGTACTATTTTTTACCTCCAAACATGACACCTTATTAATAACATGTTAATTAAATTTCACTTTTTATCTATCTATTTGCCTCTTGCTTCAAGAAAAAATAAAAATCTCTCTATTTGTCTTTACTCACAAAATTAGTCGTCTATTTTTTAAATTCGTTATATTTCAACACTTTCATCACCTGAAAACTTCGGTTCAAAAATTGATGACATAGAAATTTATTTGTTGATGTGGCAATGACGTTGTTAATGTGGCATAATTTTCTTATGAAGTACTAAAGTCTTGGAAATATTTGATTTTGCTAAGGAAACTGAAAAAGAAAAAATCTACTAGAACTACTTATAAGCTCGATTATCCAACTTCTTTTTTTTTTTTTTGAAACAGCGATTATCCACCTAATTCAATTTATATGGTTTAAGAAACAAAATACCAGATGATATATGTGAACTGTGTTTAAATTAGGAAACTTGCTTAGGTAAGGACACTTTCTAATGATATTATATATTTTTGATTGCATGTGTGTTTTATGCATGGTTGTGTGTTTATTAATGTCATAATGTATTTGATAATTGTTTGCCTTTCATATGCTTTGAAAAAATATTTGAACTATTTGTTGAAAAATAATATCAGATGTTGTGTGTCCCTACACTATCACTTTCTCGTCAATTTAGTCCCTAAATTATGAATATATTCCTAATAGTCCTAAAACTATACAAAATCTGTCATTTGAGTCCTTAAAGTATATGAAAATCTATCAATAGTCATAATAATAGGAACTAAATAGACGGACTTCATATAATATAAGAATTATTTAGCATATTTTTATAGTTAAGGGATTAAATTGGTGAGAGATTGTTAGTAATTATGTGGAATACAAGATCATGATGGCCTCCACGTCAAAGGGCTACTAGTAAACTTCATTCATGGCCTCCACGTCAAAGGGCTACTAGTAATTAGGGTACAGATTGTTAATTTTGTATTTAGTTTTATAAAGAGGACATCTAAGACCCCATTATTTTGAATATAATATTATTACTAAAAATGTTTATCTAAATTCTTTTTCTTTGTGGGCTTTTCATCCAATTGAAAACAAATTATACTTTCATAACATACCACAATATGAAGCGTAGAGAAATGATAAGAGTGATAAGTGCTCAAAAGTGATCTAATTTATGTGTTAGTTTAGGCATTTTGGTGATTTGTTTTACAAGTTATTGATGGAAAAGCTTCAATTATGTGCAGTAATGCCATTTATGCTTTACATGCCTTACTCAACCCTTTTTGTGCAGGAAAATGCAAGCAAGGATAAAATTGTACCAAGTTCACAAGATTTCGCCATTAGCGAGATTTTCGCCATTAGCGAAATGTTGGCAAAGTTCCAGTGAGGTTTCGCTATCAGCGAAGTTCAGAAGCAGAAGGCCCAACCTCACTATTAGCGAATATTTCGCCATTAGCGAAGTTGCATCAGAAAGATTTCGCCATCAGCGAACTTCAGGAAATTCAAGTGGATAAGGGACACATGGAGCAACTCCATTGGTGCAAAGGCAGATTTTATGCATTTCGCTAATAGCGAAATATTTGTCAATTAGCGAAATTTCACAGAAGTGGCCCATATAAATAGTTTTCTCCTCTCTTTCCAGGATTCCATTACATTTTCTATTACATTTTTCTGGTTTTTAGAGAGAGACTAAGGCATTTCTAGAGAGAGAAACACAAAGCAAGGTAGTTAAGAGTAGATTCAACCCAAGATTTATTGAGACAACATGAATCTAGGCATGGAATCTTCATCTTTTCTCGAATTCATCCTTTGCAAAGCTATCATAGACAGATGTAGCTACATCTACCCTTTTGGGTTTTGAGGTATTCAAGCAAGCTAATATGTAACTCTTGATCTTTTAATATATGGTTCTAGCTTATTTATTCAATATTGTTGTTATTCTTATGTTTAATGCTTTATTGAGATGCAAAATGATATTGACAAATACTTTTGGATCTAAGAAATAGAATAACAATCTATCTTAAATTTTCATTCTAGACATAGATGTTAATATTTGATAATCACTTTTAATCTAACACTTAATGCTTTTAAGTCGTTTAATAGGTTGGGAAATCGTCGATTAAACGATCCAATCGACTTTGTGATCGTTTGAATGTTTGGGAAATTGACATCTAAACGATCCCTTAGAAATAACGATATCATTTGGACACAAATGATATTGTCGAGTGATTGTGATAATATCGTTTAAAAAGCTAGAATCCGTTATTTGATCGAGAGATTGCAGCTGTTACGCTTGGTTGATGTCTCTGACCCCAAGCGAAATAGCCCTATCTCGTCTCGTTTTACTTTTATGTCGAATAGTTAAAAATAGTTTTACACAAAACAAACATTTATACCCAAACACTTAATATGATAAATGACGTTAAAATGCTTAAGATATACGCAACTCCCTGTGGAAACGATCTTATTATACTTACGTGTAAATAGTTTTATGATATGTAAAAATCTTACATCAAAATGGCGCCGCTGCCGGGGAGTAGCAAGATAATATCATAAGTATTGAAACAATTTTGTCATTTTAAGCAATTTTGCACAATTTTTTTTTTTGTACATACATATACACATATATCATTCATTATCCATTTTGTTGCTAACCACTTGGTATAGTCTTTTTGAACTTTGTTTATGCGAGGTACCGTTTCCAAAGAACAACTACAGTTTGATCCAGAAATAGAGAAAACAACTCGTAGAAACAACGCTAAAGCAAGGGAAGAAAAGAGACTAGCTAGACTGGCTCAACAAGCGGGATCTTCCGTTTCTATTCCCACTACTTCCAGTTCTATTCCTAGGGAATCTCCTAGGGGATCTCCACACTCTTCCGCACCATCATCTCCGAGAAGTGAAAGAGTTGTAGTCATGAAACTCGAAGATGAAGAACCTCAAAATGCACTACCGTGTTGGACTAGTCCAAGAAGACTTGCCCGTATTGGAAGGCAAAATACAAAGCAAATTGAGATGAAATCGGGAAGGATTCAATTGGTGACTCATCATCCCTTTTCCGGTCTTGATCATAAGGACCCCTATAAACATCTCACAACTTTCTATGGTTTAGCCGGTACACTTGGAGCTAGAGTGGATGAGGAAGAGACCGTGTTTGCAAGATTGTTCCCTCATTCGTTGATTGGGAAAGCTAAGGAATGGTACTTGGATTAATCAACAGATGTGATGACCGATTGGAATGCCTTGGAGAAAGCTTTTCAAGAAAGGTTTTTCCCAGAGGATAGACTCTTGGAAGCTAAAACTGCAGTTACAACATTTAATCAAGGTGCTAATGAATCACTTTGTGAAGCTTAGGATCGTTACAAGTCTTTGTTGAGAAATTGTCCAAAACATGGTTTTGACAATCGAATGCAAATCTACCTCTTCCGCCAAGGACTTAAAAATGAAACCAAAGTTTTGTTAGATGCATCCGCGGGTGGC
>Ga0228711_1001035_pt1 | contig 39032 bp, 17 predicted proteins | sample MedpolnodulmetaG_2_FD_177996 | JGI IMG/M metagenome (GOLD analysis project Ga0228711, IMG submission 177996) | Root nodule microbial communities from Medicago polymorpha collected in Santa Monica, California, United States - brown nodules | ecosystem: Host-associated > Plants > Roots > Nodule...
CATTGAAATCCTTAATAGTCTTTTAAAATCTTCAAAGTCATCAAAATCCTGCAAAGTCTTTTAAAATCCTCAAGACTTTTTCAAACAAAAATTGTCCTTTAAAATCCTAATCCAATACACCCTCCTAGTCTTGTGACCACATAAGACAGAGAAATAATATTTATTAAACTATGATTTAGCCCTTCAAGTCAAATTCTTTCGGTTTAATTAATGAGCAACACTTGTTTAGATAGTCATAAATACATGATTTGGGTGCGCACACACAAATATACATATATGATTGAACCTGACCAAATGAATGACGTCAAGTGCAACAGTTTTGAATACATGTGAGCTCTTGCAACGACAGGGGGTACTTGCAGTCACTCTGACGCTCAAGTCAGTAGAGAGAAAAGAATGAGGGTTAGAGTTGAAATGTATCGTACCTTTAGGGACTGTGAATAGTCTCCTTATATAGCGAGAAAGCGTTTTTAGTGACACACCGTAGGCTCAACGGTTACGGATCCGCACGGATCGTAACATTGAGCGAGATTTTAGGAACAACGTGGATGACATGGCAATTTAACTTGAATTGGTCACCTAAATTGTTGCGAGCACCCCCTCAAAGAGAGTGAGTGTGGAATGAGTAGATGACCCAATGTTGTATTGTGCTTGTTTTATTTGACCTATATTTGAAATGAGGATAATCATTTGCTTGATCCAGAAAAATATCAATCACTATTTTAAAAAACAAAATATTTATTTTATACTTGTTTTATTTTTTACATTTATATATGTGTTTAAATAGTTTTAATTTAGGGTTGTGACTATAGCTATAAAATCGCTCAGACTTGCTTGGTCACGCTATAATATTTCTATTCGTGAAAAATTCTCACCAATATTTGCCTAGTCACAACCCCTAAATAAATTTAAGATTGTTTAAATTACTAAAATTGAACCGAGACCACCCTTAAGGAAAAAATCACTTTTTAAAAATTAATAATAATTAATTTTAAGAGTATTTCATGTGTTTGTTATAGCTTTTAAAAATAATGAGAATCTAAAAATAAATCTAAAAACTGCATCAAATGAGAAGCCGCTGAAAATAGCTTCTCAAAAAATAGATTTTTTTTATAGGAGAGAGAAAATAAATATCAAAAGATTAAACTAATTTTATAAAAAAAAAAAAACAACTCTTTTATATATTTGTATCCAAACAAACTAAGTTATTTATTTATTTAAAAATAGTGACTTTTACTACAATAAACAAACTCAAATAAGATTCTGATTTTTTTTATAAAATCTCTAAATAAAAAAAAACTTTTAAATTATTATATGTCAAAATTATTTTTATTTTAATTCGTAACGAAAAGGCGCTTTGTAACTTACAAAAATTCTTTCAAAACTAACTCCAAAAAAAGTCGTTGTAAAAACAATCTTTAAAAAACTAGGTTATATTTTTTTATAGATATATTAAAAAAAAAACACATTGGTTGTACCAAAAAACAGCCCTAAGCAACAAACTACAAAAGCTGAGATACATGCAGCGAAGAATCAAACCTTCTGCTACTTCCTTCCCCAAAGGCACAAATTCAGGTTTCTTCTTTTTCTTCTTATTATTAGTATTATAATTTTATAGTTCTTATTCAAACAGATTCACAACTGTGAAGCATAGACACCAACACACCATACACAATATTGACACGATGACATTGGTAATACTTTACGAAAATGACTAAACTGAACGATATCACATGATTCCATGTTGTGTCGGTGACAAGTGTCGGACACGCCTTCGATCAAAAGTATATGTTCTAGTGTTTGTGTTAATAGATAAACTCCAATAACTCAGTCCAAATTGAAACTAATATTGAAACATGGCTAGTATGGTAATATGGAGTTTCTGTCTATACATTATGCAGGTAAGCCTATTTGTTCAAATATTCAATTTATCAATAAAACACTCTTTCTTAGCAATGAGGAAAGTAGATTGGGCAAATTTAGAAGGCTACCCTCTTAGTTTGGTTCTTGACAAGTTGGAAGATTATCTGAACAATTATACTATCATTTGTAATGAGTAACAACATAAATGATTAGAAATTATCTGAACAAAAAGTCTTTTAGAAAGAATTGTTAGAAATTAAACTTTATCCCGTCACCCTCTTGCTTCATGCTTATTAGTACATCTAGAGTAAAAATTCAAGTAAAGCCATTAGCTCCAGAACTCTCGAAAAACAGCAGGTCTTGGCCTTGATGAACTCTCCTTGAGTATTTCTTACACGCAATCCAATTCCAAATTCCAAACCATCCCTCCGTCTCAAAAACGGACTTGTCGACATTGTATTTAGCTCTCCATTTGCTGGCTTAGTCCGCCGTGGAACTCTAATACTGCTGCTAAATTGGTCGGTGCTACTGTTAGCAGCTGATGCACTGTGCTTAGCGCGCAGCTGCTTCCAATCAGCTAGCACTTCACACGTGTTCTGAACTGAAATCGTTACTGTCTTCGTTTGATTTTCCCAGACCTTTTTCGTTTCAACGAAGCCATATGCACCAAAACATCATTGCTAAGGTTTTCAAATCCTGCACATTCAGTCCCTGTATAATACGAAAGAAAACTTTAAAAAAAAGAAACCCAGTGCCTCTTGATGAAATTCTGCATATGTTACCGAAGACCAGCCACTAACCATACTTCATCTGCATATCGGCAGCCAAAGTACAGATGACATTTATATTTTCACACTTGTCACACATTGGACATGTAACCGGGAATGTAACATTTTTCTGCTGCAAATTACCCCTCGTCGGTTGACATCCTCTCTCTACTATCCACAACAAAAGCTTCACTTTCTGTGGTATCACAAGGCCCCACAATAACTTCCAATCCCCTTGCACTCTTAATCTCAAAATTTCTGCAAGGTCTTGAATAATCTGTAATACGCAGAGCGAACCATATACTGTCCATTTTTACTTCTACTCACTATAAGCTCATCTTCCTCTGAAACTCCAAACAAGGATCTTTTTTTGCCTCTCCAAGTGTTGGTGATATGGTCTATAAAGTCCGCCACACGCCAATTCTCCGTTTCATGAGCAACAGTAGACTGAATATATGGTCACGGACCCATATGGGTCTTTCCATACGTTAACACAGTGTCCTACTTCTAGTTTCCAATGAATTCCTAATTAACCACCACCTGGGAAGTGTGGATTCTACTTCATACGTATATGGGATTATGACCAAAGTAAGCCCCCGAAAAATTCCCATCTGAAAAGTATTTAGCTTAGAAGACACGTGATACAATAGCATCTAGGTTAGTGATATAACTTCCAACCTTGCTTCTCTAACATAGCTAAATTAAAACCATAGCAATGACGGAATTTCATCCCTCCATGTTCCTTCCTCACTGAAAGTTTGATCTTCTCATCCAATTAATGCCTTCATCCAATTAATGCCTCTGCCTGAATTTCTGTTCAATCCCCACCAAAGAGTTAATCATATGTTTCAATTCCTCTCCTAAAGAAGACAGTAGCAAAAATGTGCTCATGTAATATGTTGGAATAGTTAACTACTAACGTCGCTAATACTTCTCGTCCTGCTTTTGAAAGATTCTTTGATCTCTCCATCTTTAATATTTTCCATGTTCGATCTCTCAAATAATCAAACACCTACATTTTTTTGCGACCTATCATGGACAGTAGGCCCAAATACTTGTCAGTAACTAAGCATTAAGAGCATTTGTTTCTCTCTTAGTTGCCCTAAAAAACAAAAAATAATCGTCAACAAATAACAAGCGTGTGAGTATTGATGCTCTTCTACATACTTTCACACCATGGATATCACTTCTCAACTCAGCTTTCTTTAGAAGGGTGGTGAATCGTTCTGCATGCAATATGAATAAGGTGACAGTTTGTCACCATGCCTAAGGCCTCTCTTTGGTGAAATATTTCCCATTCCCACTCTATTCATCGTTACTGAGTACTTTACTGTCTCTACACACATGTACATCCAACTTATCCATCTGAAGTGATGTCCCTCTGACGGTAAATCTTGCAATTGGCAATCCATAACTACTTCTCTGAAACCCCTCAACAACCAAGGAGTACGCTCCCCTCAGCCTCTAATGTTCTCATTTGAAAGCAAATCATTGAAATCTCCAATAACAAAACATGGAAGTGAGTTGTCCCGAGCAAGTGTGCATTGGAGGTTCCAAGAGTCCCTTCAACGACCATTTTATGGTATGCCATAGAACCCCGTGAATCTCCATCTACAGCTCCATTGTTGCATTACCTTCGCATCAATGAAATTTGCAGAGAAATGTTGTAGATGGAATTAGGATGTTTCCAAACACTTCTCTAAACTAGCAATTGATCTTGACCAAAAAAGGCTTTTTATTTCACCACTTATTTTTCCTTCACCAACACTTCTCTCTCAAGGCTTTTGTGGAGATATGGTTCAGAGAAGAAAATAGAGGAGGAAGGCTTTTGTGGTTTATTTATAACCTATCTCATGATTCAAAACTTGATCAGCAAGATTCAATCGCATGGTTTTGTCCCCTACACTATTCATGCACATGAGTTTGTCCCCTCTAACTTGCCCTCTATAATTAAACCCTTCTGTTCCCGGGTGAATTTTTACTCAATCTGAAACTAGTAAAATTAATTTTGTCGACAACAATGTTCCATTGTCTCACGAATAAATTATTCTCCAACAAAATTTTCATCCCTCAACTTGGAAAAATATAATGAGTACACATTCTCACTACAATCGATGCATGAAGCTCCTGTTCAAATTTTCATGGCAATTAGAACGCATTAAAAATTAAAACAATGGGTATAATTTGCCCGCCAAATTAAAAAAAATTGAAATAAAAATATTTTTAAAATTTCTAGTGGCAAGACATTCTAAATTAGTGGATGGATTCAAACCAATCCATTAACAAATTTTTTGTTTGGTGGATGGATTTTATAGTGGATGGATTGGATGGATATGGATCTCATGGATCATATTGTCACCCCTAATTCTAATATAGATTGGAATTATTCTAGTATACAGACGCAAAGGAGATGGCGAGTCCTAATTCTAGATACAGTAAAATTACAGGTCTTGCAGGCCGCCTTGCTGCGCATGCAATGGTAATAAATTTAATGTAAACCACATTGCTAATGGTCGAACCGCAAGGCTGTTTGGACAGCCCCAAAAATGTGTTTTCTATTCAATGTAACTGTGCAAGGCTGTTTGGATTGGCAGCAAGGTGTGTGCAACAATTTCTCTTCCTTATGCCGTGATTTTGTTGTTTCTTTGACAATCTTCTATTCCATGCAATACATGACTTAACCTTACTAGAAAGGGACTAAAAATACTAAAGAACTATGAAACAACACAAAATATTTGTAATGAAAGGGCTTCATCAACACTCATACCAGCATTGTGCTAGTAAAACCTTTTCGATGGAAAATCTTTAGTAAGCTAATCTGCAATCATGCAGTTTGTACCGTTATGCTCTATAGACAACAAGGAACTTGATCTTTATGTACTTTGACTTCATTGAGTTCCTGTTGCTATTTAAAATAAAACTACTTATTTATTGTCACAAAATGGCTTTCTGTGGCCTCAATTACATTCACTATGTGCAGCCTTACGACAAAGTTTCACAGTAAAATTCTATAATTGGATGCCTCATAACACAGTATCTCTGCATAAAAAAATCGGAATCAATATACCCTAATGATCTTAAGTTGATCGGACCTCCGATATGTGAGCATGAAGTCAGTTGAGGTATTTTGGTATTTTCTTAGTGCACTTATTAAGGGTATTAGCTAGTTTGCTGTTTTGCATGCCATATCTCTTGAGAACATTTTCAATATAGTATTTTTGTGAAAATCTAAGAATACGTTGAGAACGATCTTAGTGCATCTGTATGCCCAATATCAAAGATGCATAACCAAAAACTTTCATTTCAGAATTCTTAGCTAGAAGTATCTTGGCTTCATGCAATAAGTCTGTATCACTATTGGCAGGCAAAATTTCATCCACATATAAAACTAGAAAAAATATACTTGCTCCCATAGAACGTATGATATATACAATCATTAACCAAACTTACTTCAGAAACCAAACAAGATGATCACTTGATAAAATTTGAAATGCCATTGTCAAGAAAGTTTGAATCTTCCAAAACAAAGTTTTATGATTGCAACATTTAAATTGTCTCATCGAATTCACCGTCAAGAAATGCAATCTTTATATCCATATATCTAATGTAACTTAAGATCGAAATGTGTCATCAATGTCATTATTATAGTTCTAAAAAAGTCCTGAAAAAAGAATTGAATTAGTAAGGGTAAATTTGTCCATGAAAAGGTCCGACAAAGAAGTCGTTATGTCAAAGTTAAGATTGAAGTTGCCTTTCGTTTTTTTGGTACAAAGATTGATGCTGTCTTTATATAATGATATAAACATACGTCCTTCAATCACTATTATAAGAATAATATTTTTTTAGATTCATTGAATAATTGATGTATCTGATTTATATTTTTGATTATATCAGTGGCCGGAGGGTGTAGATAAAAAACAAAAACATGGAATTAGTCCAAGACTCTTCTATCCTGCGCCGTCTGATTTGACCGTTTTACCCTGTTCGAATTATATAATATGAAGCATTTTTATACTATTTCATATTATATAATCCAAAGTCCCTCTAACAGAATAGTACGAAGATTCAATTTATAGAGATAACAACATTTAAACGAGACAACAAAATTAAAAATGACATAATTTGAAATTGAGAACACGCCACTATTTTATTGATTCAACAAGATTTCATAATCCATTTACATTAACGTAATCATAGGATAAAATCTATACATACATCGAATAAATCCAATAATATCAATACTACGGAGAACTACTGCAAAATTATTAAAAGAACTACTAAATCTAAATATGTAATGCAAGAAGAAAAAGGAAGAAGATGTGAACAATCTCATATCCAAATTGATCTGATATACAAGTTGACGTGGGACCATCCACTTTGTCCAATCATATTAACCCATAACTATATTTATACAATTGTCCTTGTTGACCATCGCACTAACCCCACAAATACCGCATCACAACTTTGTGGATTTAGTATGCGTGGAGAACAAGGAAACCATGATATCATAGCCGCCTCAAAAGAAAATGAGAAACAAAAGGGAAGAGAAAAATAAGAAGAGTTTTGCAATGAAAATAAAGAATAATGCAAGCCTATTTATAGCCACAACACCATCATCCACAATCTGGTCTTTTTTGGATTATATAATCCAAAAACAATTTATATTTTGCCCAGATTGTTAAAAAACTTGTGCTTTGGGGGGAGGGGGGTTGGAATGGTTCAAATTATATAATCCAAACCAGTGAAATTAAATACATAAATTTGTGTGGACCACATTATACCGACAATTTATGTGATCCAAACCGCACATAAAATTTTATAAATTAGTGTGTTTGGTTCATTTGCAAACCACACTTTAAAACCATGAACACTTATCCAATAAATATGAACATTAAGCCGGTTGCATTGTACTACAATAGAGGGAAACCTAATTTGTTTAAGTCCCATGTTCATGTTATGTTATCTTGATTGGAGGATCAGCTAGACCAAATTAATGGTCATTTCTACGACGAAGACACATTAAGGATGGATAGAGTTGAGTATCGTCGTCTGTCAATTGACTCAAATGAAAATGTTTAGTTGACCCAAACGAAGCTTCAGAACAACGACGATGTGAGAACCATGCTCTATATATTTGGTCAGTATAGTTTTAAGGGATTGATCAGAGCTTGCATGGATATACCCTACGAAGAAATCAGGACTTGCATGAATATAACCAATGAAGAATTAAGTTTGGCTGATTCACGATCTTGTTTGTGTTAATTATGTTGTTGTAATGATTAATGGTTGTGGTTAAATTTTAGGGTTAATAGTGTTATACCCCCTGTAATATAGGTCATTTTCAGGTTTGCCCCCTGTAAAAATTTTGTTTTGGTTTTCGTCCATGTAAAATTATTTTTTTCTAGAATACCTCCCTAATAGGCCATTCAAAAACCAAAATTTCTGGAATTTTTTTTTGAAAATGGCCTATTAGGGGGGTATTCTGGAAAAAAAATAATTTTACAAGGACGAAAATCAAAACAAAATTTTTACAGGGGGTAAACCCGAAAATGACCTATATTGCAGAGAGTAAAACACTATTAACCATAAATTTTATTATAGAAATCATGTCATTACTGCCTCTATTAAAATAATCTACAACCTTCTTCCCATCAAGCTCAAAATCCACAATAGTGGAGGAATGACGGAGAAATTGCGATATTCTTTTTGAAAACTCTAAGGTATAGTTTATTTGAAAACAAACGAATAAGGTCGCTCGTACTCTTGCACGAGATGACACTTTCTTAGCTAGTCCCCGTATTTTTTATGCTGCACCTCTTTATATTTCGACTTTGACTACTAGTGAAAAGTTACAAGCTATTTTCCCTATAAAAAAAAAAAATTATGTTGAAATTGTTGTGATTTAATGACACACTCCTATTTTGAACACTTTTAGAATATATAACCCGAAATATCAAAAAACCATTTCGAATTTTATATATAATACAAAAACAAAAAATGAAAATTTTGAAGGGAGCACGATGGGAAAGAATTTCTCATAATGAAATTGTAATGGCAAACTCAACTTAGCTAGTTTTGAAAGGCCCATCATTAACATTTGAACAATTGATTGATTAAAACCCTAAAACAACAAACGAAACAAAACTGAGATGCATGCAGCGATAAACAAAACCGCAAAGGCACCACCGATTCAGGTTTCTTCTTTTTCTTACTATTATAATGATAAAAAATCGATGTGGTTTTCATTGTCTTTTTTAATTTTATTTGTTTTGCCGTGTTTTTTTTCCAATTCATATTTTTCTTCTTCATTTGCTACGTATTGAAAGTTTTAATTTTTACTCTTTCAATTGTTCTTAATTAAGCACTTATCATTATCAATGTTTATACATACGCTATTTATAGATAGCTTATGATCATGTTGCAAATTGTTTCGAGAATCTCTCTCAAACAGTCTCACAACTATGAAGCACTGAGAGACACTTGACAAACACTGACACCTACATTTTGACATCAGTTATAATCTAGTGAATGACAAAGTTGAATGTAATCTGATTTGTCGGTGTCGGACATCGGGCACTCCTTCGATTAGAAGTGTCAGCGCTAGTGTTTATGTCGGTATATAAGCTCAAATAAGTCAATCTGAACTGACCCTAATACTGACATGGCTAAGCTATTTCTTTGCCCTTGGACTTGCACATTTTACTGAATTGTAAATGGTGTTTCTGTCTATACATTATGCAGGTAAAGCTATTTATGGCAGAGAGTTTGTAATTGGACTTTCGTACGTTGAGTATCTTTCCCCAAAGACTGCCTTCAATTACTTTGCCGGTCAGTACTTAACAATGAGAAAGGTAGATTAGGCAAATTTAGATTGCTACCCTCTTAGTTTGGTTCTTGACAAGTTGGAAGAATACATAGATCATGTTAGGTTTGGTGTAGTGTGCAAGAGTTGGCTATCAATTGCAAAGCTTAACCATAAAAACCATCAATTTAGGATTAATGTACCACCTATGTTAATGATCCTCTCAAACAAATTGTCTCGTAGACGTGCAAAATCAAAGAGGGAGATGAAATTGTTATATAGTATCCCAAGTGAGAAAGAGTACCCGATTCAGTTATCCCATCCTTCCATCATTAAAAGTGAAACATGTTTGGGTTGTAGCCATGGTTGGCTTGCACTAGTGGATAATAACAATGCCCTAACTCTAGTGAATCCATTTAAGAGCAGTATAGCTCCCATTAGTCTGCCACATCTCGAATCTCTCAATAAGGTTACCTTGTCTGCTGACCCCATTACAAGCCCAAGTGATTATGTGGTTGCAGCGATTTACAATTTTGGTTCTCTCGCTTTCAAAAGAGCAAGCCAGTCTTTTTGGATTCGTGCAGACACAAATGAATTTTCTTTCACTAATGTTGTATTTTATGAAGGCTTGGTATTTGCGGACAGCGAACAAGACTTCATTGTATCCTTCAAATTCAACAATCCTCCTTGTAATGACTCAATTGATCCTAATTTTACTTACCTTGAGAAGATAGCTAGTACTCCATATTTTTGCCCGGAAGAATATTATTATCGGAATACTTATTTTGTGAAATCATTGATTGGAGACATATGGATGGTGAAAAGATGTTTAATCAACCCACACAATCTTACATACAAACTCTACGTTTTCAAACTGGAAATGGACACCCAAAGCGGAAAAGTTGAACAACATTTTATTTGTCGGAATCGGTGATTCAATTTCTGTGTCAGCCGCTTGTTTCTCAAAGTTTGAGAAGGATTCAGTTTATTTTATTTATGATGGCGACGAAGATGATTTAGAGTTACAAATCTATAATGCAAAGGATGGAAGTTATCGTAGTCAATCTGATACAGATCAAAACATTATGTTATCATAGACTTTGCAGCCACCACCCTATCATGCTAGCACCCTATTCCACCACCCTACCATTGACAATAAGGCCAACAAGTCACCATGTTTGACATTTTCTATTTTTACTAGATTGTGTTTCCATTACTATTTCAACTACCATATGGCCTCTAGGATTACTATAAATAAGGAATGGGTAGAGAAGAAATACAAACCCTTAGATCAAAAGAGATCTCATTACCAAAAGATAATCATGTGAGACTAGTTCACCTGATATTTTAAATGAACAAATACAAACCCTTAGATCAAAAGAGATCAACAGTTAATATTTGGTGCCAGCGAAATCGTTGACACCTAGTGTCAACGGATCCTAACTCATATATATAAGGGGCATATTTTGACTCAAGAGTAAGTTTGGTAATTTACTCTAAATCATGACCTTTAATTTTACGGTCATGCTAACTTGTGCCTTTAGGGCACATGTTAAGCAACCCAAAAATATAAACATTATCTTAAATTTTGTGCATTAAATTAATAAAAAGTGGAAAAAATTAATTCAAACGCATTTATTACAACAAAATATTTCCATTTTTGACTCATTAACTTGTGTCTTAAGAGTACGAGTTAACATTTCCCTTAATTTTAATATTGATTAATGACTTAGATTAATTGATATGGTAGGCTTTAATTTCATTATTTATTAGAGTCAATACTCATCACCACAAAACAACAAAACAATTAATGTCTTTTAATTGTTGATTTTTTAATTCTTCTTCCTTTGGTTTTTTTTTTTTACGCTTAAAAAATTGCATATATTTTTTAAAGAAAACAATTGTAAAATTTAAAGAATTGCATATTTATCCTTCTCCATTTACTTATTTTATCTACGACATATATTATTTAGTTTCTTCATTATAATCCTTGTCATTTCTTAACATTTTTGTACAATCCTAGTCCTTTCTTAAATTTTTTGTACATATGTTTTTGTAAACACACTTTTTTTACTAATTTGTCATGAAAAAATATAGAGAAAATAATCTTGATCTTTTCTTATATTCAATTCATTTACAATAATTGCATAAAAAATAAATAAATTGGTGTTTTTCTTATATAAATAATAACAAATTAAAATATCATCTCCATTTTAATTGGTTTTTGTTGTCATGGACATATATAGATGATTATCTTATTTGAGAAAGAGAGCTGAAGAGTTCAACATAACAGCAAAGGAACATGTGAATCCTACAAAACATAACAAGAGCTTGAAAATTCAAAAACAAATCTGTAAAAATTCCAACATCATCATAAAAAAAAGAATAAAAAAAATCAATCAATTTAAAGATATTAATTGTTTTGTTATTTCGTGGTGACGAGTGTTGACTCCAATAGAGAATGAAATTAAAGTCTAACATATCAATTAATCTAAGTCATTAATCAATATTGGAATTAAAGGTTATGATTTGACGTAAGTTAACACACTTACTCTTGGAGTTAAAATATCATCCTATGTACAGGGAAATGCTAAACATTACCCTTATGGCATTGGTTAAGAGAACAATAATAGAAATATTGTGTTGGGAAATGGTAAAGAGTGATGGATTCAACTTTTCAAAAGTTTGAAAATTGTAGTTTCCTTAACCATTGCCCTGAAAGCACTAGTTAGCAAGATCTATATATATATATGAGGCATGATCCGTTGACGTAAGTTATTAAACTTACACCAAATCTCAACCATTAAAAGTAGTTGATATTATCTCAACAAATAAAGCATGAAAAAATTCACGAGAGATTTGTAATTAATTGGTTGATGTGTTATTAATTGATTTCTCTCTCTTCTTCAAACATGAAGTTAAGTTAACACCTTTGACAAAACAAAACTTACATTGGGACTTTGTTATTTTGTGTTTAAGCAAGGATGCAATCGGATGAGATTTTAATAAAAATATTTGGATAATGTTTTTCTCTTCTCCATCTCTTATTTGGGGCATGGCAATTCAGATGTAGCAGTGGGTAATGGGTTCCAAGCGCCAACCTTTTTTATTGTTTCGCAGGTTGTCGTAAAAAAAGATTTTAGATAACTATCTCATGTTTTCCCTTATTTTAATCGATCAAATATTGTCTCCTTGTTTTTATTTGTTTTAATCGCAAAGTAAAAGCTAAAACATCTTTCAGAATGAACATGGAAGAGAAGCAATTGCAAAGATACAAAATAAATGACAATAACACAAAACAAGTATCAAATACATATTTTGAGAAGAGATAGACAACAATTGCTTACAAATCCATCATCTTTTTTATTTTCTTAATTCCATTATTTTTGGCCTGCTTTTGTTCCGTTTCTTGTTTTTCTGTTCTTCACATGTTTATTATTATTATAAGTGTGTACCTTGGCAGTATATTATTTTTTGTAAAATTATGATCATCATAATTATATATTAATGGAGAATTCAATTCTTCTTTCTATTTCAAAATTTTCACCTATATATGTATCAGGTTACAATCGCACATATGCGATGCATCTGTACTTCATAGTGTATAAGCTATTTCTATGATACAAGATAAACTAAAGTCAATATGTTTTTGTATAAGCTATAAGAAGTTTACATAAACTATTTTGGGTACTGCTTAGGGAAATAAGCCAAAAACAACTTATGGACATGTCATAAGTTCTACCAAATAGTCTCATAAATGTTTATATTAGTAGATATACTCAAATAAGTCAATCCAAACATACCTGAATACTGATACATGGCTATGTTTCTTTATCCTTGGAATTAAAGATTTTACAGAATTGTAAATGGAGTTATTGTCTATACTTTTTGCAGGTAAAGCTATTCATGGTGGAAAGTTTGTAATTGGAGTATCTTACCTCAAAGACTGCCTTCAGTTACTCCACCAGTCAAGTCTACTTAGCAATGAGGAAGGTTGATTGGGCAAATTTAGAACAACTTCCTCTTAGTTTGGTTCTTGAAAAGTTGGAAGTACAAACAAACTATGTTAGGTTTGGTGTTGTGTGTAAGAATTGGCTATCAATTGCTAAGCTTAACCTCAAAAATCATCAATTTAGGATTAATGTACTGCCTATGCTGATGATCCTCTCAAACAAATTGGCGGGTATACATACAATATCACAGACGAAAAAGATATCGTTGTATAGTATCCTAAGTGACAAAGAGTACCCGATTCAATTATCCCATCCTTCCATCAATACAATGAAAGTGTGTTTGGGCTGTAGCCATGGTTGGCTTGCATTAGTGGATGATAACGATGTCATAACTCTAGTGAATCCTTTTAAGAGCAGTATAGCTCCCATTAGTCTGCCACCTCTCCAATCTCTCAAAAAGTTTACTTTGTCTGCTGACCCCATTACAAATCCAAGTGATTATGTGGTTGCAGCGATTTACAAGTTTGGTTCTCTCGCTTTCAAAAGACCAAGCCAGTCATTTTGGATTCGTGTAGACACAAATGAATTTCCTTTCACTAATGTTGTATTTTATAAAGGCCTGGTATTTGCTGATAGCAGCAGAAATACCATTGTATCCTTCAAGCTAAACAATCGTCCTTTTGATGACTCAAATGATCCTAATTTTTCCTACTATGAGAAGATGGCTAGTACTCCATATATGATTCCAAAACTAAGTTGTTATTATGGGCGTGCTTATTTTGTGAAATCATTGACCGGAGACATATGGATGATGAGAAGATGCTTAATTGACCAGTTTTCAATCAAACCCCACGTTTTCAAATTGGAACTGAATGCAGAGAGTGGAAAACTTGAACAAATGAACAAACTTGAGAGTTTGGAAGACAACATTTTATTTCTCGGAAGTGTTGGTGATTCAATTTCTGTGCCAGCCTCTTCTTTTTCCAAGTTGGAAAAGGATTCAATTTATATTGTTAATGATTTAGGGTTAGAGATCTTTAACGTCAAAGATGGAAGCTATCAGAGACCAAAATTACAGCTTTCCTACAACTGGATGCAACATTTTTGGGTTCTACCACAACTTCATTGGGATTGATCGGGTCACCTTCAAGTTAGGTTTAATCCTTTTATGTTCCTTTCGATTATTAGTTTTTTATGTTCCTTTATCATCAATATTGACAAATTATGAGATTGTGTTCAATCCTTTTATGCTTGATTGTTTGGTGCTCACATTGCTGCTTATTTTATTTTATGGGGTCAATTTGTGCCGTTTGATTGTCAGGCTCGTGTTTTTGCTTTCATGTCCTTCTTATTGTCAACATCCAGCATATTTTGTAGGCAGTAGAATTGGCTTCTTTTTTATGTTATTGTCAACATCCAGCATATTTTGTACAATGATTTTTCGCAGTATGGCTTATTGATGATTTTTTTCTCACAATTCCAATTAAGGTGGCCGTAAAAACCATACAATGTGCCGATCATATGAAGCTCTTCGTACTGAACCTTGTACCATTAGTCATTAAGCCATATTTTTCTGACATCATATTTTTTTGATTAAGGTGAAGCAAGTATTTAAGTAGTTTTCGTAAGTATTTGGGTAGTTTTCATCAAGTCTATAGTTGACATTTATACTTGAGGTTAGTCACTATTTCAGCTTATATTTCCTAGACAACACACTAATTAATTAAGTAACAGAGCTTAATAGATTAATTGCTGCTATAAAATGGGGGGAAATAGTAAATTTACATCTTACCAAAACAAGGGGTGGAGTACTGTCTAAAATATGGCCTAAATTCCAAATTTAGGATATTGAACTTTTACATATTAATTTGCACAAATATGTTAGACTAACATACCCATTATAGAAAAAGCTAAAAAAATGTGCACTTTCTAGTGACAGATTTTTCAACCATTGTATGATGCTTCCCTATTATCAATAGCCTTTTCAACATGGTAGGCACCTGATAGTTGTCAAGGTCATAGACTCATAATTGCCCATAATCATTCAGGTTTACACTTTACACAAAAGCACCAACTGTTTAGTTTTGCTTTTATCTTTTTGCAATATATATTTGGTGGCATATCTTTCACTCATTGACAAAAAATAATATACCTATCTTTTCAATAGATTATGATCAAACTTTCTGCATATATTAAGTAAACCAAATTTTTGGTGACAAATAAATTATATCACTTGTTCATTTCTTAGACATGATGTCTAACTCCAAATCTCATGCTGAAATTCCAATTTTAGACATTTCAAAAACATTAGATTCATCTTCATTATCTTCTCTCATTAAAGCAAGCAAAGTTTGGGGATTCTTCCACATAATCAACCATGGAATCTCCAAAGAACTTTGCAGTCAGCTTCATTCAATATCAAAATACCTATTCAGCCTCCCTTCTGAAACTAAACTTAGAGTTGGTCCTTTTTCATCTTTAAAATCTTATACTCCTCATTTCATTGCCTCTCCATTCTTTGAGAGCCTAAGAGTTAATGGACCTAACTTTTATGTCTCTGCTAAGAGTTCTTCAGAAATCCTCTTTGATAAACAGGATTCCAAATTCAGGTAAAACATAATAAGCACAGTGATATCTTATTAAGCTTCTACTTTTATCAATTTGGACACTGTTTGGATAAACAACTTAATTCAGCACTTATAGCATAAGGGTTTATCGTATAAATGCAAAACTATTTTCATATAACTTATAAGTTGTTTTCGAAACCTATATCATGGAGAGTGGTTACGGAAATATGTTGAAAACAGCTTATGGACATGTCATAAGTTGTTTCCATTAGATCTTCGAGCTCCTCTCACAATTTCTTATGCCAATAGATAAGCTTAAATAAGTCAATCTAAAAAGACACTTGATGAATTTTCCTATGTCTGCTTTTATGTAATGGAATATAAGTTTGTTTATTTATATTATGTTTTTGAATTTGATTAGTGTGATACTACAAGAATATGGAAATAAGATGGAGGAGTTGTCTAAGAAAATTCTAAAGTTTGTATTGATGAGTTTAGGGGAAGGTATTGAGAAAAAGTTCTATGATTCCGAGTTTAAGAACTGTCATGGTTACTTAAGGATAAACAATTACTCTTGTCAAGAAATAATGGAAGATGATCAAGTTGAAGGGCTTGGAATGCACACTGACATGAGTTGTATTACTATTTTGTATCAAGATGAAATTGGAGGGCTACAAGTGAGATCAAATGAAGGAAAATGGATAGATATATGTCCAAATGAGGGAACACTAGTTGTGAATATTGGAGATATGCTTCAAGCTTGGAGTAATGATAAATTAAGATCTTCAGAACATAGAGTTGTTTTGAAGCATACTGTGGAGAGATTTTCACTAGCATTCTTTTGGTGTTTTGAGGATGAAAAAGTAATTTTGGCACCTGATGAAGTTGTTGGAGATGGAAATAAGAGGAAGTATAAACCATTTGTGTGTTTGGATTATTTGAAATTTAGAGAGAATAATGAAAGAGGAAGGTTTGAAAAAGTTGGTTTCACTGTTAAAGATTTTGCTGGGATTAATAAGGCTCACTTATAAATGGTTACATAAGTGAAAATCTGTTCATTCATTATCCCAATGAATCATACAGATAATAATGTATGCTTGTTGCATAGTATAACTTGCATTTATGTTGCTGTCTAAGTTGTTAAGTATATATAAAATAAATAGGAAGAAATAATGTCTTTTTTGTCTTGCTCTTGGATCGGCCGTGAGTTTGACAGAATCACGACTTTGACAAAAATTACCTTTTAGAGCCTCGGTAAAATTACAATTTCATTGTGATTTCGTCAAATTCGCCTCCAAACACGTGTGTATGTGTTTGTTTTGCCCAATGTTCTCATTGTGAAAATGTTTAAGAAAAATGAAGTGTGAGACTTAGACTTGTATGAAAATTTGATGTTTTCTATTCATATTGCTTGTTTGATGCACATAGCATTTATTGAGTATATTATAATTTGTAATATTAAAATCATAGCTAGAACTGTGACAGGTATTGTATGGTTGTTAAGATAGTTATATCCACACCATTTTTTATTCCCTTTTGGACTATGCAAACCTATGTGTTCTTGCTATTTTTCTATTGTGTCGAATAAAGAAGAACAAACCATAACTTTTCAGATAGAGACAAATTTATAAAGGATTCGGATCCTCTTCTAGGCAGCAAAAGTTTTTTATAACTAAGACAACATACCACTATAGCAATTTTTACAAAGATAGAATTGAAATGGTTTCTAAAATTGAAAGTGTGATAAATTGATAATTGTGAATTGATTATTAAGTGAAAGGTAAAATTGATAGATTAGAACCCAATTAAAATTTGATGTTTTTAGTATATAAAGGAGAAAGGAAAAGATAGAAGAAGATTAAGTGCAAAGACTCAAGTCATTACTCTACTAAGTTTTAAGCTTGTTATAAAATTTAAGTTGAAAATTAACCAAACTAACTAATATCATAACCAACTGAGGGCAGCATCCTAAGTGAGTAAATATCATAGAGAGGGACAACCAAAGAGAGAAATCATCATAGAGATGGACGGCAACCAAAGAGAAGAAACCATCAAAGATATATATATATATATATATATATATAGAGAGAGAGAGAGAGAGAAACAAAATTGAATCAATCCAAAAGAGAAGAAGCCAAACAAAATAACTCATAGAAAGAAACAACCAAACAGAAGAACTCGTAGAGAGAAGAACCAATCAAATCAAATAATCAATAGGGAGATGATCAATCAAACATAAGAAACCAATAGGAATAGAATCAATCAAATAGAATAATCAATAAGGAAAGGATCAATCAACCAGAAGAAATGAATAGGAAGAGGAGGAATCAAACACAACAATCAATAGGCAAGGAAGCAATCAAACAGGAGAAACCAATAGGAAGAAGCAACCAAAAGAGAGAGAACTAAAATATCAACAAAGAGAGCTCAAAGAAGAACCAATCAAAGAGATGAATCATCATACCAACCAACTTGAGAGAAACAAAAGGAAAATTTCAACATAAGAGAGGAGGGGATGTAATTCAAGCTTCTCTCAAGGGAGATGAGTGAAATATTTTCTAATATATTTTGAATAAGAGGGGAGAGAAGTGTATATTTTAACATAAGAGGGGAGGGGAATGTAATTCAAGCATCTTTGAGGGGAGTGGAGTGTAATTTACTCTAAATAAAATATGTATGTATGTGTAAATATACATCATAATTGTTTTCTAGCGTTTTTCATATTTTAGATATATTGGATGATTTTCTCATGTTCATTGTCAATGAAAAATCAACAAATTGAGAAGGAAATCAAAGCTCATAATTCCTTGTGTGACAATGTGATCGTTGCTTCTATTACAAAATGAGAAATTTAGGATTTCTCATTTTTGTTCTTTATTGAATTTGGGTTCTCATTCTGCAATTTGTTGATTTGGTAAAAGCAAAGTATTATTAATTTTGATTTTTTTAAGAATGACGAAGTGAAAATGTTCACTTAAAAACTCACACACATAAATGAGAATGTCAAATTCAAACTCCGATCACGACATCTAGTAACATTAATTAATTGGATAAATTTCTCTTATAATTTATAGTATATGCCTTAATAACTTAATTAAATTTCACTGTCATTTCCTCTTTATGTTCCGTAATATATATATATGTATATATATATATATATATATGTATTATTTTTCTCTATTATTTTTTCCTAATTGTGAGGGTCAAGGCCATACCCTTGTATGTGGGGCCGATGGCCTCCAAGAAGTATCTCTCGAACGATTTTAAAGTACAGCTGATACACTATAACGCTAACATTTGGTTTATTCTATTTGAAATGAGTTAGAATAAAAAAGAGGAGTGTAACAAAAAATAGCTATGAATAATATCCACATCCACATCATCTAAAGTTATTGTAGTAACTTTTTAAATTTAATTTTGAATCTCGTAATTTATTTAAAAAGTTTATTAGTAATGTCTTTCTAACTATTTGCAAATTAGAACTTTACCAATTAAACAAACCAAAACTTTAAAATGCACCTGAAATGCATTTAAGATACAACTACCATATATTCTGTGATGTTCATCAAATACTCGTGATTCAAATAATGTTCTGACAGACTATATTGTTAGAAATGGACTACACGTTTTTGCACCATCAGGGAATTTTTCATTTTCAATATAACGTATAGCATATGATATGCTGCACAAACACTAAATAATTAGTCATAATTGATCAGTTCATTACACACAAAAAAAGTTTAATTATCTACAATTTACTTGATATTTTCGCAACAATTTTAATACTTTTTAGCATGCGTGTCTTTCAAATCCAAATCCAAATCCAAACCTGTTTTTATATTTTTATTGACAAATGTTAATGGTTAATTTGTTAGGAAGGGAAAAAAAATTAAGTAAACAGAACGAATCTTTAACCTCATGCATAATATATTAATATTTCTTCGATGTTTCAACTCATAACATTGGGCTAGCGGTTTTGTTAAATTTAAACAAAAAAAGGGGGGAAAACAATAGCAAGTTGGATCCTAATCTTAGTTTTAAGCTTAATTTTAATCTTAAACTAAATATTACATAGACGGCTAAAATGGTTTGTGGAAGAATGTGTTTAACATGCATGTGCAAAATAGCTTTTTTTTTTCCATGGAAGTTAAATGTCTTAAAAATTCCAACTAATAATAAAATTAAACAATTTTTTTTGGAATGACAAATGTTATGAGATAACAATTTTCGACTAAAGTAACAAATTATTTTTGAGCTGACAAGTGTTATGATATAACAACTTTTCAACTATATCTTTCAATTAAAAACCGAGTTTAAATTTTAACGTCTAAACAATGTTTTTTTTTACACACGTACATACACCCACTTCTGTAAAAATAAAATATAAAAAAGAAAAAACCTTTTTTTGAGAGGGAAACAATACATTAACAACATACCTACTAGGCCTGATTTTGCTGCTTCTTTTTTGGGAGCAATTGTTTTGCAGAATTTTATATTGCTTATTTCTAACTTTATCTTAGTTAATTTGAGCACAAATATTTTAAAATGTGAAACTATTTTATTTAAATATGTGTTTGTAATTTTTCTCCATAATTATACACTTAGAGTGTACATTCAAAAAAAAAACTTACATTAGAGTGTAAACCAATCATTAAATAACAAATCAAATAGATACATCATAAAAAATCATGAATTAACTAAAAAAACAACCATTGATTTTTCACCAAGTCATTTTACATTTTACTCACTTTAGAGGATTCAAATTCATAATTATAATAATCTGCATGAGAAGAAAAAATATCAATTATTTAGATGGCATTTATTTAAGATGCATAAGTATTATTAGAACCACATGCACTAGTCTGAAAGAAAAATTCTCACATGTCAACTTCATTTTCAACTAATGCACACACACCTTGCATGCCTTTGAATCTACACAATAATTTGGCCATTTCTGCAACTTAATCTTACTGTATGATTAACACATTGTTATGTAGCAACATGAAAAGGCACATTCTTTTGTTTGGTTGTGTTCAAATACTACTTTCTTTCTTTTGCATGCAAATTCTTCACTGAAGAGGTAAAGTTAGGAGGGAACTGTTTCAAACGTTGTTAACTAGTTACTAGTGTTACCTTAGTTAATGTTTAAACTTCAAATTCAAATATAGCACATAAAAGAAAGTAACATTAGAAAAAGAATGTTTGGGACCGTTGCTGCTTTTTTTTTACCAACCGTTTGTTTTGAAGTTCTAAAGTTCAGTTAGTTTCAATTTCAACCTCAAAAAGTTGTCCATTATTGCTTTTTTCTTTCACAGTTCACAACCCTTTACTGCATTTTCATTGAATTATTGAGTCTTAGTAGTAGCAACATTGTTTTAAGAGCTTTTGCTTTTTTATTTTGTACAAGACAAGAACATTCAAATTTTTTGCTTTTCTCTTTTCAATCTTCTTCTCTTGCCTTTTGTTTTTCTATATCTATGGTTTGAATTCAATTAAAATTGTATAGTTTAATCTGAGTTTCAATTTTATGTCATAATCTATATCATAGTATGTGTCAAAGTGATTAGAAATTTACAAAAGTACTTAAATTTTTAGTGAACAAACATAATTTGTGAAAGTTTCATTGATCACATATTCTTGAACTAAGATGGATAAATCATTCAAGTTTGGTGAAAATTCTGATGTGGAGTATCATCCTTCACCTTCAATGGATCATCATTTAGTCAGTGACACTCCTGCTTTTTCTAGATTGAGTGGTGATTCTTTCGGATACTGCCGAGTTTGGACGAGTTCGGATGCATCAAACTCAAACTTCTCAGATTCTGTAGATGATAGCAGCTATACTAGTGAGTCTTCACCTTTGCCTTCGCCTTCACCTTCTCGGTGGAGAGAGGCTAAACCTGGTCTTTCTAGGTTAGGAATGAAGCTACGCAAGCATTCCATCGAGGACAAACTTGATGACAATGATCTCTTGGATTCAGGTTTGTTTGCAATAATTACTTGACAACATTTTTTCATCTTAGAATTTAGTTTGGTTTGCAAAGTTAATTGTAAACTTTTCCTATTATATATGTACAATTCTATCTAGACAATAAGGCGACCTAGTCTTATCCCTACCAACGGAGAGACTGTTTCTAGGATTTGAAAATGTGACCCCGAGTCACAATTCTATGATGACAATAATGAGTTTAATTTTGTCAACATTAGGTGAGCTTGAAATGATGAAGGAAAAATTCGCGAAGCTTCTGCTAGGAGAAGACATGTCTGGTGGAGGGAAAGGTGTTAGCACAGCAGTTACAATCTCAAATGCCATTACCAATCTCTATGGTAATTCTTTCATGTCTTCATAGCATAGTATGATAAAAAAATTGAATAAAAAGAGGCTATAAGTTTGTCAAGTTATTTGTAATTGAACATGTTTGTATTTGGAAATTCTGCAGCGACAGTATTCGGACAAAGCTTAAAGTTGGAGCCGCTGAAGCCTGAGAAGAAAACCATGTGGAAAAGAGAAATGAAAGTTCTTCTATCTGTGTGTGATTACATACAAGAATTTGCCCCAACTGCACAATATTTAGAAGATGGCACAATTGTAGAGGTGATTTTTGTTTACCAAATGATGTTCTTTTTATAGACAAATATTAGTATAATAGTTGTTATTATGTTCGTAATGTCTCCTTCACCATCGAGCCAAATGATAACTATAACGTCGATGAAACCTGTTTGTGATCTCTAATATGGTCTTCTCTTTTAGATGATGAAAAGCAGGCCAAGGTCAGATATTTATATCAATCTCCCTGCACTGCAGAAGCTTGACACAATGCTTATAGTAAGAAAGACCTCATTTGCTTCTTTCATGCAAGAACTCAGTTTTCATCAAGTTCTCGTGACTGATAAACATGAAAATGTTGTTTGCAGGAAATATTAGATTCTTTTGAGGATACTGAATTCTGGTATGCAGAGAACGTATCAGCAAGTTCGCCTCGTTTACGCGCAGCCTCATTTCGAAGGATTGCTCCAAGGAAAGACGAGAAATGGTGGCTGCCAGTTCCTTGTGTTCTCCCCGGTGGCCTCTCCGAGAAGTCAAGGAAACACCTTACAGAGAAAAGGGATTGTGCGAATCAAATTCATAAAGCAGCAATGGCGATAAATAGTAATATTCTTGCAGACATAGATATTCCAGAAACATATATAGATGATCTTCCACAGGTTAGCCTTCATTGTTGATTGATCCCTATTGTTGAAGAACATTCCTTTTTTCAGAAAGTCTTGATCTAAAAGTTTCTTTTGAAATCTCAGAATAAGTCTTGCATTTCTTTTTTTCCAGCTGAAATTCTATTGCCAAGTGATTGATGATTCCTTTAAATGTGACCCTATAAGGCAAATGTCTTGGAATTTATCATCAAATTTCATAAGCCTTTTATGGAAGCCAATAATAGCAGCTGAGTCTTGTAAAAAACGCGACGATATAATTCCATATAAGGTACTAGTAGCACGAAACTTCGATGATATGCATTAATCTTATGTTTATTCCCTTTTAATTAGTTATAAAAATTTAAAACTAATATAAAGTTGATGCATGAGAAGAACTGTTTTCATGCTACTAGTATAATGTATTCAATTTCATTCACATATTTTTATCAAAAATGTCTGAAATTTAATAGTACTTACTGTGCTCATTTCAAACATTAATTTCTTCAGAGTGGACGAGGAAATCTAGGCGACACAATTTACCAATATATGTATACTGTGGACAAGTTCTCACCTGAACGCCTTCTTGACTGTCTCAAACTAAGCTCTGAACATGAAGCACTTGATCTAGCAGACAGGGTTGAATCATCGATGTACACATGGAGACGTAAAGCTTGTCTTAGCCATTCAAAGTCATCATGGAAAGAAGTAAAAGATCTTATGGATGACACAGATTGGAAGGACAAAAACTACATTTTAGCTGATAGAGCTGAAGCTTTGTTGTTTAGCCTCAAGCAAAGATATCCTGAACTTTCACAAACTTCTTTGGACACATGCAAGATCCAATACAACAAGGTAAGTTTAGATTCTTATGTGAAGCATTGGAAAATAACACAAGACTAAGATATATCTGACCTATAAATATTCAATCCTAAGAATGAAAATCATATTTTGCAGGATGTGGGGAAAGCTGTACTAGAAAGCTACTCGAGAGTTTTGGAAGGCCTGGCATTCAACATTGTTGCTTGGATTGAAGATGTTCTTTATGTAGATAAATCAATGGCGAATCGAGAAGTCTAGAAATACAACTCCATCACAACAATGTTTCTCTTCCATTCAACAATCTTTTGTAAACCATAGATTTGGAAGAATGTAGACAGTTAGTAGATGGTGTGTGAAAAGATATTCACTTGTTATCTGTGTGAAGCTTATTTGTCAACAGTATATGGAATAGAAGAAATTCAACATTCAGTTGAAATATAAAGCAAAACAGGCTCAAAAAATGAAACACATAAAACAAAAGTTTAATCAGTATGACTGTCTGCATCTAAAAAATTATTAGATATTGGGTGTTAAAACCAAACCTAATTACTTCAAAATTATAAAACTCATTTTTCCCTATAAACACAGGATTTTAATAAAATCAAATTCACCTTTTGAAAAATTTGTCCAAACAAGGCTAAATTTTTCCTCTGAAGTGACACGTTCCTATGAATTTTATTCAAGTTCCATTTTGATGAACAACCAAAACTACTTCCAAATTACACTCATCACGTCATTAAAAAGGCCAATATAGGGTGGGTTTGTTTGGGATTTTTTCAGAAGAAAAAAAAAACTACAATTTTAATTAAAAATAAATAAAAAATCACTTGTCATTTTGAAGTGTTTGTTTAAAATTTTTAAGAAAATCATTTTATCAAAAAACAACATTTGACTCTAAAATGAAAAGCTATTAGGATTTGTTGTTCCCCAAATCTCTTTTTTTCAAAAACAAGAGGCAACACATGAACTAGTTAAATATCTTTAAAAAAAAGGGTGAATTGTTTTTTGTAGTAGACAAACAAATATATTCAAAAAAAATTAAAATCTCCAAAAAAAATTCAAAAACTTTTGTAACTCAATCTATTTTTTTTAAAGCTAAAACAAATGCACCCATTATTGAATGAATATATTATACAGCTTATGATGTGTCACTCTGTATTTAAATTAAACTAATATGATTCTTTGTGATGTTCTCTATAGACTTGCAAGTAAACAATTGAATGTTGGTTGCTTTTCATGCAGATTCTCCATATGAAAGCATGGATAATTGTAATAATGTGAATGAATATACAAAAAGATAAATTGGTTAGGTCCCCTCGTGTGCATGTGAACTCCTAAATACAGCCCACACGAATAAGAAAGAAACGTATATAAATCACTTGAGATATTTTACTCAAATAAATTGGAAAAGTGAAACAAAACATCCTATATATACAACAAACCCCTGAACTGTGTAAAGAAATGCACAAGTTCGGTTTGTGAGAGGGTTGTGATTAACAGGTTAGAAGTTAACCAGGTCAGGACCAACACAGGATGGGACTAGTCACAACATCACCTTCACTTTTCTTCACCAAAGAACCCATCCCCCCTTTCACCTGTTTCTCAAAATGATGTCCCTTCAAGTTCAACACAAGGGCAAACACAAAATGACGGCATTTTTTTGCCAATCATGCATCAAAAATAGATAATGAAACAACAATTACACCTGCTGAGGGGTATGCTTTCAATATTTCGAAACCAATCAAAAATCTTGTCAATCAGCTATCCTCATCCACAGGACCAACATAAGTAAGGTCTGTCCTTCTCACCCTTACAGCCCCTTTAAGCCAGCTGGCGGCACGAATATTAACACAGTCACCACTTCCAACATTACTTGCAGAAGGGCAAGATCCAGCACCATCCTCTAAAAGTGTCCAAGGGTCAAATTCGAAATCATTGTCCTGTTGCTTTGATTTCCCTGATGCCGCAGTCCTTGATAGTGGAACTGGGCTCCTCTGAGGAGTAGCCAAACTGCCGGAGTTAGACCCAGAATTTTTAATGTTGGGTTGCAGAGATACAAGAGAAGAATTCGGAACAGATGGTGGCTGGCAAGAGAAAGAACACCGCGTAGATGGAGAGAGTACAGGCATTGCAGCTTGGATACGCAACCGTATAGAGTCTGGCAGTTGCATGCAGTCTAAGTGATTCTGCATTACACAATAGACAGTCAGAAGAAAAAAGCCAAATGTAGCCTAAATGCTTCTATCTAATCAACATCATCCCTAGAGATAATAACAAAATTGAAATTCCGAGGTTACCAAATAGGTTGAACAGAAATGACGTGAAAAAATGGCAAAGAAAAAAGTTCAGCAGTTGCAAAGTTTTAGTGATAGTGACAAAGATGAGAAAAAAACAGAGAAAAAATAAACATTCATCACAGCTTTTCCAACTTATTCGTTAATTAAATTTGCTATAGTGAAACAATAAAAAATTCTCTGATTGAATTAAGAATCTTATTAGTAACAGAACTTTTAAGATGACGAAGAACACCGAAAAAAATTAAATAGAAAATAAAAGGGAACTGTGTATTTTATGTGAAACCCAAAAATCCCCCAATACTTGAAGAAAAAAAAAAAAGGATGTGGTTGAGTCTTTGCAACAACCAGTTTTCTGTGTTAACAACAATTAGTGTTAAATCAAATGTCAAACAATTATAAAATGTTCAATGAAAGATCAAACTTTGTAGCTAAATTTGATCAATCACAGAAACTAGAAGCTATCAAAGGATGGAAGATCAAACCTGTAAAGTCTCCAACAACTCTCTGGTCGGTTCATTAGTTGTCTTTGAAGCAGGTTTCAACCTAAGCCAGCATGGAGGACTACAACTCAACAAACCATGCAAAATCAACAACAACTGATCAAAAAGGCCCTCAACAGAGGAATCTACAAAAGCAACACAAGCAACATCGGAAGGTGACTCCACATCCCTCTTTGAATGAGAAGAGTGTGTGGCATTAACCAAAATGTTCGCATCCTCAAGCACAACTTGACTACCAAGTAGTCGAAGAATTACAGAGGCAAGTGTGTTTCTCATCTTCCGCACGGAGGGCTCCCTGCAAAATTTCATCTAGTTAAACTGTCTATCTACAGCCTATAATGGATAAACTAATGCAGCCAGAAGTTAGTCGATTTCCAGCACCAAAATTTATTCATGAAATAGTTTTGATTTAAAAAACAAATTAATGAACTATCACAATCCAAGAAGAAGAAAATACTACGACATGGCCTAGCAGGCCATTTGAATAGAAAATTTGTCTTAGTTACCTGTCTGTGCAAAGAATGGGAAGGAATCTCATGATTAACTGTATACGTAATGACAATGAGGCTCGTAGAGCTGCAGGAGAAGGTGGAGAAGAATCTGTTGAAGATGTTGGTCGTCTGGCTAATCCAGGGCTGCCACCTTTTATAGTTTTGCGGGTATTTACTTTATTTGTCAGACCTTCAGTCACAGGTGAACTTACTGCTGGCTTACCTGGACCACGGGTAACTGCAGCTATTAGTTTCTCAATAGAACATAATTGATTAATCAGATCACTTGCGAACGAATAACGAGATTCATCGGAGCTTTGATCTATGCATGGAAGAATTAATTCAAGAAAAGCCCTCTCAGTCCCATGCAACTGCTTAATGGTTGAGCCTTCAGAGTCAAACAATTGAGAGAACCCTTTTAGGGGCCTTTTCACATCCACTCCTTCAGCAACTTCTCCTTCTTCAAGAGACAGAGAATCAACTTTCCTTTTATCCCTCTTTATAGTTATTGGATCAGTACATGGGCTACACCAACCCCAGGGCTCCGAAAACTGAGGCTTAATAGAAAATCTTTGGCTCTCTGCAATGTTAATTAGACGTTGTCTGATGGTCTTTCGACCAACGAGGACATCTTGACCAACGAGGAACCATTTAGCCTGCGACAACATAGAATCCACTAGCGACTTCCCAAAAAGATGAATCAACTCTGAGAAAAGGGGTGCAGCATCAGGTCTAACAAGTAATCTTGTGAGGATTATTTGAATAAAATCGTTCTCATTCTCAGAAGCAGCAGCCTTCTCAGGACTCGGTGAAGACAACTGTATAGCCTTAGCCAATGACATATCGTGTGTCTGCAGTTTTTCTATGAGAGACAGCTCGTTTAAAAGCAGCCTGAGTTCAACCCATTGCCAGTGGAATTTGGCAGGTTGCAGGGCCTCTAAAACATCTACAAGCTTATCCTCAAGCTTAGACTTGCTGTCGGTAAATTGAATTTTAGATTCACCATGCCCAGAAATCCGGCTTCCACCGTCCTTTGTATAAATAGACTGTGGCATCTTACAATCAATGATGGCATTTAAAAAAAGTCTAGCCCGAAGCGGAACAAACGCTGTGGAATTTAAACGCATATCAGAGCCATTCAACTCTAGAAAGGTAGCAAACTCCAAATCACTTGTATCTGCAGCCATAAGATCATAAAGACCTTGAGAATCTCTTAAACATACATCTCGAAAAGGCAGATGTTTTATTGCATCGTTTATGCCCGTTGTTAGAGTCTGATAAAGTTGATTTGTGTCTTCGCGTATGGCTACATTAGCGTTCATAATGAAGGGCCGCCACATAACAAAAGCAAATATTAAATAGGCAGGTGGAAAGACCAAACTTAGAGGAAGCATACGCTGCATTCTTGAAAGAGCTACAATGGATGGTTCGCTCAAGAGATCCACCACTAAACCTTCACATATGGTTCTGCAGTTTCCAACAAGCAATCTAAACCAATGGAGATGTACTTCAACTGAACAGTCCACCTTAATAGCCCCAACAGAACGTGCATTTCCATTTGAATTGGATCTTGAGCTTCTTACAAATTGAATTACATCAAGGCCCTCCTTTAACCTGAGAACGGTTACCATTCTCTCCAGGCTGGTAACACCATATATAATTGCACCCACGACAAGTGCAGAAACAGAAGCAGCAATTTTCGTTGTTCTGGCGAGGACAATTTTACTAGAGCTGTTTACAGCATCATTTGACATAGTAGCACTAGTATCGTGGGTTTCAGGTGACATTTGAAACTGATTTCTAGATGCTTTACTTGGAGCAAAAACTCCAGCAAGAGTATTAGATGCTTCTGTTGCAAGAGCAATATCAAATACACGGCTCTGACGTTCTCCCAAGGCCTCCTTAAGCAGACACAAACATGTTATATGCATTCGCATAATGCATTTAGCATAACTCAATGAACTTGTTGCCAGTGATGCATTTGGATGATTATTACCAGCAGAAAAATCGGGCAACTTTGCTAAGGATGGCCCAACACTGCCGACAATGGCAGATACCGCAGACGTGACCAATGAGGGATCTCCTTCTTGAGCAGCACCACCAGTCTGCCTGATGCAATCCATTAGACCCATAACTATTTGTTGAGCAATTTGATATCCATTATCCCATTTTTCTAAAGTAGGACCTTTTGGTGTTCCGGAAGCAAAGAGCTTTCTGTCCTTTCCAAAAAGATAGTGAAACGCTTCTTCCACATTACGCTGTACAACATCTCTCATGCCTGAGGCTACCCTGGATGGTAACCGACCCCCACTTATCTTTTGACGGAAATAATCATCCGGGTCCTCAACTCCTGCAGGAACACCAAGGGGAAGCCCACACTCTCCATCAACTAATCGTCCTCCAGACTCAAGTTCAGAAGCAAGTCTCTTATCACATGTAGTTTTGAAAATTTTCTCCCACTCAATGACGCTGACCACATTGCTATATTTTTTCAACAAATAACGGGCAAAAGCTAGGGCACCTGAACCTGAAACTCGTCCATTAGATGCTATTATAGTTGTTGCCCGCTGCACTACAGATGACAGAGCTTCAGGAATAAGATCTGATGTAGCAAGAATGTTCTCATACCTGCATCATAAAGCACCTGTTCAGTGATGAAGGTTATAAAAAGAAAGAGGGGCATAACTTGGGAGCTCATACAAAAGCATGGCAAACATAATGCCAAACCTGCATTTCATTATAAAACTACAAACTAGCAACTGGCCCTTATAACAAGACAGAATGATTTATGTTATCAACCATTAGAAAAAGGATTTCTAATTGGGAAAGCCTGAATTATTGGAGAAAAAAATAATTAAATGATACCAAACTTGATTTATTTATTTTTAATGAAAAACAAAAGGAGCATATGAAGCACTGAGATACAACATTTTCCAACTACTTCTTTAAAACAAAGTAATAATAATTCTAAGTATAACAATAAAAGGACCAATGTGATTAAAAAAACCAGCGAAACACTAAAGGATTAGAAGTGAAAGTTGGAAGAAGAGCACGTAAACTCATCAAAGAAACAAAATAGCAAATTTGGCCGAGACAACCAATAATAAAACTACATAAACAAAGTTTAGTACAAACCTTCTCAGTGATGATAGCAGAAAAGCTTCTCTGACATTGCAAACTTGGTTATCCACATTTCTTGGCAGCATTGAAACATTTCTTCCACTATGACTTGTAGAATTCGGGCTACTGCAAACCTTTGGTAGCAACCACAGGAGGAACTTGATAGCTGGTACTAAATCATCGGAGATATCCATCAGATAAAGTATAGCAGCAAGTTCATCCTCCCCAAGTTTCCACCGTATTGAACTTCTATCATCCACAGTGGTTACAGACCTGCCAAACTGGCCAACTTTACCAATACTTTTTTCAGTGTCTCCAATAAGCTGCCTAATTACGGTCATCAGCCAAACTGTTATTTCCCTTTTCTCAACAAAGCGAAGGCGTTTTAGTGCTCTTCCTGTTGAAATAATATCCTCAAATTGACTGGTTTGGATTCCGTCAACAAATTTTGTCGTATCTCCATCCATAGCAGTTCTATGGTGAGGGCAATTTACCTTAATATCACAAACATGACTTGTTGATGCCCCTTGGCTACCCTCAATTCTAGAAGCAGCCAGTTGAGCAAGACTTTGGGTTTTGCGCACAGTCTTTTGCCTACTCTTAGTAACCTGCTTAACTGTCTTAAGTGGTTGTTCAACTTTGAGAGGCTCCAAAGGTTTTAGCTCTTTCTTCACCCACCATGTATCTTCATCATCAGATAAAACTGGAAAATGAGCTTGAACAAATGAACTTCTTTCCTCACTCAATTTTTGTTTCTTTGCTCTTCTACATTCTTCACACCCAGGTGTAGCCTCCATGACATCAATCTTGTTGTGGCACCTAAAAGGTCTTTTCACACTGCCTTGAGATTCAGCCAATCCAGTTGTGGTCAAATTAGATAAACTTTTTGGTAGCTGTAACAATACTGAAATGGCTTTCTTCAGGTCGTCAACACTATTGTCATCCTTCTCAGCTTTATAAGACATTTTACTTGAAGGAATAGTTTTCCGCTGATCGATTGATACTGTAGAAGACCCGTCTTTTGCTGAAGATGTACAATGTTTTTGATTGACAGAACTATTGGCACTACTTGCATTGTCATGGTTCTCACTAAAGGAACCACGAAGTATGAGGCGCCGCTCATTCAAGTAATCATGTAAGGCTTCAATAAGCAGTGGTCCTTCAATAATCTTTGATTCTTCCAAAGCATGACGAATGAAGTTCCCAGAAAGCTGCTTCACGATTCGACGGTGTCTCTTTTGTCTCTCTAGGTCAACCATATTTACACTGGTATCCATGATCCCACTCACTATCAGCTGACGTACATAAGCCAAAGGGTAAAAAATGCCTGCACGAATTAGTTCCACTATAAAGAGATGCAAGCACTTGAGGCCTTCTCCTTTATGCACGATATGCTGATCAATCCAGCAAACTATGATATCATGTAGAGGACCCGGGCTTTCAAATGCAATTGAAGACCGGATAATCTGATTCATAGTTTTTGAGCTAGACTTTATTTTGGATCCATAATTCCAATTATTCTGCTGACTTGAACATTTTGCTAAATAACCAGCTCCATGATGAGTTCTTCCATTCATTTGTGTTGATAAAGTATGCATATTCCTCAGCTTCATCTTTAAAATTCTAACTGCTATATGCACTTGGGAAATATCTTTCTTACCCGTGAACTTTATATCACATAGAGGAGTAGTCCGAAAATTCCTAAAATCACATGTTGCCCATTCACAGAGAAAAAATACTGAATAAATAAGTGATGTATTTACATTCGCAAACCACTTCAGGGATAACCTTAAGCAAGGGCTAACTTTTGCAACCCAATCATCAGATGCAGGTTCATCGTATAGGTCTTCAAAAAGATATTTGAATGCTTCACATAAATCACCAAGTCCAAGAGATTTATCCAAGGCTTGTGCAGCTTTAGCCAGACAGTGACCTGGATACCCTGGGCTTACAGCCTTTTTGAGGTTTTCTGCATGTTTTTGAATGCACGAAATGACACGATCAAACGCCAGTGATTCATATCGTGCATCAAGGCCTTTACTTCTAAATATACACACATCTGCTGAACTACTTTTTATCTTATCTGCAGCTTCAATTGCTTTTGGTGCAAAATTACCATCATTAATTGCAAGTGAAACTACAGAGGATGGTAAAGGAAAGCAATCCAAAGCAACGAAAGTTTCTGGAACTGCAAGTATTAAATACCGGAGCATCTCAATCAGAGCCGCAGTCGTATATGCCCTCCGGGAATTATCTACTAGATCCAATCCACCTGGAGCAGGATCACGAATAATACGAAGAGCTACTCCAGCAAAAGTGTGTACATATGTTTGAGATAGAACAACAATTTCTAAGAAGCCATATACAATAGGCAAAAGCAGCTGCCAAATCTCAAGCAATTGCTTTTCCTGAAAGAAATGGAAGAGTGAAAAATCAAAACCTGAAGTCTGAAGGATTGGAATCAGCAAAATACATAAAATGATCAGCTTTATTTGTATGAGCATATAAAACTTGTTTTATGCAATTACCTGTAGTTGACGTAAGACCCAGTCAATGACAAGAGAAGGAAGAAGCAGTCCTTCAGCATGATGCCACTGCAGAAGCCGAACAACATACCACCATCTAAAATGTAAAGATGGTTCTTCACCATTAGAAACTGGTAATAATTGGTTACTTCTATGCTTAACTGACGCCGTATAAGGGATTTGGGGTGATCGATCTCGATTATGAATAGAATGAGAAGTATTTTTTGAGAAAAAATCATCCAGAAGAGTTTGCAAGTATTCAATAATATCTTTGGTCCAAAGCTCAGAACAAGACAGCTGTATTTTGTCATTAGTCCCAGAGGAAACACTGGCAGAACCAGGACGAACCTGCAAATTCAAAGTTCAAACATAAGTTACCTTCAATATTGAAAAGGGGTGCCTTTAAGTAAATTATATAAAATTTTGCATTCTTACCAAATTGAGGTATGTAACCTTTACAAACCAGGTTGCCCTTGGCAAAGGAACATTATTCCTAATAAGAACCTCTAAAACTGATTTCCGTCTATATTGAGGAACATGATCGGCCAAAGAACGCAATCGCTTGTGCTGTTGAGATAAGCCCTGTAAAAACAATTAGCATATAAAAATGATAGTTCCAGAAAAAATATCCCAGGAAAATAAGCACTATCGAGTAATATGTACAAAAGTATTCAAGGATTTAACATCAATATCAGCCTAGACAACAAAAAGCCTATGCAATCTTTATAGGAACTTATAGAATAATGGATGTATACAATCCACATTTGCTTTATAAACAACAGGTTAGGGTAAGTGTGTGATGCATGTAATATGTCTCTCATCATGTTGTTAGCTGTTTTTCTTGAATTTCCATCTCTTTACCTAGAACCTACTATTTCAACATACAAGAATTATATGGTTAGGGGGGAGGGACATAATGAAAGAAGGTAAACAATAATCAACTGAATATTGACTATTTACTTATACTAATAATTTGGTCTAATATCAGTACTACCGGTACAAGCCAACCTAACTAACAATAAACCAATCATCCTAGTATTCTGATAGAAACGAAGAACAAGAAAAGTAATGTGTATGGAAAGTTGCGGAAAGAATGAAGCAGAATTAATTAATACCTCAATCCATTTCTTCCGGAAGTCTTCAGAACATGGTCTTTGTTCAGGGAAAACACCAGGCTTCGAAAGTTGTGATCCTGAAAGAGCCACTCCATAGACTTGACCAGCCTGTCAAAGTAAGCACTGGATATTATGTAGACCAAACACCTTCCTAAAAAACTGGGGTAGGAAGGACCCACCAATCCCAAAATAATAGAAATAAAACAAAAATTTGGGCATATCTTAAGAGGCAGACATAATGTTCAACAAGCACAATTATATAGAGAAAGACTAGGAACACTCTTTCTAACACTCACTTTTTTATTGGGTGAAACTCATGTAGGTCTCACCACTTTATGTGGGATCCATTTCCAAAGTTTAGGACCCGTGTGGGTTTCACTCAATAAGAGAGTGCATGCAGAGTGTCCATAGCACTACTCAATTATATAACATACTAAAAATAATCTGTAATCACCTTCCGCTTTTGAACACGAGATTCATTGATGGCCCTTAGTCGTTTTCTAATAGCCTGGAGAGAAGATGAAAGACAAAGTTAACCTACAAAGACATGCAATGAATACAAAAACCAAATGTGGAGAATTTGCACTAAATTCACAGCATAGTTATAGAAACAACAGAGGATAAATCTCTCACAAAGACAACTGAGTCACCTCTTTGCAATTAAGGACAATTGTCTTGTTAAAATGAGGAATTTGGGTCAGCAATATTTCTCTGGCTTCCTGAAGACATATGAAGTAATTCCATGTTATAAACAGCTAACAATCAGCTCTTTTGGAATCACTGATTGATTTTCAATGACTCGTCAAGGAAAACAATCAAGAATATACAAATGCCAAGATCACAATTTCAACCATCTTGAATCAAAGTTGACATACTCAAGTACATACCAGACCAAAAATCAATAAATGATGTATTGCCATTTTACATCATTTATTTGATATCAACACAATTAAAATTTAATGATGTACCTCAAGCCCCTCAACCGTGTCTCTATATCCAGATTGCAAATATTCTTTGGTGAGGGTCTCCTCAGGGCAATTTGGTGTTTGAGGGTTAAAGTCTGGGGGTGCAAGCCTGAGATTAGATAGAAGTATCTATACTTAAAATTAAACAACTACATAATAAGGAAACATAGTAAAATAAAATACTGCAGAGTTCATATTATCACCACCTTAATAATGTAGAATAATAAGATATAAAAGAAAATACCAAGAAACAATGGCATCCAACCAGTGTATCAGCAAATCTTTTTGATACTAACAGTATACATACAAAAGTTTACATTAATGAACTACCTAGAGTTCAGGGGCTCTTTATCACACTTCAACTTGTACAGGGTAAATGGTGGTGGATGTCGCCTGAAATCACAAAACCATTGGGTTGAAAGTGATTAATAGCATCAGATAATCGATTTAGCATAACAAAACAGTATTCACACAGACCATTTTATTACTGAGTGCCAAATTAAACAAACTCTTCATAACTGAAACAACTAGTGCAAAATTTCTACATTAGATCAAAGGAATGTTTCAAATGCTAAGTCGACATAAAGTGAGACCACAAATTTTACTAACTGTTGGTTGACTCAGAATATAACCTCCCTATTTGTGATATAAAATTTCACAAACCTATGTTACAGCATCATGATTCGGGTCATTAAATAATTTATAAAAATGTGTAACAACACTTTAAAAATCTCTAATATATCTTCAATCATTAAAAAAGTAGTTTTTAGAAAAGGAAAAAAAAAAAAAACACCCCAACCCCGAATAACGGGCTTTCATCCTTCATGTTTAACACAATTCTGAACCTATGATACTTCGGTTTAATGGCATCATTAACAAAAAGTGGTTTTGCCAAAAAGAAAAAATAAAGAGTGGTAATAATTAAAAAATAAAAAGTTATGCTTATTTAAATGATAGAATGAGACCAAAAAAACAAATAATAGAAGACACACACACACAAACAATATATAAATATATACACAAACTCCTCTTTATTATAAAGAAAGGGTTGGGGTTCAAACCCCGGACACTCCACATTATTATGGCGTAATTTGATCCATGTAGCCAACCCAACTTAGAGGGATAAGGCTTGGTTGTTTTTGTTGTATACACAAACTCTTGCACAATTGCTACCATTCTCTGGTTTTATATGGAAATCATATGATTATTACTCCCAACTTTTAAGTCAAAATACTATTTCAGACAGTACTTTATTAATTCAGCATAATAAAGCATTAAATTTCAAGAAGCAAAATCCCACATGTGATGCCATTTTCTTCAGTTATTAATCAACACATCTGAGAGGTTAAATATTTGAACTGTTCCTACAAATTATAATTTAACAATCTCTAGTAAAAAACTGAGGCACTGTTTTGAAAAAATAACAGAACCTAAGATGAAAATAGGATTGATACTTAACCATTATATAGAAATAGAACCAACATAATTAAGGAAATATACATTGTTCGATCCTGTAATATATACTAAAACTAATAACTATAATATTCTAATTACTTGAGAAAAATGAATCAGCTTTGTAATAGTTTTGTAGTTTCAGAATGACATCAAGCGAAGAAAATTAATCGCTATTGCAAGTTAATAGCTAACAGGCACAGAAGTATGAGAAGCTGTATCACAATTCAGAATAGGCAGTACATTATCGCATGTGGAATAGTCGCAATCAAAATTGTAAAAAGATTCTAAAAGGACAATGTCACTAGAGAGTATCTTACCTTGAACTAACAGGAAAGTTGGGTGGCAAGGAAGATGAATCAATTCTTCCAATGTCTCTAGCCGATGGCCCACCAATTGTACTGTTATTCACTGCACTAGTGCAGCTGCCAGCATGATACCTTTGCATTTCCCCCAACTATAACCAGCATACTGCCTTCAGCATCAAGCCACTACAAGCAGTGCTAGTTGAACTGCTCCAATGAAAATATTCCTGTGCCATTTCCAACCAAAGCAATTAAGAAGCTAAAAAATACAATGAAAAACTGTAGCGAAGAGATTTAAAAAAACGACACATAACTGATTTAATAATTACATCAAACTGACCTTACGCGTCAAACCTATGCCAAATTGAACAGCCTTCAGCTTCTAAAGAATATGTAATGAAATTCTAATGCCCAAAAAATTATAAACCTCGATCTTGAGACCCAACTTGTGGACCCAAACGTGTGAGCACTACTATTCTCACCTGAACTGCAGAAAGAGTAACAAATTTAACAAAAACAAAAAGCTCTAATGAAATCACCCTAAGAACCATTACAAAACACCAATTTTGTACAACTCGGAAGCAATGAGTATGTTCCAATAAATAAAATAAAAAATATACTTTATATTCTAAACTCTTGTCCGTGCCGAATCTACTTTTCAACATTCTAACTACTGGAACAAAGGAAATCCACATGCCTAACAATGTAATACTCTTTTTCTAAGAAACAGTTCAAACATACCAATGAAGTTAGAAACTTAAATACAAAGACACCTCCCCTATCAACCAACCCAAACATGATCCGGCAAATCATACAAGTGAATTAAACTATGTACATTGAAACAGAATTTAACCATTGTAATTGGAAACATTGCATTAAAATTAAAATGTAACTACACTACGAAACTCAACAAAAACCCGTAAAATTAAAAGGGGGCAAATACACCAATATGAAGTGGAACTTGAACCATATCATATAACATTAATAACACATTATGATTAAAAAAAGCCCTTTTTTTAAGCTTATTTTCCCTACTAGAGCTAAACAATGGAAGGGGCAAAAATTGAAGAGACAACCCACCAGCTGAATCGTTGAAAGATCTCAACTTTATGATCAGAAATCCAAGCAATTTCAAAAAAAATCTACAATCAAATCTAATTTAACGAAAGTTAACGAAAGTCGAGGTCCTAAGCGCGATCCAAAAGCTAGGGTTTTTTCGGAGAGGAAATTGAATGGTTTAAAATTGGGGAAATCGAAGCGTAAATAAAATTAGGGTTTTTGATTGAGAATTCCGCAGAATAAAGCAAAAGGGGTTTCGTTAAAAAATAAATAAATAATGGGAAATTTAACGGATTTTGAAGAATTAGAAAGGGAAAGTTTGGAGGGTATACCTGGAAAGAAAAAATTGCAACTTTGACAGAAAGAGAGGGAAAAAGTGTGAGAAAATAGGAAAGACAAGAATAGGTTCTTTGGGGTGCTATAAAGAAATCATATTTGAACATTCATTCTGTATTTTTGTGACAATTTTCTCTCTCATACTCACATTATTTTATTACTTTATTTTTTATCAAAAACAAGAATTGTTTCTCCTAAACGATTCATCGTAAAAATAACTCATAATCATTTGAACTCAACCACTTAATTATTATTATATTGCTTTGATGTTGGAGGTTCCATATCGACTAACGGAAAGATGACTATACGTGCTTTATTGTATTTAATTGTACATTCATATTCTCGAATCGTTGTAAATTTGCATCATGTAACATTCACAAATAAATTAGTAAACTGAGTAGAGTTGTAAATTGTACCTTTTTATTAAGATTGTTCTTATATCATATAATAACACATTTATCTTGTGTTAACTCTCCTGTTCTTGGGAAAATGGAGTCTTGGTAAATAGAGTTTGACAACGAGGTAAGTAAAGTCTAACTATTGTACCCAAAAAAAAAATGTAAAGTCTAACCAAAATTGTTCATTGTAACGAGATTTAACTAAATTTTTAAATAATAATAATATCATAAAAAGAATAAAATGGTAAGCATGGTAGCTCAAATGAAAGGTATAGTTGGAAGATAGAGTATCACATCAAAATTATGTATCCCCTTTACATATCGGTAAAGAAGATATAGACTTTGAAACGAACATTATTTTCAATAAGCAATTTTTTGTTGATAAGGAATAACCTAAAAAGCGCATAGCTTAAATCATGACAAGAATCTAACGACTACAACACTAATCTCCAACCTCGTTTCTTACATTTTATGGGTCTTAGACAAAACGTGAGAAAATGACACCCC
>Ga0228711_1001036_pt1 | contig 39028 bp, 24 predicted proteins | sample MedpolnodulmetaG_2_FD_177996 | JGI IMG/M metagenome (GOLD analysis project Ga0228711, IMG submission 177996) | Root nodule microbial communities from Medicago polymorpha collected in Santa Monica, California, United States - brown nodules | ecosystem: Host-associated > Plants > Roots > Nodule...
ATGTTATTATTTTAGTTTTTGGAGTAATCGAGTCACCGGTTCAATCCGATTTAATATTATTAAATATCTATACAAATTTAATCTAAACACCGGGTTATCTAACCGAGTCATCCGATTTAATCCGATTATGTCATGCGGTTTAACCAATGACCCGATGGTTCGACCATCAACTCAGTGACTCAGTACCTCTGCCGAGTCGATGACCGAGCCGAGTTTTAAAACTATGGATAGAATATTTCTAATTTTGGTTTGCTTAACATGTGTCATAAGGGCACAAGTTAGCACAACCCTATAAATAACCATCTGATCTTCATCAAACAACTCAGTAAAAGAGGATTTAATTTTTATTTATAATTTTGATCTTATACGTGGATGAGTGAATACGGAAAATTGCCGACTGCAATTAATCATGATCTCTTATTTGGTGACTTCGCAGGAAGTATCTCTTATGCTCCCTTAAATAATTTTATTTGCTTATATTAAAAAAATATTTAAAAAACTGAAACATTCATTGAACCGTGAAGACATTAGTTGCAAATTACTGGTTAAGATGTGCAAATCGTGTTATACAGGGGATGTATCAAATGAGATGGCTTTTTATAATATGAGATGATAGGATGAGATAATGACCCTTAAATTAAATTAGATGATTTGCGATTAAATTTTAACTTTAATGAGTCACCTGCCTCATTTTGCTGAAGAACCAAACAAGTTCCTCTCACTTTTCACCTTCCTCCCTGCATTCATGTTTTTTTCCTCCCTGCATTCATGTTTTTTTCCTCAACACTAGCGTTTTGGTTTTCTCACATGATACAAATCTCTCAACTCTTCTAAATTGATTTTGAACTCTCTTCTTCCTCTTCTTCTTTGTGTTTTATGTGCTTATCGCAAATCCCAAATTAGGAACATAAATGAGGAATTAGGGTTTCTCCACTCTTAACTCAAGGTTATATATGTAGATTGGTGGTGGACCAGACTTCTTTGTAAGTTTGGGCTGGACTTTGGTTTATCCATAGTTTTGTCTGAAATGAATTTTGTTGGTTACAAGTATTCCAACTTGTAACCAACCAACACAAGTCACCCAGAACCACTCTAGTTAAATTGTTTTACCGCATAAACTGCTCGACATGACCCGATATTGTTCGCTCCATCCGGTTTGGGACAGTTTTTCTTTTTCTGTCCAACCCTACTTTGATCATATTTTCATACTATTATATAAAGACAAATTGTAACATATAAGATGATGTTGTATTTGTATCGATGGATATTTTTATAATATCAGATTTTTATAATTTGTGCTAACACATAATTAAAGACACTAAAGATAAAATATATGCATCGAGGGAGTATTATTTACACATTGATTATTTTTGCTATCATTAGGTTCTTCGAATATGTCAACTATTTGACATGTTTGTGTTTGTCGGTGCGTCGTGGTAGATAATGGTATTTATAATTATTGGATTTAAAAAATCAATCATTTTACTAGTAGTCACATTCATCTTCTTGTGGTTACTATCATTCATTTGTTACCTGAGATACTGAAAAGTAGTGTTCAAAACAAAAGGACCAATATGATTTTTTATAAATCCACACATAGAACCATCATTACTAGCCCTTGTATGGTTTAATCAAATCCTATTATTTTTTCAAGGTCATTCCTAACATTTTATGGGTCTTATGCCAAGGTTGAGAGAAGGGCCCCTTACACAATACATTGTCATTATTTTTTAATAAATGATAAATGCGATATGCATTAATTACGGGGGTTGACATCTCAACTATGTTGGCACCAAGTCACAATAATACGATGTTATGAAATTTCAATTATGTTGACACCATAAAATATCGGTTGCCAAATGCACGTCATCGTATATATATTAATAAAAAATAATAACAACAAAAAAAGTTGGTGGGACAAACAATACCAAACGAACCTAAGTAAAATGATATGTATGCATATTAAATGTATCTCAAATAAATCAGTCCTAAAAAAACTATGATATATACACCACCATTGAAAATCTACAACTGTTTTACAACAAAAAACTCCACTTTTATCCGGAAGTCATAAGATTGCATTTCTTAGAGAATTTTGAGATGCAAAATCATTTCAAATGTCATTAATTCCTCAAATATATTTTTCAAAGAAGTAATTATCATTCATATCAACAACAATAAGAAAGTAGTCGATTATTATGAATTCTTGATCAAATAATTTGTTGTAATAAACATCATGTTAATGTAAATGTATTATGAATTCTTGATCAAATAATAAAATGTGTTCAATTCTTGGCAATTTGTATTATGTTTCTTAAATTTTCACTTTCATTTATATCATTGTAATAATTTATGTCACTGTTTTGAGAAAAAACTAGTTAATAAAAATTCGGATTATAAAACATGAAATTCACAAAATACACATCAAATATTAAAATATGAACATGATGAAATTGTCAATTTGGAGGGCGCTTGAGAAGTGAGTAGGGTGAGAAAAGAAATCCAAAAAAAAAAGAGTTGAAGGATTGTTAGTGTTTGGGCCTTTAGAATTAATTTTGGAAGAAAAAAGAAAAAGGGAAAGGTTGTTGAACTAATGAGTCTTTTTTATACATTTGACTGCATATATCCCCTTAAATGAAATCTTGCTATATACACCCCCATGTACAAAAAAATTTCATGGGCTCCCTACAGGGCTGGGCCCTAGGCCGTCGCACACCCCACCTATGCCTAGGGCCAGCCTTGTGTCTTTTAATGGAAAAGACGCTAGAAGGTTGTTTCTCATAATAGGAGGGACATATCACGGTGGTAATCCATATGGATATATTGTGACATTTCTATTTTGATTTGATGGGGTTTTCACATAATCACTTTCAATTTGACTGATTATAGGATTCAAAAGTAATTTCCATCGAGAAAATAGATCAACATTTTGTGGCATGCTTACCTCTTGTTCATTCTCGTTCGAATTGTTATTTTCATTTTATTTGGTTGACATTTCTTCTTCTTGAAGGATTATCCATTGTTATATGTTTCTTATAACTAGAAACTTGACCCAAACTATCTCAAACAAATGTTCCACTCTACGTGTCGATTTGTTGGGACGAAAACCTTTATTTCCAACAAATAAACTCAAAAGATAAATCTATGACTCAAGTTAGATCTTTAAGAGGTTCTCAGTTGAAGGACACAAGCATATAGTTTAAGATGCGAGAAACATGTGTATGTGAATGTACAAAAAAAAACATAAGAAAAAGAAACATATACACATAAAATATGCAAAAAGTAAAAATAAATATAAAAGGAAAAGATATTATTATTATAGATAAAATTGACTTACATACGTTGTTTGCTTCAACATTCAGTAAGATGTTTATCCTATGAGGGTGAATGTGTTATCTAGTAGGCAAATTTTTATGAAACAAATTAACCCCTTTGGATGAAATTTGGTTTTAATATTTGCAAAATAGAAAATAAACTAACTCCGAACATGCATGAATGGCATGTGTCGTCTATCTTCTCAAGTGCATTATTTGCAAGTTTCTCTCTAAGGTTTAAATCTTTGGCGGTGAAAATTCACAATTGCTTGCCTGAAAGACTTCTTGAACACACTTTAATATGACGATTTTTAGAAGTTGTGCAATTCGTATTCTCAAGTGAATTTGAATATTCATATTTATATTCCTTCATTGTTGATATTCGGAATATTAATCTTCGATTTATCATATTTGAAACAAGACCATTTCTTTTAATGTTGATCTTCGAAGGAAATGAGTTTGACTCGTTCGAAAAAATAGTTGATCGAAATTTGCATATAATAAGTGCAAATTTAGAATGTAAAGATATACAAAAAAATCTAAAATGCAAAAGTAAAATGCTTAGAAATAAATCGGCAGAAAACATGAAGTGAAAGAGATATACAAGTCCTTGAAATGTAAATTTGAGAAAATGTAAATCACTTGAAAAATCAAATTGCAAAAATGTAAATGACTTTAAAAAGGTAGATGAAAACATGTCAATTTTGGGAAATGTAAACGACAGAAAGATATATTGCACCAAACTAAATTTGACAAGAAAGTAAATGATATACTTAACCAAATGCAGATAATCGACAATTGTTTAGTATTGACTGTGATTTCTAAAATGTATTAAGCAGTCTTTATTACAATGTCTTCGACCCCTATTTAAAGAGACATTCTATTACAACTAGTGACATTCTATTACAATGGCTAATAACGATATTCGACGCTGGTTTGTTATGCAGAGTTAACTTCTGACCGACATATTTGTTTTTGGCTTTGTAATTGTTTTTATGTCAACACAATATAATGTTGAGAAAAACTTGTTCTTTCTCTTTTATTTTCTAAGTCCACAAGTCTTCTCTTGCACTCCTTGTACACTTGATTATTCTTTGTATTTTTATTCATTTAAAATACAAATAAATTTGTCCCGCCAACACCTGCTCTAGAAAAACCCTATGATTTTGAGCATCATTTTTTTTATATCAAGATTTGAAAATGTGCGAAAAAGTAAAAGGAAAATTAAACACAAATTAAAAAAAGAGAAAATAATTTGGTTTGGTTTGGTTAGAAAAACAAAGGGATGCATTTAGAAATCGAAATAAAATGGAATGAAAAAAAATTACAAGCTAAATTTTAGAAGGTGTGTCTTCAATTATATAATTTTAAATTTGTAACATCATAAATTATCATACTTGGTAAGGGATAATGCATATATATGCAGGGGTCGGGGTTCGAACGCCGGACACCCCACTTATGCATCTTTAAGGTGAATTTCTCTAGCCGCTAGGTTACTTGACAAAAAAAAAAAAGACGGGAGACATAAATGGTTCTGATTGGCGACACTTCAGTTTGATAACGTAGTTTTCACCAATCAAAATGGTTTTGCCAAATTTGGGAAAATTATAAACTACAATTTTTTCCCTAAAAAGTTATAAACTATCATATTTTTAATAACATAAATATTAGGAGACGTAAACGATTCTGATTGGTGACACCTCACCTGAATTACGTAGTTCTCACCAATCAAAATGATTTTGCCACGTATAGAGAAACGAGGATAAAGATAGAACCAGGTTATTTCATCTTCGCAATTGGTATTTTCATCTCTAACTAGTTTCCATTAAAAAAAAAGATCTTGATATTGTGAGGTCCAAATTGATTACGCAGTCATAAAGAGAAGCTAATTCTCTTGTCGATACTTTGACAAACTTGACTTGCGAAGGTGGTCATTCTTATTACAGTGTCTCATTCAGGTTAGATATTTTATTTATCCGATTTTATTGAAGTCTATATTCCTAGCTTAGTTAAGCATTATCCGTTTTCATTTTTCAAGTTTTGACCCTCTTGTTTTTTTCAAATCTATATCCATCCAAAATAAATCGTAAATAGATCCAAAAAATAAAAAACCGCATAAAACAATTTTTTTTTTATGCTTTTGGATGTTATTTTGTAAAAACCGCTGAGATCTATCACTTTTTCAAACCAAACAAAACAACATAAATTAATTTCAATACTTTATTACAATATATTGCATTAATGTATTGTTAATTGATTTTTATTTTTTAAAAATAACACTATTTAGTTTAATCTAAATTTTTATTGTTCCATGTGTTTTAAGCATAATCCATCATAATGTTATTTTTTAATATACTTTACGTTATATTTTGCATAAATCTTATATTTCACCATGTATATGTAATATTAATATATTTTTTCATAATTGTATTTTGAATATCCAAAAATCGATCTAAATCAAACCGCATATAATTAGATCTGGTCAAATTTCTTTAAAAATGTCATCCAAATCAAACCGTATGTGATTTTTATTTTGGATCAGATTATTGTCTCAAAACCGATCCAAATTACATTGTAAACATCTATAGTCTCTATGATTATATAATTATTATTTTTTGATTATATGCACTTTTGGTCCTATTAAAAGGTAAGAATTAATGATTAATAGATCTGGGCTTTCACTCAAAAAGAAATTTCAAAAGCATTTTTATTTATCTTCCTTAAAAACAAGCATTTTTATTTATTTTTTTAAAAAATTATCAAAAGGATTTTCAGTTGAATTATTGATGAAGTAGGTCAATAAACAGCCCATTAATTTGTCCATATGAATTCAATTGGACTTTTCCTATTAAGTCAAAGCCCAAATCTATAATCATTAATTATCATTACCCCTTCTTAGGGGTATTTCCGTCTTTCAACTCGCCGGTAAATAATAAAAAGTGTAAAAGAAAAAAGTCTCAAGTTTTCGTCTTTAATCCATAGCAACAACAAGAACACAGAAAAAAACCAGAAGCGCGAAAGAGAAGAAGAAGAAGGAAAAAACACTGTTACTAATTACCCTGTTTTTTCATTCATCAATTTCTCATCTCACGAGAATTTCACTCTTCTCGATCTCATTTCTTCTTCTCTCCGATCTATCTTCTCATCTCTTCCATTTTCTCGGTAATTTCTCATCTTCATCTTCTTTATATCTTCATTCCTCAATATTTTTCAATTTACCTTCTTCAAGCTTCTTACTCTTCGAATATTCAACCGTATTATTTTTCTTCACGTAAATTTTCCATTTCTCGTTCTTCGTATGTTCTTAATTATGATTTATATGATTATATGCATTTGATTTGGTTTTGAATTTTTGATTTGTGTGTGCTAATTTTGTTTTTTGTGATGTGATTTAGGGTTTTTGAATTTGCGAGGATTAAGAAGAGGTGAAGAAGAAGAATTTGCAGCATGAGCATTAATAGCCCTGGAGAAGGGGAGAATTAGGGTTTTCTAACGTGGAATTTGTGATTTCCATGGGTGATGGAGGTGTTACATGCATGCCTTTGCAGTATATTATCGAGAAAATATCGAGTTCCGAGAAATCGCATTGCGGAGGCAGTAAGCTGGTTAATGGTGACAGGAAGAATATGAAGTCAAGGAAGAGTGAGTTAGGGTTTGATAGAGTGAATAAGAGTGGGAGTGATGTTGAGAATGGTGATAAGTTTGTGAAGGAAGAAGTGGAAGAGGGTGAATTGGTTACTAATTTTAAGTGGCCGAGAAGTGAAGTTGAGATTGAAAATGGTGAGATTGTGCCGGAAAATGTGATGTCGAGAAGAAGTGAGATTGAGAATGGGGAGATTGTGGGGGAGAGATGGAAAACAAGGGAGTTTGAGAAATTCGAGAAGGGAGAGATTCGTTCGGGGAACTGGAGGAGGGATGATGTAGAGAGAGGGGAGATAGTGAGTGAGAAGGGTAGGAGAGGGGAGAATGAATATGGTCCGGGTTCGTGGAGAGGCGGGAAAGATGATTATGAAAAGGGGGAGTTTGTTCCGGATAGATGGTATAAAGGAGAAATGGGAGGGAAGAATGATTATGGTAATATCAGTAACCGACGAAATTACCCGGGTAAGGACAAAGGGTGGAAATTTCAACGTGAACGTACGCCACCACCTTCTTGGAGGTACACAGGGGAAGATTCTTTTCGAAAGAAAGAATTTATTAATAGAAGTGGAAATCAGCATGCTAAAAATTCTTCCAGGTGGGAGAATGCGCAGCTGAGGAATGTAAGGATTGGTTCGAAGATTGTTGATGATGAGAAAAATGCATATAGCAATGGTAAGGATCATACCCGAGATTACACTTCTTCTGGAAGTCGCTTGAAGAGGCCCGGTAATGATTTTGATGGCTATGAACGGAAGCATTCTGCAGATTTTACAAGTTTAAAAAGTCGAAGGATTTCTGATGACAACTATCGATGTGGTTACTCTGAGAACTATTCTCGTCGCCCTGTGGAGCAGTCTTACAGAAATAATAATTCTACAAGACTATCTGCAGAAAAGTATTCTTCTAGAAATCATGAATCTTCTTTGTCTACCAGACCTGCTTACGACAGACATGAACGCAGTCCTGTTCATTCTGAGTGGTCCCCACGTGACAGAAGCAGGTATTATGATCATAGAGAACGCACTCCAGTGCGCCGATCACCCTTTGGTCGTGAGAGATCTCCATATAGCCGGGAGAAATCTCCACATGCACGGGAGAGGTCCCCATATATGAGGAGCTGGGACAGAAGCCGACAGCATGATCATAAGTTGAGAAGTCCAGCGCGCACCGAGCAGTCGCCACAGGATCAAGGTTGGAGACAACATGATCATAAGTTGAGAAGTCCAGCGCGCACCGAGCAGTCGCCACAGGATCAAGGTTGGAGACAACATGATCATAAGTTGAGAAGTCCAGCACGCGCCGAGCAGTCGCCACAAGATCAAGGTTGGAGGCAGTATGATCCTAAGTTGAGAAGCCCAGGACGCACTGAGCAGTCACCACGAAATCAAGGTTGGCGACATAATGATCATAAGCTGAGAAGTCCAGCCCGCATTGAGCAGTCACCGCGAGGTCAAGGTTGGCGACAGAATGATCATAAGTTGAGAAGTCCGGCACGCACTGAGCAGTCGCCACATGATCAAGGTAGGCGTCGTGGTCTCAGGGATTGTACTCCAAATTTAGGAGAAGAATCTCCCCCTGATCGAACTACGAAAGATGTTCATGAAGAAACAAGTTGCAAAAACTCATCAAGTGAAAATCTTAACTTCCCAAATAGTTGTAAGAGTGATGAAGATAAGCACATTCCAAGGGAGTCAACTTGTTCGGTTACAGAATCTGAAGGTGAAAGAAACGTGCAAAAGATAAATGAGTCAATCGAGAAAGATATTATTTGTAGTCAACCCGTTGACACACAGCAGTCCTGTAGCCCAACTGTTGACCACAAAGAATCTCCGCAGTGTGAGGCACAGCCACCTCCTGATGAGCTGCTTTCAATGGAAGAAGATATGGACATTTGTGATACTCCTCCTCATGTCCCTGTGGTGACAGATTTGTCCTCAGGGAAATGGTTTTACCTTGATTGTGGAGGTGTAGAAAATGGACCTACAAAATTGTGTGACATCAAGGCCCTTGTCGATGAAGGGGTACTAATGTCAGATCACTTTATCAAGCACTTGGATAGTAACAGATGGTTGACAGTTGAAAATGCAGTGTCGCCATTGGTTGCTCAGATTTTTCCGTCCGTTGTGTCAGATACGATAACTCAGCTTGTAAATCCTCCAGAAGCTTCTGGAAATCTTTTGGCCGATACTGCAGATATGCAATCAACTCCTGCGAATAATCCGGAAATGCTGGCCCCCTCACCGCCACGCGGACACCTCAACGACCATGTGCTTACGTCTGAACTTTTGGACAACTTCTACATTGATGAAAGAGTTCAAAAACTGTTAGAGGGTTATGATGTCATTCCTGGAATGGAACTTGAGGCAATAAAAGGTATTTTATTTTGTCAATGTTATTCTTTTGAATCTCCTTAGAAAGTGTGAAAAATATTTAAAAACTTAATTTTTTTCTCCCTATTTAATCTGGAATATCTTTTCCAAACTTGGTAATTAAAATTTTTTATTTGCAGAAGCATTGCAAATGAATTTTGAATATCCGAAAGAGGATGGATTAGGAGACTATGAAGGTATGTATTCTGCTGTGGTGATATTAATTGTTGGTCTTTTTGGTAATTTTCATTTTGTTTTGGTTTTTACGTTACCTGACAATATTGAGGTTGTTTTATTACCGGAGTTGTCGGTCTGCGCATTGGAAAGTGGGCTCTTGTCTTGATGTTGGTAACGGTTGAGAGATTATACATGTTTGAACGTTATATGTATATAAGCCTTGACTTGATTTGTACTGTAGTTTAATTCTTGGAGATAATATTAATTTAAGTACATGCATTAGGAGTTGGTGGCTGAAATCTAAATAGCTTTTGAATGGTCTATAAAACGGTTTGGTGATTATTTTTGTATATAAGGTATTTTGCATATCATTTCATGCTTTACTCAATAATCCTTTTCTTTTGCAAAAAATGAAAAAAAAAAAAAACTTTTCTTTTGCTTGCCTACATTTTCTAATTCTTTCCATTAAACAAAAAGTTTACGTCAATCCAATGCTGTCATTTTATCTTTGCCATTGATGTTGTGAGTTGTGATGGTTCATTTAATACATTGGCAGCAGATTAACTGAATAAAATCATACTTCACTTTTTTTATTTAAAATAGGCAAACAAAGTGTGGTTGTAATTTACATCATATATTGAACTCAAAGTTGCAATTTAATTTGTCGTGTTATGCCAATGCACCCAAAACTATTTTGTTGATTATCATTTTTCTACACCTGGGGAATTTCAAAAAGCAAATGGATATGCACTTAGAGTTATGTCTTGTGAGGTTGTGACAAAAGTGTCTGTCTCTGTTCAGGTTTTCCTTGGCATGTTTCGTGCCCTAGGGAAGATTGTGATTCAAGTACTGATTTAGCATCAAGAGATTCTGAATCTCAGTTAAGTATGTCTTGTGACAACAAGGATAATGGATTTAGCTATGGCATTCCTAAGGATTGGTTTTCCACCCTTTGGTCTTGCAAAGGTGGTGACTGGAAGAGGAGCGATGATGCCCAAGATAGATTTTCTAGGAAAAAACTTGTTCTAAATAATGGTTTTCCATTGTGCCAAATGCCAAAGTCTGGATGTGAAGATCCTCGATGGGCTGAAATAGATGACTTGTATTGTCCTTCTCAAAGCAGGCTTGATCTCCCTTTGTGGGCTGTTGGTGTTGATGAGTTGGTTGATTGCAATGCTGCAAGCAGATCAGTTCAAAGTAAGCCTCCTTCCGTCAAAGGAGTGAAAGGCAATGTTCTTTCGGTGGTAAGGATAAATGCCTGTGTTGTCAATGACCAGGGATTGTTGCTCTCTGAGTCACGCCACCAGACCCGAGGCAAGGATAGACAACATCCAAGGTCAACTCGGCCATTCACTTTGACCAGCGATAGTAAGAGATCATCACCTGAAGAAAGTTCTCAGTCAAAAGCAGTTAGTGATCAAGGTTCTTACCAAAGCATGGAGTTCATTAGTGTCCCTAAAGACCATCTATGTACTATCCAGGAGTTGCAGCTACATTTGGGTGACTGGTATTACATTGATGCTTCTGGGCGTGAGAAAGGACCTTCATCTTTTTCGGAGCTACAATCTTTAGTAGATCAAGGAGTTATTAAAAGGCATAGCAGTGTGTTTAGGAAGCGTGATAAACTCTGGGTTCCTATTGCCTCTGCCGCAGAAACTCTAGACGTTTGTCCCACCAGCCACCAAAAAAGCAGTTCAACATTGGGTGCATGCTCTGATCATCCATCAAAGCAAACTCAAGGTGTTTCATATGGTGAATCTTGCACAAGTTCAAGTTTGTTTAACAAGATACACCCTCAGTTTGTTGGTTTTACTCGTGGGAAGCTACATGAACTGGTCATGAAATCATATAAGAGCCGGGAGTTGGCCGCTGCTATAAACGAGGTTTTGGATCCCTGGATAAATGCAAGACAACCAAAGAAAGATATTGAGAAACAAATATATTGGAAATCAGGTAATTATTAGTCCTTCATATTTCTTCCCTTCTCTATCTCTGTAAATTTTGTTTTCTGCTTTTTTATTTTTGGTTCAAACTTCCAACCAATGTTTGAGGCCTTGTCTCATGCTTGTGTGGAGATTAGACTTATTCTGGCAATTTCATTCAAGTGGTCTCATTAATTTTATTGTTTATTTTGTGTGTATTGGGGCATGTAAATTTTCAGAAGGTGACACAAGAGCTGCCAAAAGAGCCCGGATGCTGGTTGATGATAGTGAAGAAGACAGTGGTTTGGAAGATGGCGTTACCATCGGCAAGAATGAACCCACTTTTGAGGATCTATGTGGTGATGCTACTTTTCCTGAAAAAGAAATTGGTATCACTGATTCTGAAGTGGGAAGCTGGGGCTTATTGGATGGTCCGGTTTTGGCACGGATTTTCCATTTTTTGAGATCTGATTTTAAGTCCCTTGTATTTGCTTCAATGACGTGCAAGCATTGGAGTGCTGCTGTAAGGTTTTACAAGGAAATTTCAATGCAGCTCAATTTGTCATCCTTAGGGCATTCTTGCACTGATTCTGTGTTGTGGAACATTATGGTAGGTTTGACACACACGCGCGCGCATTTCCTTCTTATTCACATTTTTGGTATGTTTTTTATTCTTCCTCCACACGTGACTTGTTTATTTTGTCTGCAGAATGCTTATGAGAAAGACAAAATCAATTCTATAATTCTAATTGGTTGTAACAATATTACTGCCGACATGCTCGAGAAAATACTTCTTTCATTTCCTGGTTTATGTACCATAGACATTAGAGGATGCAGCCAGTTTGGAGAGCTAACTCCTAAGTTTACCAATGTGAAATGGATTAAGAGCAGAAGTTCACGCATGGATGGAATTGCAGAGGAGCCTCATAAAATTAGAAGCCTTAAACATATAACAGGGCAAACATCGTCTGCTTCCAAATCCAGCAATTTAGGAATAGATGATTTTGGTCAGTTGAAAGAGTATTTTGATAGTGTGGATAAGAGAGACTCGGCAAAGCAACTATTTCGTCAAAACTTATACAAGAGGTCCAAACTATATGATGCTCGAAAGTCCTCTTCCATTCTATCTAGGGATGCTCGTACAAGACGTTGGGCAATCAAGAAGTCTGAAAGTGGTTTTAAGAGAATGGAGGAATTCCTTGCTTCAAGACTAAAGGAAATTATGAAGACAAACTCCTGTGACTTCTTTGTACCCAAGGTAACGTGATGGATTCTTTGAAATGAATTATCATGAAGATGCCTTTTGTAACTCATGATTTCCGTTTTGTTATTTTTTTATTAATAGGTTGCAGAAATTGAGGCTAAAATGAAAAGTGGCTATTACAGTAGCCGTGGATTGAGCTCTGTTAAGGAGGACATAAGTAGAATGTGCCGTGATGCAATAAAGTAAGTTCTCTATTTTCTGTTTTTCCTTTCTTCTTGGGAGAAGGTGATTGTTCTCCTTCTCCCCTGATGCTTGGTTTATATACTGTTGTTGGACACATTGAAATGAAGATGGTAGTGCTTTATTAGTTTAGAGGACAAGGATGCAAAGACCCTATAGTTCATAATTTTTTCCGAAATCTGATTAAGTACTGTATCTTCTTGCCTTGGAGGTTCGTCCATTTGATTTTCATCTGTATGCATATACTGCCTCTACTTTGCAGTTATAGCTGGTTTCCATCCATGTTGAGTTTGGTGGGTTTGCATAAATCCTAGTTGTTTTTTGCATCCTGATATTATCTTTGTAATTTTATAACATATAGGTTGCCATTGCCTCGATTTTTGAATTTGTTCATTACTTCATTTAGCTAATGTTTCTTGGGGAATATAAAATGGGTGTGTTTCATCTGACCACTCACAATCTTGCCTCCCTGCCTTGCCCCAATATTTATGTTAAATTTTGACTCGTGTTTGCTTATTGATTATAGAGTGAAAAGTCGGGGTGATGCAAGTGACATGAATCACATTGTCACATTATTTATTCAACTGGCATCACGGTTGGAAGCTAGTTCTAAAAATGTGCAAGGCAGAGATGTCCTACTGAAGTCATGGGACAATGACTCACCAGCAATGTTCAGCTCTACTTCCTCAAAGTATAAGAAAAATAGATTAGTGAATGAAAGGAAGTACAGGAGTAATGGAAAACATAATATTTTGGATAATCTAGATTATACCTCAGATAAAGAAATTAGGAGGCGCTTGTCAAAGTTGAATAAGAAATCCATGGATTCAGAGAGTGAAACATCTGACGATCTTGATAGGTCTTTTGAAGATGAAAAAAGTGACAGTGATACCACAACTACCGAGTCTGGAAGTGACCATGAAGTACGTTCAAAAATCATGACCAGGGAGCCAAGAGGGGATGGATGCTTCTCACCTGAGGGGGAGTTGGATTTCATAACTGATGACCGAGAGTGGGGTGCTCGCATGACGAAAGCTAGCTTGGTTCCTCCAGTTACCAGGAAATATGAAGTCATTGATCATTATTGCATTGTAGCTGATGAGGAGGAGGTGCGGAGGAAGATGCAGGTTTCATTACCAGATGATTATGCAGAGAAGCTGAGTGCGCAAAAGAATGGCACAGAGGAGTCAGATATGGAACTTCCTGAAGTCAAAAGTTTCAAACCTAGGAAGCAGCTTGGAAATGAGGTTATTGAGCAAGAAGTTTATGGAATTGATCCTTATACACACAACCTTTTGCTCGACTCTATGCCAGAGGAGTTAGATTGGTCTCTGCAAGAGAAGCATTTGTTTATAGAAGACACACTCCTTCAAACATTGAATAAGCATATTAGGAGCTCTACTGGAACTGGAAATACTCCTATGAGCTACCCTTTGCAGCCTATTATTGACGATATTAAAAGATGTGCTGAAGAAGGCTATGATGCAAGAATGCTTAGAATGTGTCAAGGTATTCTGAAGGCCATGAACAGTCGTCCAGATGACAAATATGTAGCTTATAGAAAGGTATATGTTCTTGTTATTTCTCTCATCCACTGGTATATTCTCTGTTTACTGCTTTTAAACTGTTATTTTACCCAGACTGTCTGTTGGGATGGATCATGCAGGGGCTTGGTGTTGTTTGCAACAAGGAAGAAGGCTTCTCTCAAGATGATTTTGTTGTGGAGTTTTTGGGAGAGGTAAGGCATCATATATGTTTGTGTAATTTCACCCATGTAATTTCTTTCTGGATTATTTGATGTGTAAATTATACATGTTTTGCGGTTGATTGCTCTTCCTTTGGACTAATATCAGGTTCTGGAATAAAGTCAAATATTATCAAATATCAATCCATCTACTAGAGAGAATAAGAAACTGTGCATACATTCTGTGTTCTCTAACTTGATTAAACTAGTTATGATCCATTCTTTCTAAAAACTTTGATTAAACTAGTTATGATCCATTCTTTCTAAAAACTAAACATTTTTTTTTTACATATGCTGCATAATGTTAAATACTTGGGCTATAATCTATCTACAGAGAATAAGAAACTGTGAACAGGTCTAATTGTTTTGGTACTCTTTGTCATGAATAAACTAGGTGTGATCTATTCTCTACAATTCTAGACATTTCTATGCTTTACATGTAAAAAATATTAAGTAGGTGTTAGATCACTGGTTCTTTCTTAAAAAAAAAAAGATCACTGGTTTTTCTTTTCCTCAGGGATTTGGACTATTTTTTGCTTTGCCAGCCAAGGTTTTGTATTGAATGTTTTGTGTTTCATTCACAATGTGTTCATATAGGTATCTGCTCTCCTGAATAGATGTGCTGTTATGGTTTAGTGTCTAAAAATGAGGCAGTCCTGTTAAGAAATCTTTTGTTTTGACATATGTTGTGATTTGGAGGCACTGTACTTAAATATATTTTTACAGGTTTATCCTGTGTGGAAGTGGTTTGAGAAACAAGATGGGATTAGATCTCTGCAGAAAGATAGTACAGATCCAGCACCAGAATTCTATAACATCTACCTTGAGAGACCAAAGGTGCCTGTCACTTTAAAATGACAAGCTTATAATGTTTAATTCCATACAGTTCACCCATCTTTAGTTCTGCTCTTACTAATTTAGTAATTTTTATTATAGGGAGATGCTGATGGGTATGACTTGGTTGTCGTTGATGCCATGCACAAGGCTAATTACGCCAGTCGAATATGTCATTCTTGCCGACCTAATTGCGAAGCCAAGTAAGTTGTTTGATCATTCATGCTATCTGATTGTTATAAATCTATTTTCTGACCTTTTGAGCCTTGACTAGTTCTCATTCCTGTGGAAAAATTGGTTTGCTATTGCTGGCATTTCTGAGGAGCCACTAATATCCACAAAAGATTATGCACATACATTCCCCTATGACAGTCATGATTTTATTTTATTTTAGTTACCATCATGGCTAATTTTGTTGTACATTTTATATTATTATCTCCTTAGTTTTACTTCATTTTGGATGTGTCTTTCTTATGGCTTTCTTTTGAAAACCTGTGACTGCTTGAGGCCCATAATGATGGCATAATAAGGCTTTTAAATATTATGATGGTTTCTATGGTCAAATAATTGTTTTAACATGCTAAAATTTTATTTAGTTTGAGTATATGTGATAGTTCCTTTTTAATTACATTATTGGTTAAGTCTACTATTATTTGCTATTCAGAACATAAATACCTTATTTTTGTACATCACCAAACTACTGGATTGAAAATCAAAAATCAATGTGCAGAGTTGTTGCTTCATATTCTTTTGTTATACATATTTTTAATTAAAAAAACCCATTCTGTCCTGTTTCGTTTGTTATTACTTTTGTTCCACAAAATGCAAGTGGCTTTTAAATGCCCTTTTTCAAAAAACTTTAACTAGTTTGTTGGTAGAGCTTCCATTCTTTTTCCCCCTTGTCTTTGCTGTGGCAGCAAAGATGCCAACGAATCTAATCTATCTGATGCAAATATTGTATCTGAATCTTTATAAGGATTAGACACGAGTTTGAGATTTAATCAAGTGCTACTTTTTTTTATATATATTTATTGATTAGCTGCTGAGGATTATAAGTATGGGGCATAATCCGATTGCTACATTTTCCATTATAATATCGTTTCGGGTTATAATCTATTTTCTTTTTTGACTTGTTTTTCAGAGTTACTGCTGTTGATGGTCAGTATCAAATTGGTATTTATAGTGTTCGTAAAATTCAACATGGTGAAGAGATCACTTTTGATTACAATTCTGTTACCGAGGTTTGTCCTGTTGCCTGCTGATTTCTGTCTATTCAACGCTATGGAAGTATCTGAAGTATATCTTTATCTAATGAGTACCTATTCTGTATTCATCTCACTGTAGAGCAAAGAAGAGTACGAAGCATCAGTTTGTCTGTGTGGAAGCCAAGTATGCCGAGGGAGCTATCTGAATCTAACTGGTGAAGGGGCTTTTCAAAAGGTTTGGACTTGAACAGAATTTTCAACTTATAAGTGCCAGGAAAATAAAATAAAAGTAGAAATGTGATATTTTGAAGCGGAAAAATACAGTTAATATTGCCATCTAAATTGTTTGGTTGCTTCATCTGTTGAGTAAAATATGTTGTCACTCCTCTCAGGTTCTGAAGGACTCGCATGGAATTCTTGATCGGCATTATTTGATGCTAGAAGCATGTGAATCAAACATTGTGTCTGAAGAGGACTATAATGACCTTGGAAGAGCTGGTTTAGGAAGTTGTTTGCTTGGGGGCCTGCCAGATTGGCTTGTTGCCTATGCAGCTCGCCTTGTATGTGCCTTCTGTGTTTTTACCAATCTTTTTTTAGTTTTTGTGATTGTTGTGTATGAAACTTGGCTGACATTTCTCTTGTTGTGAAGGTGAGATTCATCAATTTTGAAAGAACTAAACTTCCTGAAGAAATTCTAAAGCATAATCTGGATGAAAAGAGAAAATATTTTTCAGATGTTCATCTTGAAGTTGAAAGGAGCGATGCCGAGGTTCAGGTGTGCTCTCTGCTCCCTTTGCGTGCTTCATTATCATAAAGATGACATTTACAATTTTTTGTGTTTAGAGTTTTACACTGGATGTAATATGGCCTAAAAAAATATTACAAGTAGAAGATATTTTTCACCTTACAAGCTGATTTTGTAGGGTTGAGTTAGACCAAATCCAAATTGGTTGGATCATTTGTTATCAGGCCACTTGGGTCATAGTCCTGATGTCCAGTCTTGGGCACGAGGGAGGGGGTGTTTTGAGTCCCACATTGAATGCGATATAGTCTAGGCTGAAAATCCAAATTCTCATATTCCATTGAAAATTTACTTTCCTTTAATATATTTGTTTGACATAGGCGGAGGGAGTATACAACCAAAGGCTTCAGAATCTTGCTGTCACTCTCGATAAGGTATGTGTGTCTCTCTGTGGTCTAATTGCTTATTCGTTATTCTTTTTTATATCGTTGAAAGGAAAAAAAGTTTGGCACTTAGCATATTTTCACAAAGGAGGAATGCTAAAGGCGTGTTTCTATTATGGGTTTGTTAAAACAAGCACCTGGCTAATACTGTTAAGGTAGGAAGGTTAAATGTAATGACAGTTTCTAGATGATCAAGAAATTTACATCTCATGCTGTATGTCAAGCATGCACTTAACCAATATTCACTTCTGTGTATGTTTTTTTGAAGAGGCTCACTTCTGTGTATGTTGAAGCCGAGAAATTGAACTCATTCTATACAATTTTATGCCCACTGCACATCAGCAATTTTCCATTTCATTTTGTAGTTTGGAGAGGATTTTAATCTTTGATGGGATATTACAGGTAAGGTATGTTATGAGATGTATTTTTGGTGATCCACGGAAAGCACCACCTCCTCTTGAGAAGCTCAGTCCTGAAGAAGTTGTTTCGTCTCTCTGGAAAGGAGAGGGCTCATTTGTTGAGGAGCTTCTTCAGGGCATAGCTGCTCATGTGGAAGAAGACATCTTGAATGATCTCAAATCAAAAATTCATGCTCGTGATCCTTCAAGTTCGGCAGATATTCTAAAAGAGCTTCGGAAATCTCTGTTATGGTAATTAATTCTTGCTTCTAGCTGGTCTGTGTGTAATTTTAACCTGGTGGAACATGCAATCTTTAAAGTTTGTTTTCTCCCCCTTTCTTTATAGGTTGAGAGATGAGATCCGAAGTCTTTCTTGTACATATAAATGTCGACATGATGCTGCTGCCGACTTGCTCCATATTTATGCTTATACCAAGCACTTCTTTAGAATACAGGTATGCTTTTCCAAACACAAATTCCAAGCGGCAAAGTGCAGTGGATTTTTCTTTGCATTTTAAACTTCATATTTTAATATCTCTTGTTTCCTTTCAGGAATATCAAACCGTTACGTCACCGCCTGTCCATATTAGTCCACTTGACTTGGGGCCCAAGTATACTAATAAGTTGGGAGCAGAGATTCAGGAGTACCGAAAGGTATATGGTGAAAATTATTGTTTGGGGCAGCTGATTTTTTGGCATAATCAGAGTAATACAGATCCAGATCGTAGCTTGATTAGAGCAAGCAGGGGGTGTTTGTCTTTACCGGACATCAGTTCCTTTTATGTCAAGGCTCAGAATCCATCACAGAATCGTGTTTATGGTCCAAGGACTGTCAGATCTATGCTGGCAAGAATGGTTAGTTCTTTTTAATATTATTATTATTATTGTTATCATTAATGAAGTTCTTTACTTATTTCCTAAGTAGGCTGTATTTTGGGGTAAATAACAACAAATAGGAAATATTGTTCCATAGGATCAAATTTTCCATAAAGTGATATGGTTCCATCAATAATATGATAGAAACTGGTACCAAAAACACAAAATAATAGTAATTACTATGGGTTGCCAAGCAATTCGAGAATGTTGGGTCTATCCGTTCCAATAATTCGAGAGCTTGGCCTTTCCCTCCCATTTTCCAATCAATAACCGTCTGTCTATTCTTTTATTTTCCAGTAACTTCTCTATTTATTCCTGATACGTTTTCTGTGATTTATGTCTTTGTTGTTAGTGATGATAATCTGTTTTGTATATCCAGGAGAAGCAGCCACAGAGATCTTGGCCCAAAGACCAGATATGGTTGTTTAGAAGTTCTCCAAAATTCTTTGGTAGCCCAATGTTAGATGCTGTAATAAATAACTCTACACTGGACAGGGAGATGGTTCATTGGTTGAAGCACAGACCGGATGTTATGTGGGACCGTTAAATTCTTGTATTTTATGGAGAGGTGGTCGGAGACTTCCCTGTGAAACATCTATATTATCAGATATAGAGCGGTTCATCATTCAGAGCTGCCTGCCTCTTTTAGAGTGGGGTTCTGTAATTATTAATCCAAGGCGTTTTTCCTTGTGCGTCTTTTCGGTCATTATTGTGTACAGTTTTCTTTCTTGGCCATTGAATTCTGATTCATTTGATTGTAGGGCATTGTTTACTCCTGTGTAATATGAAATGAAAGGTAGGAAGGAAAATAGAAAGGTTAATTCAAGGCCTTGCTGTGTTATCATCTAGTCTGCTAACTAGGGCAATATTTTATATGATAAAACCTGCAATGTAGTTTTCCTGATGAATGGCCTCAGAATGATTACAACTATTCTGACTTGGGATGAAGCGCGTTATTAGCATTGAAAGCGCGTTATTGCGGGATGTTTGCAATCTGATGCCAACATCTTTGTGCTGCGCTGTGATTGTCTGTTGGACTTGGAGGCTGGCAGGAATTTTGAGCTAATTAAAACGTTGGGTCAGGTGATGTTATTAATCCAAGCGCATTATCAAGACTCCATCTGTAATCTGTTCATAATATTTGGTCCTTCATGGTTTGTGCACACATTAAAGAGATAATTAACATAAATTTAGACCTTTTTATTCATAATTCATTTACTAAAAGTAAAATTTACTTAATGCGTGCTATTTGTTTCTGTAAGAGTACAAATGGAAAAAATATGATTAGTTGTATTTTTTTGGTTTTCTAAAAGAACTGAAGTTTTTGGACAAAAATAAAAGGCTAAAATGGTCAAAGATTAGGGACTGAGAAAGTAGTTTATAACCAACGTTGTGGAAGTAGAGAGTAGAGATGATATTACCTCTATAAATTAAGCAAAGGATTACCTACATCAATGCTTTTGGATTTCTGGAGGCCATCAAAGCATCATTAGTAGCATAACATTTAGGTACTTAACTTTCTTTTAGTATAGCAACTTTCAATAGTTTTCACGGTAAAGGAAATATAACTGAGTTTCTGATTTACTTAGTGGGTTTCAAGTTGAGCCTCCACTAATGTGGTCAAAATATTCTATTGGCAAGAAAATTCCATAAGTATCTGGGGTTCATAAACCAGTAAACCTAGGGGAAAAAATTTCTACAGAATGTGAGCTGCCTAATTTAGCTGTATGAGGAGCAGTTAAATAAAGCAAATGTGGTTAGTTTTTTTTCCTTTTAAATATGTAGTTTTTATATAAAACATTGTTATATCAAATAAAATTCCACATTCATATTTATCATTTTGCTACATGAATATGGACATATATTATGAAATCATATAGCAACATAAATATGAATCCTAACCAACACGAAATGAGAGCCTTGGGCGTCTCACAACAACACAAGAAGTCGTACAGGAGACAAGCCTATTAAATGCAATCAGTTGTTGGCTACATCTGGTGGTGGTAGCATATCAATCAAAAGAGATCCTTTCCCTAATTGTTGTACAAAATACAAATTGTTTCGAGGTTGATCTTGGCTATTAAAGTTGATTGGTTCAATAATTTCATCGAATTAATTTTACGATATTCAATTTAATCACTTGAATCAAACCAAATCAGACTACTACTTAAATTATACATGTGTCCTAGATTTTGAGAGTTTAATTTCTCTCGAGTGTTACTATAAGTAATTTAAATTGGATGAAAATTGATACACTAGACTAGTTATTAACATATGCATATAGTGTTTAAGGAACATCTGACACAAAATGTGTCGGAGTTTGTCTGGAAATGGTAGAGGTAATTAATATTAATATGTGCAGTGCACTAGCATGCATACTACTGACGAATTTCTTTAATAGAACAAAAAACATATGAGGGCAGTAGTAATTTATAATTGCAGGTTGTTAAGGTATAGTACTCCAGATAAATACAAACGGTATTAACTAGCTAGATAGTACTATACTTACTAATGTTGTATGGTATATGGATGCATCATGCATGCATGCATGGAAGAGAGAGAGAGGGTTTTGTATTTGGTTGTATTGGCCTCATCCTTATGCATCATCAGATTCATTACTCTATCTACCCGTACGTGTGAAGAGCAACGCTAATACACGCGCCCACTCAAATCATATGTTTGTTCAATTCATATGTCCATATGACTATATGATATATCCAGGGATGGATACTATGTATACATGATTGGATACTATAATTTTTGAAAAAAAGAATATATAATTCAATCTAACTCGAGCGATGGATACAAAACTGCATTCAAATACATCTAATATATTTCAATTTTGTGCAGTTTTTTATTTTTTAGATTAGATTATGATTTTTATTTTGGACTGGTTTATATGTGAACACTTCTACAAACAACTAAAAGAATTTTCTTCACTAAGAATATAAAAAAAAACATTGATGTGAAGTAATATGTGAGAGATAGTTGAATGATTTTTTATTTTTTTTAAGTTGAATGATTGTTTATTTTACTTATCTAGAGATATATTTATAATATTAATAATGAAAAAAATTCAATATTTTTAGTATAAAGAACCACAAAGATCAATTATGGATATTGTCTTCACTGCTTAAGATTTTTGGATCCGAGTATATTTTTTTTGGTCTATTTTGTTGAATAAATAAATAAAATCATATTTGAATGTAAAAGTATAGCCTGACTTAACTATATATAACAACAACATGGTGATGAAATTGAAATGTGTGTATTTTCATTTCATCAGCAGAATGATAGTGCACAAATAAACCAAGCATGATGACATGTTATATGATATTGAAAAAGAATAAAAGAAACCTACGTGAGGATGAAGCCAAAAAGAGAGAAAGGACAAAAAACATAAACATGGAGTGGACCTGCACAAAACGGCTACAGCAGAAGAGACATAACAAACCCTTGTTTAGTGCGAGGGAGGCTAGCTAGCTAGCTGTACGTGTGTACAATCTCTCTCTCTTCTGCACCGTTATCATTTCAAAGATCACACACACATCACATGTTAACATTTTCAAATGACGAATACACGACCACTATATATAATCTCATCACATAACATAACATAACATAACATTTTCATGCAACCATTTTCAATGGACCCAAATTCAATCTTCTCTGGTGACACCACCACCACCATAGACCCAATCTTCTCCAACTTCACCCTCCAATCTCTTCTCACTCTCAACCCTTCTTACTTCTCAGACAACTATCACCACACTTTAACTGACGATTCACCTCCTCTACCAAATTTCCCTGAATCCATTGACCATCTTTTCAACAAAAAACACTTCCTTGTTCCAAAACCAGAACACCCTTTTAACCTACCTTCATTACAAGAATATCTTCCACTTCAACCACAACAACAACCCTTCAACTTCTTCCCTAAACACCTACCACCTTTTCAACCTCTTCACCGTCTTCCTCAACTCCGTTCACCGGAACCCACCAACAGAAAACGTCTCCACCCAGAAACAACCCCATCACCACCTGGAAAAAACCCTTCAACTTCTTCTTTGATCCCTCAAAGCAACTTAGCAAGACAAAGAAGACAAAAACTAAGCGAGAAAACACGCTGTCTTCAGAAACTAATGCCATGGGACAAGAAAATGGATCAAGCTACTCTTTATGAAGAAGCTTACAAATATGTTAAGTTTTTGAAGGCACAGTTATCTGTTCTTCAAACAATGCCTTCTTACGGTGTTGACAACTGCGGTGGCGGAACCGCTTCTGTTGGTGTTTTTGATGACTTGGACAAGCTGAACAGAAACCAAGCTTTGCAGATTCTGGTGAACTCACCGGTTGCACAAACAAAGCTTTGTGAAAGAGGTTACTGTGTTTTCTCCATGGAACAATTCTCTTTGCTCAGAAAATTATCAGAGAAAAGACAACATGAGAATTTTTCTGAACATGGTTCTTCAAAAACTTTCTTTCATTGAGGAAAATAACAAACAAAACCACACCGTGCTCTCTCGACCTGCTTCTGTCAAGCGATAACTATCTAGTGATTTTCTTGGTTTTTCTTTTTTTTAGGAAAAAAAAATAAGTTTAAGTTTGGTATTGTGTTTTAGCTTAAGCTTAATTAGTTAATGCTTATTATAGTGTAAGTATTTAACGACTTAAGCGGTTTTAATGTTTAATGCTTATTATTATAGTGTAAGGGTTTAATGATTTAATCGTTTTTAATGTTTAATGTTGTTTAACTGTTACTAATTAAGTCAGGTAACTATCTTCATCTTCATTGTATTCTGGATGTTTAACTTTAATTAGTGACTGTTAGTTTTCATAACCATAAAGTAATATAAGTCTGATCAGTAAGTCAGGTAGTACTCTCAGGTTATATCAACTTCCTTTTGTTTTAACTTATAATAATATATAAATATCTTCGGAGGTCTATCTATTTTTGAAGTTTTTGTTTTTATTTGAAGGAAATCTATTTTTTTCTAAACCAATAAATAAATAATATAATAAAAAAATGAAATTTTAACAACTTATCATTGTTAAATAAGTGAAACTTTCTCTGCAAGAGATATTTTCAGTTCTCTACTTTTCTTAATCAAATAATTGATTTTTTATCATAATTTTAAATTTTTGAATCAAATCAAATTTGTTGCATCCTTGTTTAAATTTCAAATGAAATCTTATTTGATCTTTAAGAGTAAAGTTACTGTCCAACCAACAGTCTGTCCAAAACATGGTGTCCTGCCCATTACCCAAATAAGCTCATCTAAACAGTAGCTGATAATTTTCCAAGAAATCCTATCATAGGCCCTATGAAGAACAATTTTGATAGACAAAAATTCCTTTTTCTATTTTTTCCTTTCACGCGACTCATAGAATGAATGAATATAACTCGAGTAACAATGATATTGTCTTGGCCAAATGCATAATCAATCCTATAAGTTTAATGTTAACGGATTAGTCTTTTAGTATTTTTAGTTTTAAATTGATTTTTTATGTAGGTAAAATTGAACATCTAATATCATTTAACTCATATAGTATATGCACAATTATTCGTTATTTCCATCAAACTCCGTTAAAAAGTACGGTTATGTGAAAGTTTATTGTTTATCCAGAAATTCCCATAAATAATCACAATCACTTGCAGCCTGAATACCTTGGATTCTTTGAATCAGACTTATTCCAAACTTTAAGCTCATGCATGGTGTAATGTGGCTATTATTCCAGTCCTTAATATTGTCCCAAGCTTGGTAAATAAACCCCTTGGAAATCCTCATGCACAAGCCAAGCCACAAATAGTGGTCTGATCTATTACCCTGCCGATGTGATAGTTTTTCCACATCAAAGTATTCAAAGCAAAGTAAATGTATTAGCAGGGACCTGTACGATACCAAATTCGTCCAACTTTTTATATGGTTTTAAGTTAAAAGTATATATAAAGTCTAGCTTAACTGGTAATACCAAAATTCTTAGGTTAGACGCATTCACGCCTTCACCTAGGTTCGATTCCAAGACCTTGCGGTGTGCGTGAGTTTTAGTGGTCTTTACCACTTCTTCTATATACAACAAAAAAAAAGAAAGTGAAATGCAAGTTGGTTTTGTTTGCGAGGTGATAAAATATATAAATATAAAGGGAAATAACGGAGAGATGAGTTTTGAAGGGATTAGACTTCGTTAACCACTTTCTAATGTATCCTCGCCAGAGCTGTAAAAATGGGTCGGGTCGTTCTAAACCCGACCAAAAAATGGAGGGCTTTGACATCAATTTTTTAGCTCGAATAAAAAAAGGGTTTGTTAGCCCATGTAAGCCCAAATCGGTGGCGAGCTAGCTCGACTGGGCTCCGGGTTGCCTAGTAAAGCTCAATTTTTTTTATTTAAAACAATCGTTAATCACTCACCCACCACTATATATATATATATATTTTTTTTACAAGCCATAAGAGTTAATGTTTTCTTTTCATAATGGTCTATCTCTTAGCGCTGACAAATAAGGTTCTAGTTAAAAAAATACAATGTATTATCTCACTTTATCATTTGTTATTTTACGTGTATCAAATACATGCTAGGATAACTTTTATCATGTCTATATCATATCATTTATTTATCCTACTTTATATCCTATCATATCATTTGCATCAAACAAATCATTAAGGTTTCAAATATTTTTAATGATCCAACAATCATGAATTTTGACGGTGTATGAAATCTTTACATACATTTTTTTTTTGGGAAATTTTTTACATTCATATCAATCAAACCTATTAATTTTTGAATTATAAAGTATTTTTGGTGAGAGTTTAGTGTAATTCACGACATTAAGAACAACACCTCACTATATTCTTGGGGTTTTTATCTTGATGCCTTTGCTCGTGCTCATGTGATACCATTTCTTTTCTTTGGTTACTTGATTAATGGGAAAACAAAAAGAAAGAGAAGAGAATTTTTTCTGTCACTCTTCTCATATCGATATTTTCCTTTCTAACTATGCCAAAAAATTTCTTTTAATAAAAGGAGGGTACTAGTTTATTGTAAAAAAAATTTGTCAAATAAAAAAGTTTCTTGTACAAAATTGTTTCCTAAACTAAAGCTTGATCAGGTAATAATTGCAAGATATTGGTTTTGCATGTGATTATAGGAAATAAATTATTTGTCACTCCATATATATTTTTTTTATAGAAATCACTCCATATATTATTGAAGTAGGAAAAAGGATATTTACATTATTTATAATCATTAGACCCACTTCATAGATACCTATAATCACGCTATTGTATGAGTTGGTTTATACCCTACTTTTCTTGCACCCATGTCAAAAGAATCCAAACTTAATAAAGTATAATAAAGTTTATTTTGCACAGTTTGTATAAAACAAGCTTTTCCCAACATTGTTTTGATATATATTTGATTTCATTGCTACATCTTTTCCTCTCTTTCTTAGCTAGCACTTGGCAAAGAAAAGCATACTTGAAAGAAAGGAAGAAAGAAAGAAATTAATTCTCTGAGAAATGGCTAGAGAAGTAGGTATATTTTTATGTCTCTTGATTGTTATCATGGATGTCACAGCTGGGATTCTTGGCATCGAAGCTGAAATTGCTCAAAACAAGGTATGTTTCATACAAACTAACCATGTTTCTAATTCTATAAAACATTTAAGAAAAATGATAAAACGTGCATTACAATAAATATTGTTGGTGTTGTTCTTCGATCACAGTATGTGATATGATTTCTCTTTTTAAGAAATGAACGTAATGATTGTACTAGTGATTGAAGAACAACACCAACGATATCCATGATAATGTACATTAATTTTATCCTTAAGAGAGACAATTTTCTTTCTTTCTAAATATCAATATATAAAGATGTAATAATTTTACTTTATGTTACAAAATCAGGTTAAGCACTTGAGATTGTGGATATTTGAGTGTAGAGATCCAAGTCATAAGGCCTTCATGTTTGGATTAGCTGCATCAATACTTTTGTCTCTAGCCCATGTTATAGCCAATTTGCTAGGTGGCTGCGGTTGTTTTTGTTTTCAACAAGACATTCAAAAGTCTTCACCCAACAGGCAACTCTCAATGGCTATCCTCATTTTAACATGGTAATATATCCCTAATTCTTCTACTTGTTTTCAACAATGTTTTAAAAACCGAATCAAACTTGGACGGTCCAACCGATCAAACTATGAAACCGCACTGTCTAGGGTTTGGTTATTCAAGCACTTCGACTATAGTTTTGTCCTTGTTTGAATTCAAACGGTTTAAAGAGGTTGAACCACGATAAAAAATCCCACTGATTCGATATTCAATTTGGTTTTTAAAACACTGATGTAACACTAATACCATCCACTAGGAGTTCACTAAATGTATATATATAACCATTGTTTTAATTATGTTGTTGATCAGGATTGTTTTGGCTGTTGGATTGAGCATGCTGGTGATAGGGACTAAAACAAACAACAGATCAAGTGGTACTTGTGGTTTCACAGACCATCACTTTCTATCCATTGGTGGGATTTTGTGTTTTGTCCATGGCCTATTCTGTGTTTCTTATTACGTTTCTGCCACTGCCTCTTAATTAGTGACTAAGGAAACACAGAGTGGAGGCCACTTCTGCTCTTGCTTTTGTGCTTTAGGAATTTGCCTTTACCAAATTTGTTGCTTTACTAAATATGTCCAAGCATATATTTATACTACTTGTACTATGGGGTATAAAAGAAAATCCCATTTTTAAATGTTCACCAAATTATCCTATCCACTAATCCACTGACATGTGTAGTGTGTGACTACCATAATTGTAATTTAGTTACTTTATTTTCTTCTTTGTTTCTAAGCCATTGGCCAATGAAAGATTTTAGATTACCATAGATCATTGATACTTTTTTTAAAGCATTATTTTTTATTTTATTTTAACACCATGATGGACTATTTTAATTTACAACAAAGGCTTATTTCTCCTGTACATTATTATGAGTTAGTAATTTTCAAGGTTGGATATTTCACTAACAATGATTACCAAAGATTCAAAATATATTATTTCAATGAGTAACATGTCACAACTCATAACATCTATCATATACCTTTCTAAAAAAAATTGCTGCATCAAGATTGTTCTCTCCAAAAAAACTAATGATTAAATAGAGGAATCTTGAAAAGAAAAACTACCTCAACTACTACTGTCATGTATTCCATTGACTTCGAGATTTCGCCGATTAACTCGGATCGAAAACGACATTCATCGAATTAATTGAGGAGAAAAGAAACAACAAAAACAATCTTTCCCCCTCCTAACATCCAATTTTTTGGGTTGATAAGAGAACCCCTCTTGTTGTTCATACTTTGATGACATCCAGTAGTTTCCATTGATCAACAAGTCACATAGACGTCCCTTCAGCGGCAATATAAAACATACATTTCGGTAAAGTTTTGGACCCTGCCCTCCAATTTTCCTTGACTTTAATGGCAGCGAAATCGGCCACATGATGAAGTAGAGAACATGTTGACAAATTAAACTCACTTGCATAACTTATTATCATGCTACGTTGCTAACCTCTCATCATCATCATCGTCGGATGAGGAGGAACTGAAGTCGTGTATTCTTCTCTCTGCTATGGCTGGAAATAGTCTCCTATGCATATCAGAAGGCGATTGTTGATGAGTATCTGGAGAGGATGCTGGTGAAGGACCCTCCATCTTGCAAGAAGAATAACCCTTCACCTCTACTCTCTTGGTTGATACTTTTATCTCTTTGCACACCTTGTCCAACATTAACAAGAAATCGCGTACAATCACAAACAAACGTAACCCTTCATCTTTTCCTGCATTCCCATGAAAATAATCTGCTGTGCTCTTAACCTCGGATATTATCCTCTTCTCTTCCCCTACCAACCATTTCACTTCCTCTTTTGCTTTGTTCACAAAACTTGCAAGGGAATGTTGAAACTCGCTGTCTTCTTCTAGATTTTTCAGATCAGTATTCAACAGTTCTTCAGCTTTTGCCAATGTGTGATCAAGTTTCAATACTGCAGCTGTTAGAGCATTACCATCTATTACTGCTGCCTTTTTCACATCTTCTAGCTCAGTGCTTAGACCTGAAATTACTTGAAGGCCAAGGCTGCGATAGTGTTCTTCTGATTCCCCATTTGAATCATCGATAAAATCCTCGGTTTTCATACTAGAATGGCTTTGGCTTGCTTTTGCTGTTCTTACAGTTCTTATGCCCTCTGAACGTATGATCTCTTGAACCACAAAGTGTAATAATGTGGTCTTGCCGTCTGTTCCTTTTACATCTGCAAGTTTCAAAAGTGTGTCAAGCCTAAACGCGTGAGCCCCACCACGATAGGTTCCATCGTTCAATCGGTTTCCTGTCTTTAGAACTGCTTCTAATAGCTTTTGGAAGAGCCTGCTTTTTCTTAGTTTGTTGCAAGATACCTGCAATTAAAATGAGATACAACCATAGCAAACATGTTATATTATTAATTTGTTATATTTAAGGTAACCAACCACTAATGATATATCTTGAATGCATAAATATCAATCGAATTGGTAATAGTATAAGCGGGAGATCAGGTAAAAGGTAGAAATTGAAGGCAAGGTTTTAAATCATGGTCACATCATTGGTCTTTGATGTTGTGGAAATTGCGATCACATACGATTAATGTGGTTGCGGTTCTTCCTATAAAACTTTGACTTACTTTGACACAAGCAAAACTACTAGACTATCACAAATAATCCTTTTATTTTTACTCATACCCAAGAACTGTAATATAGCTATAAACTAATTGTATAACATTAAAAAAAAAAGAGGATGTTTTTTAGAAACATGAATCCAATTCTCACCTCTAATGTTGTAAAGCATTCCTTAATGCTTGAAGCCTCTTCCCGAAGGGTAAACATGAACAGTAGAGACTCAAGACGTTTGAAAGCCAATGGTATATCAACCAAGGCCTTGAGAAACCTCTCTGCAGGGCCAAGTTGAGAAACCTCGCCTGTGAATAACCTTAGCTTCAATTCCTCATCCGATGTTGGCGCCATCTTCAATACTGTTTGGATGAGCTCAACAGGAATCTCATTGCCTGATTGAATCAACATATTACAAGTATATCACATTGATGTAGTTCTTTGACAATGTTAATCTAAGAGAAATGCTGAAAACATATACCGCCTTTGATTTTGAATGCGAATATGAATGAAGCATAATCATATAATTGAAAGAATCTTAGTGCAATCTAAGAAAAAAAAACTCCAATATATTCACCAAACCATCACCAGGGTAGAGTTTATCATGTCGTAAGTACAGCTAAAAGAAAGAACAAATGAATATTTCTTGGTATCATAAACATACAAATGTCAAATGAACAACATATATTGTTAAGTTAAACAAAAGAGAGAAATAATCATGAAATTGGTTCAAAATTTTGAAAGAAGTAATAACTTTACACTTGCAGAGAAAATTTACTTGATTGGAGTTAAAGTATCATTGTTAGTCACATTTCTTTTACGACTGAGATTAAACATTAAAGTAGACTTCCCTTTATTCTAATCACCTAGAGAGAAAGAAACACACACAAACTCACCTTCTTTTAGGGCATCAATAACTTCTTCTGTGCTCACATTCAGAGCACGTAAAAGAATTGATAAATTCTGCGCTTTCTTGGGGTTAATTATCTGAATGTACTGGACAGCAGGTTCTAAAGATGGAGAATCTTTTCTTCTTTCATTTCTGTTCTGATTGATGCAGCCGAATAAAGATTCTATCTTTTCTTCACTGAACCTGGTTAAGTTGTGATAAAATTCAGCAATCATATTGATAAGTTTACAATTTTTCACGGAAAATTTGATTTTAACAGACTTAAATGTTTCTTACTGGAACGATCCTGCTCTGATATCATGCCAGACCATAGCTTGATCAGGGTTTGCAGCAACCTTATCCCAGAAGAACGGCTTTAATTTTGCTTTCGGAGCATCACATTCATCATCACCCTCACTAGTACGAAGTGGTCCTAGAGGTGACTTTTGGTTTCTACCTGCCATTGGTTTGGGAGGAGCAGGTGGAGGCCTAACCATTTTTGGAGGAGGTGGAGGCCGAGGTGCAAGAGCAGGCGGTGGAGGCGGCGGCGGTGGAGCCTCAGAAGCTGATCTTCCTGGAGGAGGATTTAATGGAGACACTGGTTCTTTTCCTTTGCCATCAGCCAGTGAAACATTGTTATTTTCATGCTTAATGGACAAATTCCTAACAGTAGAAGGATTCATTCCATAGATAATACCATGACCATATTCTCTCGTATCAGAATTCTCAAAACCAACACACTTTTGTGAACTACCTGAAAATACAGAAGAAACTTTTAGACGTCAATGTTTCGCTATCATTCATTATAGGTAAGCATAGAAAACTGAACATAGACATACCACCAGAGAAGCCAGTTGCGCTTAATATGAGTAAAGGCTTGTCATTTTTGTCTACTTTTTTGCTCTTCCTCGCCTCGCGACAGCATAACAACAAGCCTATTAAGATTATAATTCCTGATGCAGCTACAGCAACAATAATTGCTTTCCGTTGTTTGTCATCATGCGTAGGATCAAAAGTAGAATGAGGAGGAGGTGGTGATGGTGGTGATGTAAATAGGAACGAAAAATCGTCATACGAGTTCTCAGGAGTTAGAGAAGTGGCTTGTGCTGCAACATGAGTTTTCAGTTTTGGTGATGATCCAGATGATGGAACAGAATCAGGGCTCAGTGGTGTCTGATTATGTTGTGACTTAGAGAGTAAATATCTATGTCCATCTAATAAACCGAAGAGTGACTCATAATGCTTCTTCAACAAATGTCCCTCCTCTTCGGAAATCAGAGGTTTTGTGTTTCTTATGCAATCCAGAAAGTGTTGTTTCATATGGGGAGATAGAAAATTAAATCTCTTTTCGCCAGTCTCATCCAATAGATGCAAATCAAATTCGTTGATATCATTATTCCTCTCCATCATTGCCTTCCTACAATGTTTCCACACCTGCTCGGCCTGTATCAACAAAACTGACATCACTGGACTAATTCAACATGTTCTTTAACTAAGTGCGTGTTTGGAATCATGTCGAGTTTGACAAAATCACGGTGGTGTTGTGATTTTGTAGAAGTTACAAACTGTGTGTTTGGTTATGCCGCGATAAAAAATTGATTTTGAATCGTGTTGATTTTAATTAAATACGAGTTGAACATAAAGTGGTTTATGTTTGGATACATCCACGTTGAACAATAGATTTGAGTCAAAAGCTACAAATCGTAGAGACATATTAGAATCAATTCAAAGAGGCAAAATCAAATCTACTTGAAGAATCCAAACATGTCAAAATCAATTCTACACCTCTATAATCAATTTATACCTCATCACAAATTGAAACCAAACATACACAAAGTGTAGCTTTTGGCAAAATCACGGTGGCTCACCGTGATTCCGCCAGACACACTGATTCCCAAATACTGCCAGACGAACCGTGATTCCAAACATACACTAAAAACTTGTAGCTAGATGCGCATGTTTTTAGTTAGATTAAGATTGTCAACAAACTCAATAAATTGTTTGGAGTGCAAGATTGAAGTTACATTTCACAATAGTTACATGGTAAATAATAGTAGACTAGACAAAATAACATAATCAAACTCATAACAACAACTTTGCTAAATTCATATAAGTCTATTTCAATATACATTGAGAATACTAATCAAAATTACAAATAAATAACTTATTAGATACCTTTTCTCCAACATGATCTCTAAAAAACTCATCATGTTTCCACCTCTTGCCCTCTGAGCATCCTTTTTCTAAAGCACAAAGAAGAAGAACATAAACAACGATATAACAAGGTTTTGTCATTTCCCTTCTTCCTTTGAAATTCATCAAGAAAATTGCATAATCTATTTTTCATCACATTGAACTTTAATTTTCCTTTTAATAACTCTATCAATAACAAATGCATGCACCTTTAGGTTTAAAGTTTTTGTGACAATAATTTGTTGAACTTGTGGAAAATGTTGTAACTGCCTATAAATTATTGGGTGATGAAAAAGTGCAATGAAAAGCGAAAAACCAATGAAACGAATGTGGTTGAATTTGTTGAATGTGTTATAAGGTTTTGGTTCAGTAATGCAGGTATTATTGTTTGGATATAATAACAATAAATTAATAGATGAATTTTAGGTTGAAGAAGTTGAATATTGTTGGAAAGACAGACGTGGGGAGAATGATGTTATACCTGCGATCAACATAGTATGTTGGACACAAGTTATCATGTATATTTTTATTTTCTTCCTTTTTCTTATTCTTTTGGGGTCAAAAAGTTATTATCTTTTGGACACAAGTTATTATCTTTTTTCCATGTATAGGGGCGTCAATTTTGGTCCGGTTGAATGAACTAGTTTTAGGTCCACATACATACTTTAATCGATAAAAATGTCAAAATTGTTAATTTAAGTTTGAATTTAGATTCCTCTATTCACATGTGATTAATTTATGTGTGAATTTTCCATGGTTATTTTATTTCGTCTATCTAAAAATGATCGTTTTAAATTTGATTCAACTCTTTAAAAACATGTCCCTCATACCCATAATCCTTGGATTGAGCTCACTTAGTTTTTTTTTAGAGAGTCCACTCAATTTTGATCAAACAATTCATTTTAATTAATGAGACCAATTATTTTTTTTAAACACTATTATTTTTCAAAAACAATGAGGTAACCTAAATGGATTAAAGTGTTTTTTTTAACCCATTTAGATTGACTCAATGATATTGGCTTGTTATCCGATATTGTACTCCTTCTCAATGTTTCACGATAATACATATTTAAAAAAACATTTAACAATTTACATTCCTCAAATCCTACCAAGAAATTTACTTTCCCACAAAAAAAGTTACATTCGATCACATATATAAAAAGTTAATTGACCACCTTTCAAAAGAAAAAGTTAATTGACCAAAAAAATCATGAATTTAACGTAAAAGATATTTTCTTTATGTATTTTAAATAGCAATTGCAAGGTTTGTATTTGATGAGCAAAGGAAACAGTGAAGAAAGATTCGTACCTGAAGCATTCTGCATTTTCAGTCTTGCATATTACTCAGAACGCGATATGTACAACACAGGCTGATTAAAGTCATCAATTGGGGATGTAGCTCAGATGGTAGAGCGCTCGCTTAGCATGCGAGAGGTACGGGGATCGATACCCCGCATCTCCATTTTTTTTTCACTTTTTTATTTTATTTTTTTGGTTCTTTCTTTCTCAGGAAAATCGGATATGGCATCTTTCACAGTTTCAATATGGATTTCATTTTTCATAATTTTCCATGCATGTTTCAAGGAGTAATTTCTTTTAATCAGTTTCGATTGACTTACTTTTGAGCTTATGAAAATAGCTTATGCAAACAAATAATCTTATATGTCAATTCATAAGTTCTCACTAACAAAAATCATAACATAAGCTTTTTTTTATAATAAACTACATTGACAAGTCTCATGTACCTGCTTATTGAAGCAAGTTTATCTTCTGTGTTCCATCCATGATGCATTTTAGCTTATTTTTTTAGTTGCCTAAAGTGATGGTACTATTGAGCTACAATTTATTGAATGTAAAATAAAATCCATGAGATTATGTGGCTATTCTGTATGTATATCACAAACATCCCTGGTGCTTTTTTAGCAGGTAGTGAAGATAAGATTGCAGCAGCAAAGGGAGCTAAGGCATGAGCTTTTGATATGTAGAGATTCTGTACATTGTTCACAAATGATCATAGAGTCGAGTGATATTCTGGTAGAACTTTCTACAACTGATTTAAATTTTCATGCAGATTTTCTATTGTTGGCTGATACAAGAGATTTTGATTTCGTGAGATGATAATTCGCAAATGGTTATTGCCATTATTCTTATTGTGTCCAATTTTAAAACTTAAATGTTCTTATTATTGCTATAGTAAGATTATATTACAGGCCTTAAATTTGACTGTATGGCTTTGGAAAGTTTGATTGTATATTTTTTGCAGCAAAGTGATCAAACATTGCTGAGTTCGAAATCCTAGTTCATAACACATAAAGGAAGCAGATATCTGAAGGTATTTCCTTTCCCATTTTATTATTGTATTTATCAATCATTTCCTTTTCGTTCACATTTTCAGTTTCGGTTTCTTCTAAACACACTCAAGATTATTGCTATTAAATCAGCAAAAAATCCAGTAGCTTCACTAACACTCATATCCGTTACTTCAGACCATGGATATGGCTTCACTGGTTTTGTTGCTTCAAGAAGAATCTCTAATGGAATCTTCGGTTTTGACCTTTCCATAGGGACTGTGTAATGATAGTATTTCTCTGGGTCTGGACAAAGATCCTGCAGAATTTTCACCTTTGATTAATTAGTTCACTTCAAACACCAACAAATATGAAAATATCAACATCTTTTAGTTTACAATACCTGATTAGCATGCATCTTTTTCACAAAGATTTTGAATATATCAAAATTTTGTTTCTGGAATAATTCTTCTGTCAAACGTAGGTACGTGACTCCATACATCCTTAGTTTTGGAGGGCCCTTTTTGTTAACACCATTTGGTCTAGCATTTAGAAGAATTTGGTTGTAACCTTCACTATCATACCTTGGAAGTGCATTTTCCCCAGCAACTTCAAGGTTCTCTCTCCATCCATCACTCAAGACCTATAAAGAAATGAACATAAAACAGGCTAAATTATGAGTAACTTGTTTCATGAATAGTAACATGTCATGGAGTTTATCAATCACAATTCTCTTTGATTTTGCAGAGAACATATTAGATTAGATTTGAAGCTAGAATGAATTACCTGCTGAACAAGTTCCTGGGCGCAACTTTTAGCTTCTTCTGGTTGCTCAGAATTTCTCATCTCAAGACACGTGAAATTCAAGATAGCATTATGTCGAGAGAACATCCTTGCTACGGGACGGTATCCATCTCTATCACTTAAGTTGTAATATCCTGAAGTAAGCTCTGCAGCATGGCTTTCAGTTTTATACCACCAGTGGATTCCAGCAATCTGTTTTTAATGAATCTTTCAGCTTATTGATGTGAAAATATTGAATTGCTAATTTACCATATATGTATATATACATGTGGAGAACTACAGCCAAATTTAGATGACTTCCGCAACAACTTTTTAAGTGGTTAACACAATTCAAATAAGTGATTAATTACATTAAGTAGTGGTTTAATGGATATGGTGTCTGAACTCATTAACTACAAATTTGGACGTTGTTAACCATAATCATTAGGTGTTCAAGTACATGTATATTTGAACAACTGAAAGTTCTGATTAATCATGTTCAAATTCATAGTCAATAAAGTAACGTAATTGGTCAATGAATTTTGGTACCTAGTATATAACCATTACCCATCTATTGAACGTAATTAACCATATATTTGAACTATGTTAACCAATTAAATTGTTGTCTCAAAAATTGTTTAATATTTGTTGTTCAAATAACACAGCTGAATATTTGAGAATTTACTTTTGCTGCTAACTTCACTTTGCAACCTAGGAATACTTTGTTGGCTTCATCCAAGATTTCATCACCATGTGTCAGTAATTTGTTAGAATACCATGTAAGAAAAAATTTCCCTTTCTCTGTTTGGTAAGTTCCCTTGGATCTGAAGAATCCTGTAGATTCAGGTGTGTCATTAGATGACCCTGCATTATCAGGAAGCTCCCATTCAGGATGACCTGCTCTTGTTGCAGCCGCTTTGAAATCAGCTTGAAGATATTTGTCATAGCACTGCAATATTTAAGATGTAAGTACATAAAGTTTGAGAATTGGAATAGTTTTTGACTTTATGTTATTGCTATGAGTAGTAAATATATAATGTCAAGTCGAAACCCTTTTTGTTTTGGATTCGAATACTCTCCAACATTGCAGCGGTGCAGCAATTTTTTTAACTAGGACAGATACCACTGGTACGATAGCACTTTTTTACTCTTAATATTGTTTGCTGCTCCGTGAGAGAGGATCCAAGTCGATTTGTTTTCAACGCAATGTTATGTGGAACTGTGCACAAATTCCTATAGCAAAAAAATTCACAAACTCACATTAAATTCCCCAATACCAGGAAATACCCAGCCTAGAGATTCTGCATAAGAAGGATATCTGAGTTCTCCGGCAGGGCCAAGTCCTACTTCAATGTCTATCAGTAGCTCAGATTCTAAGAAATCTGCCATATTCTCTCTAAAACTCTTCATATAGTCGCTATACATCTGCATCAAACACCAATAACTAAACAAATATGATAACAATCATTGCCATATAAAAAAATTATTATGCAATTTGTCACACGGAAGATATAGACTATCAACTTTTTCAACACAGGTAACTTGACTGTGTCACAATCCTTAATGTTACAAAAAATTTCTGTCAAATACGGCTGATGAGACTGCAATTGAGGTTGCAAAGCAGTCACAGACACATCAAAAACCTTGACATCAGGACCTCAAATGCGGTTGCGCTTGCAAACCGTTTTCAATAAACTTTGTCAAATGTACATGTAGAGTTTGGTTAAACTTGAGTTATCAAGTAACATGCAGAGTTGAATTCCATTAACTATAAATAGGAAATAATGATTTTCTAGATGCTTATTAGCTAACCTGAATGGGAGTTCTTCCATTAAAGAAAGGTTTATTATCCACACCAAGTGAAATACATTCCTTATTCCTGATACCTGAACTATTGGTGTAAAAGATATCAGGATTTGATTCACCAACTTCAAGTACCCATTTAGGTAATGGAATGGAAACAGAATCTCCAATATTCCCTCCACATTGATGAAATGACATTATAGCTTGTAACTTAAGTTTGCAATCCTGAACAAGCTGAAACAAGGACCTATAAGCTGACCAATCATACTGCTGAGGACCCTTTGATTCAACTATACCCCACCAGACATCAACCATAACTCCATCAACACCTGCTGCTCGTAGCTCCGTCAGCTGTTTCTCGAGTTTTGCTCTATCTTCCAAGACATTGTCGTTTGTAATCACCCCTAGCTGGCAGGAGGAACCAACACATTTTTGAAATGGAACATATATGTATATGGGATAGATGTTTGATAATAGTGTAATTACTTACTGGGAGCATCACATATATAGGTACATAATTTGCTAGCATTGGATCTTCGTATGTTGGAGGAACAATTGGTGCCTGCATTTTACGACCAAATATTTAGTAGTGCCAAGAAAATATGAATTTCTAACATAAAAAGGTACTCTAAGTTTAAGATGATTAAATTAATTTAAGTAATTGAATAACAAATATTTAGCATGTTAAATTATTGAAAGAAGGAGATTACTTCATAATCATTCCTCTTAAAAGAAAAAGATTAATTCATTGTTTAAATACACCCCATGACCCGTGCAACATATTACCTGGCATCACCTCATTGTTTAAATACATTTTAATTGAAATAAATAAATAAATAATTGAAATTGTGTGCGGCTAGAATAGGTTGTCATGTGGATTCCACGACAAGTTGATGTCGTGGTGTTTGGCATTTTTGAATTCGAAAAAGGGGGAAAGAGGAAATTTTCGTTTTTGATTGTTCTGTTTTGTCAATAATCTTGACTAATTTTTTTTTAAAATAAATTATTCTCAAATGAAACAACAATTAAAATAAGGTGGATTCTAGGGTGAGGGTCCAATTAGGTCCCTCACCGGTGAACTACGAGAAAAACACCAATTGATTAAATAAGTGGTTCAGATTTATTTAAATTAAAAGAGAGAACATGGAGAACTGCTCACATTCAATCATATCCTGCAATGGTTTCACCCGTTGTTAACCGTAATTAATTGTTACGAACCGAACCGAACCAAACCATTACAAATCAATTAATTCCTTTTCACACAAAAATCTGAA
>Ga0228711_1001040_pt1 | contig 38984 bp, 22 predicted proteins | sample MedpolnodulmetaG_2_FD_177996 | JGI IMG/M metagenome (GOLD analysis project Ga0228711, IMG submission 177996) | Root nodule microbial communities from Medicago polymorpha collected in Santa Monica, California, United States - brown nodules | ecosystem: Host-associated > Plants > Roots > Nodule...
GTTGGCGGATGGGGGGGTCGGAGTTCAGTTTGGTGGATGACCATATGCAGGGTCCGAGAAGGGGGGGTGAGGGTGTTGGCAGGTGGTTTGAAGATAATGTCAGGCGAGTTGTAGGTGACGGTCGGGACACTTTATTTTGGCATGACACATGGGTGGGGGATACTTCTTTGAAGTTAAAATTCCCTCGCCTATTTGACTTGTCTGTGAATAAAGAGAGTACGGTGGAAGAGATGACTAGATTAGGGTGGGAGGTTGGGGGGATGGGGTGGGAGTGGAGACGTCGTTTATTGGTATGGGAGGAGGAAAGTGTGGAGGAGTGCTCGGTTTTGTTACACAATGTTGTTTTGCAGGTTATAGTTCATGATACCTGGCGGTGGTTACTTGACCCTATTCTTGGTTATTCGGTTCGAGGAGCATATAATTTTATTACTACTACAGGAACTACTGTTGATCGTAATTTGGTTGATGAAGTTTGGCATAGGCTTATTCCCTTGAAGGTATCCTTGTTTGTGTGGAGACTCCTTCATGATAGATTGCCTACTAAAGATAATTTGGCAAGACGAGGGAGCATCCCAGCAACTGACACGGCATGTTCGTCATCTTGTGGTAATTTGGAAACATCTAAACATTTGTTTTTGGATTGTGCTACGTTAAGTTCTCTTTGGTCTCTTGTGTTACATTGGTTAGGCATTTCGTCGGTTCTTGGTGGTGAGCTTCGACATCATTTTCTACAATTTACCCATATGGCTAGTCTTCCTAGATTTATACATTCTCATCTCAGGGTGATTTGGTTTGCTTCTGTTTGGGTGATTTGGAAGGAGCGGAACAACCGAGTATTTAATAATGTGGTGTCAGCTCCTTCTATTCTCCTTGAAAAAGTTAAGCTGATTTCATTCTTGGTTGAAGTCAAAACAAGCGGCTTTCAGTTACAGTTATTATGATTGGTGGAAAAAACCCCTCTTATTTATGGGTCTCTACTAGTTTTTTGTTTTTGTTGGCTTCTTCATTGACGAGGCTCATTTTGCTGTAAATACTCTTGGTGGCTCCACCTTTTGCACACCTTGTGCGAGGTGAGGCTCTTTTGATTATATATATTTTATATCATTTTAGTTTGTTAAAAAAAAAACTTTTCTTCATATACAAAAATCATGATTTGATCTCTGATATTTAATATATTATTTTATCAAGTAGTCTAGTAATTAAAAATACACATTTTTAAGATAAATAAATAGGATGCCTAGGGTTCAAACTTTAATCTCTATATATATTGTGCATTATTCCTATCAACTGTGGTAAATGCAACATGACATCTTTAGTATTTAATTTATTTATAATTACTTATTATAAATATATTTTGTTGACCAAAACTTATTGCTATTATTCTAAAATGATTTAACACATGTACATTGTTAATAAAAAAAACCTTTTTTTCTCTCCTTCAAAAAATAACTTTTTTATATACATTTAAAAAAGTATTTAATGCGACGTGATTTGATTAAATACACGGTTTTACAGATGCATCCTAAGAGATACTTTTTAATATAACGCATTGATTTGACTTTTTTACAAAGTGATTTGATTGAATACACGTTTAACTTTTTTTTTCAGTATCATTACAATTTTATGGGATGTATTCGGAGGGACACATTTAACTTTTTTTTAAAACATAAACATAAACTTTTTTTAAACATAAAGTCTTTGATTCCTCTTTATATATCTTCATTTCATTTCACAACTATACCATCTCACACTGCTCTAAAACCATTGGTCCGTCACAAAACTTCTGTAACCAACGTGTTACTCTCAGAAATCTTTCTCACACATTGCGTTGAACGAATCTCAGAAACGATGAAGTGTGTTTTGTACCTTTGGATCTGAAAAATGGGTTCCTTTGATCTCATCGCGTTGACCTTGGGAGCAATTTTTCTCTTCAAAGCTTTCGATTTCACCTTCTTACTCTCTTTCTTCTACTTCTTCTGATCTCTCTCAACTTTTTCGTTACCATGAAGAAGAAGCTCGATACCCGTTTCCCTGCTGTGAGTATTTTCTGTTTTTTATTTCCAAAGTTTTGATCTTTTTGTTATTTTATACTGTTTTGGAATTAAATTGAGTATTTTGATGATTTTTATTATGTGGGTTTTCTTCTAAAATTGTTTATTTGGTAATTTACCTTAATTAAGGTAACATTTTTTGGTTTACATAATTTAATTTTGACCTAATTTTTGGGAATTTAGTCTTTTGGGTTTTATGATGCTTGAGCTTGATTAATGAAGTTGATGGGTTTTGAATGATGTGGGTATTATGTAGTTGTGTGATGTTATTTTTTTAGCTGCTTAGCTTAATTATGGAAAATATACTTTTGCTTCATTTTATTTGGTAATTTTTTGGTTTGCATAATTTAATTTTAACCTAATTTTTGTAAATTGTACATTTTTGTTTTGTTTTGTTTTATGATGCTTGATTATTGAAGTTGATGGGTTATTTATTAGTGTTGTAGGTATTATGGAGTTGTGTGATTTTATCATTAGCTTAATTTGGGTTCTATGAATCTGTGATGCACTTACACAAATACAACATTGAGTGTAACAACATGTGTCAGTGTCGTGTCCTGGTGTCCAACACTGACACGTGTTGGATGCCTTGGTGCTACATAGTCTATGAACAAAAAAATTTCATATTGGAGATGTTATCTTTTTTTAGCTTTTTGGCTTAATTTAGGTTGTATGATATGTGAAGCACAAACACAATACCAGACACAAAAGTCAACATAACAGCATGTGTCAGTATCGTGTTTGGTGTCTAGGTGTCCAACACTGACACATGTTGTGGATTCTTTGGTGCTACATAGTCTATGATTCCAACCCTTAGGACCAATTTTGGATTTGTTTGGATTTCTGTGATTTAAATTATCTGATGGACGCATCAGTTTAGATTCCGTCCACAGGTAGGATGCTTATGCGAAATTCTCATTGTGTTGAAATTATACTATGTTAGCGGAAGTATTGATTTGTAATTTTAACTATGTTTAAATCATCTAACTTTATCTACTGAGAATCAAGTAGTGTGTTGTTGTAAAGAAACACTATTTGATGTGTTGGAAACATAAATTTGCAGGCTCGGATAAAGAAAATAATGCAAGCTGATGAAGATGTTGGAAAGATAGCATTGGCTGTGCCTGTTTTAGTTTGTGAGTTGCTTTAAATTTGATTATTTATGTTGTTAAGTTTAATTTGCTGGTTTTGTTTACATTACTGTTGAATTCATTACAGCTAAAGCTCTGGAGCTATTTCTGCAAGACCTTTGTGACCGTACTTATGAAATAACTCTTCAAAGAGGGGCAAAAACCATGAATTCATTGCATTTGTGAGTATATCATGCTATGTATTACTTTTTCTCTGATTTCTTATTTTAGTGAGTCAGAACTAACTCAAGAAATTAGAGTGATGTCTATATAATGGACTTATTTTAATGTTGTTAACTTCGATTTAAAACTCACATTTTGTAACTGTGAATATGTAATTTCATTGAAAGTAAGTAAGAGTAATTAATGAACTCAATTAATCGTCAGTGGTCATTGTTGGAATGTTTAAAAAAAACTAACATTCGGTGTGATTCATCTACAACAATGGAAGATAATAACTTATTCTATCTTTCCTTCTAGATGTTTTCCTTTTTAGACAATGTGATTTGATTTCTTTTATTGAACATGCGAAAATGGAATACAATCAATATCTGCAGCCAATGAGCACTCTCATGTGACACTTTTATCATGCAATCGTGATTCACTTGAAACCAACCAAATCCTTATGAGTTGTTTGCACTGTGATTCTAATATCTGTTCTTGTATGGCTTAAGACATGGATAGTTTTACTCAATATGTCCTGCAATGCTTGATCAAATAATGCACGGCTTGGGATCTTCCTGAACTGATTAATTTTAACTAGTATTCAGATCCTGTTCAAGTATTCTATTATTTTTTTTCTCGTGCCTTCCTTCCTAACTCATTTTATCTTCAACAAACTCTAAAATCAAGCCTAACGAGTGTCAAATGTAAACTGCAGAAAACATTGTGTACAAAGCTATAATGTATTTGACTTTCTGAAGGATGTAGTCAGCAAGGTTCCTGACTACGGCCATGGTCATGGCCATACTGATGCTGGTGGTGCTGATGATCAGACCATTCCAAAAAGAAGGTTTGAAGTCTTATATCTGCTAGTTCATGTGTTTTTACCTTTCTGATATACATGTAGTTATTAATGCACCTTAACCATGTTTGCAGGAAAGCTGCAGGTGATGATGGTAATGACAGTGATGAAGAAGCTAAGAGGGGCAAGATGGTAATTGTACATTTCCTTATATTAGTATTAAAGCCCCATGTTTTAATTTCTTAAAAACTTCTCAGCACCATTTGGTCAGCATCAATCACACAATCACATGTCTTAGACTAAGTCCTTTTTTCTCCATAAAAAACAAGGTTGTATATTATTTTCTCATGTTTTCACCCAAAATTACAACAATACTTTTGCGTGCACATGTTTACCTCATTTGTCGAAATTTCATGTTTGGAATACTTGGAATTTAAAAATAATGATGATTTATAATTTTGTACCCTTTTCACAAGCTCTAGTATTTATCATCATTGTTTTCCATTTGTGCAAGCAGAAGACAATCCTGAAATCTTGTAAGAGAATAATATGTCCAGTGTGAAAAATATCTGCATTTCTAGCCGTTCCTTATTCTAGGAAAAAGCAATTCTATATCTTGTTTGATTAGTGTTTTTTTCCTTCTATTCCAGCTTGAGTTGGGCCACACTAGCCCTACTGGTAGGGGAAGAGGCCGAGGTAGAGGAAGAGGACGAGGTCGAGGTCGAGGACGAGCTATTCAAAGAGAGGGACATCATCAGGAGACTGAGTCTGAGCCTTGTCCTTCTGTTCAGCAAGTTGGTCAAAATACTACAGATACAAATGTGGCTATACTTGATGGCTCAGAGTCAAATGAGTTACCAAAGAATAATGTTGTTGTTCTTCCTGCTGATGACTCTGACTCACTCCTTAATATTGATCTGAATGCCAATATGAACGAAAATGATGATAAAAAGGCTAGCACTGTAGCTAATCTCACTGCCGCTAACCCCGAAGCCGCTAATCCTGAAGCCGCTAATCCCCCTGTCTCTGAACCTCCTCCAACAGACAGCAGTCATCATGAAGAAATTCCGGGCTGGTCCCTTTCTGAGGTGGACAAGATGGCCATTGATTCGATGCAGCTTGCCCAGCTTGGTACGCGAATGGATGAGGATGATGAAGATTATGACGAGGAAGGGTAAATTGTAGTCTTCGGGGGAGGGAGATTAGATTAGCTAAAAGCTCATTACAAGTGTAGAAGAAGTATATACTAGTGTTATGATTATAAGTATTCACTAGCCGTCATAACATGTCTTATGTTGACTGGGAAAAAAAAGGGTTCTGAATGTCCCATTTGTTTAATCTGGTTTGTCTATGTATGTTAGCACATGTTCTCTGAAGCTGTTGTATCTGTCAGTTATGTTAGCTTGTTGTACTCTTAGGTCTGTGTATTGTATATCAATGTTCCATATGTAGTAAATTTTATTTGATGCATCCAAGCCATTGGAACTGTAAGTCTTAACTGTAATGTTTCTGCATGATTGTTAAACCTTTTCAAAGATGGATGTTCAATATTAGATTGAATATCTTTTGAGCCTCAAGTAGTAAACAAATTTGACAAATTGTTTGAAGAAAATTTACATGTTTAGAGCATGACATTGATGAATCAACCTCAATTTGTGTAGAGTAGATAATGAGCTGCTTGGTTGCATCTTTTGACATGATAGAGAGCCAATGCAAACGAGCACAATGTAATATGGAATTTTTGACATGTTAAACTTGACTGCGGTATTTCCTATCATCAAACTTATTATGTATTTCAAGGTTTATTTATTGCTTTGTAAAATAACAAAACTAAATCTGGAAACCAATTCAATTCAAATGATTTTAAGTTATATTAATTATTTTATCAAGAAAAAAAGTTATATTGATTATGAATTTACAACTAAACTTATTGAGTGGTGACTAAATTTTATAGTGTTTTGGTGAATTCTTAAATACGAATTAAAAAAAGCACATCTTGTTCCCTCTTCACAACTACTTTTTGCATTTCCCTTTTTCCTATGCATAAAGTTCGATCATCTTCTTTCTCACCTCATTTTGGTCGCATTCCAAGGTTCTTACACATTGCATTTGATATACTTTCATTGCATTCCATCAACATAATTGAATTTTTGTAGAATTTTATTTATTTTCATTGACATTGTGTGTCATTCACGCGACATATTTGATAGGAAAAAGTTTGTTTTAAAATAGAGTTATCTGTTATTGTTTGATGACATCTTGTTACGTGTTATGTTGAATACCTCAATTTTAGTTTATAGGATTTAACTCATACATTATTAGTGAAAAGTGTTTTTACATCGTCGATTAATTATAACCGTCAAACCATTAAAAACAATTGACTTTCATCATATTTTTAAAGTTACACGCATCATTAATTGTGATGTGTTGCTTCAAATAAAAATTGTGATGTGTCGACAATGTAAAACTTTTTATATCGATGGTGCATGAAGTTATATTTAACTCTGAATTCTATATATGCTCTTGTTTGCAAGTGTCCTTTACATCCATGAACTTGGTCGGTACAAGCCTCCCAATAGTTTTCCCTAACACAGGCTATATCAATTGTAATCCCTAGCCAACACACATCTTCATAAACATAAACTAATGTAATTAAGATCATGGGTTTCCTTGTTATAAATGAAACCATCAAAAGTTGCAAAACAATAACTAGTGGCCAAGGCATAAAGAAAGCACTGATATAATTGTTTAGACGTATATAACAAGGGAAATATTCGTAACGTACTAGTTATGTGAGTCATACATGATACAATCCCATATATAAAAAGTGCAAATTTAGGGTCCAAGCAGGCCTATAATGCTACTGTGACCAAGCTTAATAGTAGGACTAGGAATTATCTACTTCCATCTGATTAAGATGGAAACTACCTTCGTTATTCTTGTGCACTTCTACCTTGAACTTCTCTTCTTTCTGTCCCCGCTTGACCTTGAGAAGCAAGTTAAACTTGGCAGTATCATCGATGACCTGCACAACAGTTTAGACATCCATCAGTGATGAAAAACCAAGAAGCTTGTAAGCAGCCCAAATGCAAGAACACATATTCTCTTATGTATGGTTTTATTCACTAAATAAACTCCATATCTTTGTGAACAGTGTCCTAACAGCAAGAACACATCATTCATTGATATATTCAGTTTTCTCATGCTCTACTAATGAGACTTGATAACGGGAGAGGACTATTGTTAAATTTCTCTATTTAAATATTCAATAGGCCTCTTCCACATATTGGACAAAATCATCCACATTAACTTCAAATGTTTAAAATAGGTTTTGATGAGAACCGACACATTGAACGGAATCTGGCAAGTTGCAACATATTTTCTTCCTTAACAGAACGGAACCCTGTATGTAAAAAGTAATAATAAACAAATAAAGAGGTCACAGATAGAGATGCACATAATTTTCACAAGTGAGCTTTTAAGCTTAAACTTCTTTAATCCATGATTTTATTTTAAGCAACTTGTTCTTTAATTTGCCATTTCATTACACCTTTTCTATCTATTCATTCAGTGTGCAGTAGAAGAAATACCACAAGTATAACTCTTTACGGATTTGAAATGGATATGTATGTCTGTCCGTCAATCTTTGTGGGTTTAGACCGTAGACACTTTTACAGTTTACCCATACTTCATAAGAGAATCATATATAACTCTTTACTTGATTACTTACACATAGGTGTGGTGTAACAAATGAGCATCTCAATAGATTTTTTTTTTTTAAGTTCCATTGTCAAACCAAACAATTTTAACTGATAAAATTAGATTGAGAAAACCAGCTATGCACAAGTCTGTTTCTCCTTACCCTATTTTGCCATTTCTTTGTTCAAAAAAAGCATGAGCACTAGAGAACCTCATCCGCTTGCATTATCTCTATGCAAATAACAATGATAATATACAAAATAAAAGGGACTACATGCTAACACGTAGTAAAAACGGCTAGTAGAACTCGTACAGGAAGAACAAAAGCATACAAGAATAGTACTAAAGACAAAATCATGACATGGTTGAAAACAACTTTTTATTGATTCTTGTTTTGACCTAATTCTCACTTTTATTAGTAGTTTTTTATAAAACTTGGAACAAATGAGACCTTCTAAACGACATTTTCCTAGAAATAAGGCACTGACCTCAGCCTTCGCATCAGAAACCTCATGGAGTTCATAGGGCACTAGTGAATTGGACCTCTGCTGGATGGTCTTAACAGCATGATTTGCTGCATCCTGAACTTGAGGGTCATGTGCTGGAACAGACTGCCACCCTGGCTTGTGGCCATCTGATAACAAAAACAGAACAGCAGAAGATGGTATTAGCAAACATATGAAGTTCAAATGTTCAAAAAGAAATACAAGACAAATTAAGCAATCATAACCGATGTTGAGGAACTTAATACATCACTTATCAGTTAATAACAATGATTATGATGGTTAGATTGTCTTTTTTACTTATAAAATAACAGGAACTATAAGGTAAACTCCCGATAAAATTCAGGCCTCACTCCTACAAGCCTTTTTCTACATTTTCATGGAAATTGCGCATGGATATATACCAGTGCTCACATCCTGATGTTGCACAAAATATGATATCATAAATTCACTACCCCTCTGCCAAAACAAACACTATCTCCAAGTTCACTTTAAAGCAGGATTTATGATGACGCACAACAATTTTGGCAATTTGTAGGCCTTCTGATCACTCAATGTATTTTAAGGTTGTTTTCACAAACAACGAACTAAGTTTGATTAATAAGCAAATTTCAAAGATACTGTTAACTTTCATTGGTCAGCTCACTAATTTACTCTTTCTTTTGGTGGTGACTGACTAATTTACTTTCTTTTCATTAATTTAAGGGCAAAATAATTGATGAAGTAAGGGCATAACTAACAAAAAAAGCAGTGATATAACCTTGAAATTTGAAAACGAATGATAAATAGAAACAAATACTTATATGCTAAAAAATCGACAATTAAGAAGGGTCAACGGGAGTACTTGACTACACCCCTTCAAACACCCCTATTAATCGCTAGCCTGTTAATCATATCAAGAAATAAGCTGTCTACACAAAATGGCATACCCTTTATCACACCAAGATCTGAAGTGGTAAATGATGGTGCATGAACATCACCAGCATGCTTGAACTCTGTAAGTTCTTTAAAGTTCATCCAGGGTTTTACCCAGACTTTGGCTTCATAGATCTTCTTCTCACCCGCATCAATAGCCTCAAGAGTAAGATGATGCAGGGTACCAGCAACAACCTGTTCTCTTGCTTTCACCACCCTTGCGAACTCCAGAAGTGAATTCTTCATGATTAAAAAAGAGTCAACAGACCACAAAAATACATTAGAGCAATCGTATGACAACAAATACATAAGCACTTCTATGGCAAGCCCTTAATTAAGCCAAAAAAAAAAGAGCTTGTACATAAGCACTTCTATGACAAGCCCTTAATTAAGTTGTTCATCCAAACAGGGCCTTACTATAATCACATCATGCATCTAAACTTACAATCCTTAATCACAGAGTAACAACAAATAGGAAAAAAAATAATGAGAATTTAAAAAAGAGCACAAATTAGATAAAAAAAATGATAATAATTTCTTATCATAAAACGAAATAATAAAGAAAGTAAAAAAAAGGAACCTGTTTGGTGTTGTGTTGATCGACAGCGAATCGAGCAAGAGATTCAATTTCAAGAGAATTTTCAGAATTGGGGGAATCTTGAATACCTCCGAGTGGAGTGGCCATTTGCTCGTGATCGAAATCGGAGCAGTCACCGGAAGATTCTAGAACAGTGAAGATAGCGAGGAAGAAGAGCAGGAATAAAAAGGGAAGAAGCGAAATGGTTGCTCTCATTCGGTTTGTTTGTTACTTACTTAGGAATGAAGGAAGTGTGCTTTGGTTTAACGCAGTAGTGTCAGGAGTTATGTGAGTGAGTGCCGTATGTATTGGTTTGTCTACATGTTGCTTAATTTCGAAGCCACGTTATGTACACTTTTCAAAGCATCGAGATTCCCATTTTGGTTGCTTAGCTCAACCCTTTGGATGGTTTTTCGCTAGGACATTGTAGGGGTCGGATTTAACTTTAGATAATTCAAATCTCAATAGTCACTTTAGTCCCTGAATATGTAATGATTAGTTATTTTAATCCTTTATCGTATCAAAATTTTAAAATAGTCTCTGATTGTGCATTCTATTAGTTAAAATAGTTCTTAACACTAAAATAATCTTTCAATATTCACAATAACTCTTTTTATATAGGGACTAAAATGATAATAAACATGTATTTATAAGGACTAATATGGCAATAAGTAAGTATATTGGAAGACTAATTTGACAATATTAATGAAATATTTTAACATTAAGGACTATTTTAACTAACAAAATGCACAATCATGGACCGCTTTGAAGTTTTGATACATTGAAGGACTATTTTGACTGATCATTATAATTTCAGGGACCAAAGTGACTATTATCCTATTTAAATTTTGTGGTGAACTCCAACCAATAGATTACTTGACAAAAAAAACAAGTATAATAAGAATTTTTTAAATTTTGTGTAATAAAATACTTAAAAGTGCATAAAATATTTTTTGAAAGAAATATGCTTATAACATTTCATTAATAATAAGAGATTCAATACAATCGGGTATGTTAAAATAAACAACGAGACTAGCTAGAAACGTGGCTTCTCCTGCAAGCACGTAAGCAACCGCATTTGTTTGTCGTCTAACAAACTCCACCATAAAGTTGGTAAAAGAAGAGCTGAATAGAGATCGACAAGATGAAATAATGCACCCAAATTCAGAAATGTCATCTCAGTTAGAATGAAAAGTGTCACAAGTAATCTTGGAATCGGTTTCAAAATCAACATTGTCAAATTGCATATCACTCGACCATTACATAGCACTATGTAACCTCAATGCTTCACCAACATCAACCGAGTAAATACATGGAAAACTGGCAACTTTTGCCAATACAAACGTACCTTCAGAATCCCAAATACGAATGTCAATTCCAGTTCGGTTAAGACTAAATGAGAAAGCAACATCAATGTTGCACTTATATCTGCGTGACAGTTATTTTTAATGTTTATATTATTAATAGCTACCTTAAATATATAGTCCACATGAGCTTAACTCAATTGATAGAAACAATGCATAATATATGTAAGGTCTGAGGTTGGAACAAAACAAAAAAAACTACCTTAAATAAACCCATTATTTTTAATCTTTAGGTTTATACTATTAATAGGTATTTTTTTTAGATGTTAATCATTCAATTATGGTAAAAGGAGACTATAGTAATTTATAGTTCGAGGTAAGTAAATTTTTTACACCATTTCTCTATATAAATTTAATCAAACTTTTGCATATCGAAAGTATTCATTAAACACTACAATTTTGTATAAAAATTTATGATTTTTTTTAATCATATACCTTTGTTGTTTTTAAAATGAAATCAAATAATTGATTGATTGAAGCATAAGCAGGTTTGATTATTGAGAAGTTAGACTACCGTTTCATCTTAAACGATTTAAAATAGTTAAACCATAATTTAGAAGTAGAAATTGTTTAGAATAAGCAAAAAGAAAATAACTGAATTATTATTAAATCTAGTCAAAGAAATTAACTTTTTTATTTGAATGGGTCAAATAAATTAACTTATTACTTAATTAATCAAAATAAATTATGGCTAAATTATTTATCAAAGTGAGTTTGGCGCCAAAAACCAAAAGCAAAACACAAGTGAAGTACTGTACTAGTACTCGTTCTCAATTTTGAAAGAAAAACTCAAATCAAGGGATTTTCTTTCGCTCATCATTATTATTACAATCAGTTTCAACAACGCTTCAAACGCTTTCCGTTTTCCTCTCTTCGATTCCCAATTTCTCTCTTCTAGGGTTTCGTTTCTCGCTCTTTCTTCCGCATCAATGGCTTCCACACCTCCTTCCTTCTCTCCTTCTCGCACCACATGCGCTTCTCTCCTCCGTCAATTGCAGGTTCTTTACTCATTCACATCCACTTCTTCTTTCTTTTTTTATGAATTTTGAGTGGCGGAAATTATTGAAATTCGAATTAGTTATTTAAAGATTCAATTGAACCAATAAAGTAGATATTTTGATATTGCCTTGTGTAAGATTTATGACAATTCTTTTCTTTTGTGATTTGTTTTCATTTTCAGTTCTTTTTTTGGCTAGTAATTATATAAAATTGTCAAATTTTGTTGTTTTTGTGATTACTGAATCTAAGGGTTTCTTAATGAAATGTTTGGTAGTTTGATTTCTGGCTGGTTTCTATGAAATAGAGTAAATCTTGAATAAGTATGTGACAGTTTTTGGGTAAATCTTGAAACGGTTCAGTGTGTTTGGTGAAAATCACAGGTGTGGTAGCCAATTAAATACTGATAGTGATTCATTCTTGGCGAAAATCGTTTTTGTAATGTTCAGCATTTTACGTATGAAGAAACATCTGTTAATATCTTTTATTGCACGCGTAGAAAAATCTTGGTTTACCTAAAAAGAAGTGGTGTGCACAATTGAAAAAGAGTATGCTGGTAATCCCTTTTTATTGGTGGTTTATTTGTTATCTTAAATAGAAATAGAATGAATGGTAGTAGTGATTAATGTTACTTGTTTTTGATCTAAATTGACTTTAATTTTTTATTATAATTTGGTGTAACCCTCCAACAAAGGCACACATTAGAATCAGCCTTGATAGGGTGATATGCTCAAGTTTTGATGGATAACCTTTGGTGAATGCATTAATGATCTAAAGTTTTGGTTTTTAGGTGATATGGGATGAGATTGGAGAGAGTGACACTGATAGAGACAATATGCTTCTTCAACTGGAGCAAGAGTGTCTTGACATTTATTACAGAAAGGTTGAGCAAACCAGAAAGCACAAAGCTGACTTAAATAAGTGGTTGGATGATGCTGAATCTGAAGTCGCTGCTATTGCTTCTTCATTTGGGGATGATTGTGCGTTCTCACGGGTATGTTCCATTGACATTCTGTTTTATACTACCACTAATGTTGCTATTAACACGACACCCTTAAGTACCATCTTGTATTAGATTTCTGTTGAAAGAGTGAATCTCCTAATCTAGGTGAATATCTTCAATCATTAAGTCATTATGTGACAATTTAAAGAATCAAATTGACAAACTTGAAAAGATTTATTGAATATCTTCAATCATATTTGGCATTTTGTGACCATTTCAAGAGTTAACTTGGCTAACTTTATAAGACTAATACTATGTTTGACGATTTTAAATTTCGTGATCATTTTGAAATTTGGTTAATGTCAGAAACCAAATTACCTTATCTTACAATTTCGATAACTAGTTGGATTTTGTTTGCTCTCTCTTGAAATCTTTTATGCAAATCAAAACATAATTTTAGCGTTTATTAGTTACTTTTATTTTCCTCACTGTTTAGTTAGATAGAAGACTGTATTCTTAACACTTGATGATTCCCAAATCTCATGTCTGCTCATCTTCACAATTAGAATTTGGTTAATTGAATCTTCTAGATAAATATTCATTCAATTCAGTTCTGTTTTTAACAGGGAAAGGGTACTCTGAAGCAGCAATTAGCCAACATCAGACCTGTCTTAGAGGACTTGAAGTCTAGGAAGGCTGAGAGAGTTGAGGAAATTTTAGAAATAAAATCCCAAATATCACAGATATGTGCTGAAATAGCAGGCTGTGGACAGTCCAAAGGTGTCACGGATCAAGATGTTGATCAATGTGATCTGACCATGGAGAAATTGGGGGAACTTAAATCGCATCTTAATGAACTTCAAAATGAAAAGGTGCTACCAAATTCAAAATATAGTCGCATAATATTGGTTTCCATATTTCTTTAGTTCCTATCAAGTGTTAGCTCAATATTGCTTCCTTTTTTTCTCTCAGATCTTACGCCAGCAGAAAGTAAAAAGTCATATCAGTACTATCAGTGAGCTTTCAGCTGTAATGTCAATTGATATTTGGAAGACTTTAAATGATATCCACCCAAGCTTGAGCGGTTCATCAAATGGTGCACCACAATGCATTAGTAACGACAGTCTTGCTAGATTAACTGGGGTTGTTCTTTCATTAAATCAAGAAAAGCAACAAAGGCTACAAAAGGTGACTTTTTCTGATCTAGATTGAAATACTACAAAGTAATATGTATGTGTCTTGCTGCATGTATATGTATGTATCTCACTGTTGCTATTGCAAGTAACACATCTGGATCATCTCATTCGATACATCAAATGATCACTGTAAAAGCTGTACCAACTGTTACAGTTAAGTGTTGAATGGTTATTAGTATCCTAGTCAATTTACTCATTTCTTGCATTGAATTGCAGTAGCTTTTGATACCATGTCTCTTAATTTCTTGCAGATCGCATAATCATTTTGATTTCCTAATGTCCTGCTTTATATACAATTGGAATTTGGAATAAGGTGATTATGAAGTCAGAAGAAAGAGTATTGGACAGTAAACTCAATGTTTTATAAAATAAGGTTTAAGTTGCAATGAACGAAACAGAGCTCATAATTTTTCTTTTCGTTACTAAGATGCAATGAACGAAACAGAAGTCATAATTTTTCTTTTCTTTATTGTGTATCAGATGAGTTTGCTTATTTTTTCTAATTTTGTTATTGACAGAGCACTTTTTTCCAATAGGTTCTTGAAGATTTATGAATATAATTTTACTTTCTTGCAGGTACAAGAACTTGCTAAGTTTTTGGTAGAGTTATGGGATCTTATGGAGATACCAATTGATGAGCAAAAGGCCTTTAGCCATGTTACTAGATTAATTTCAGCATCAGTTGATGAAGTGTCGATCCAAGGTGGCCTTTCTGCTGATGTCATTGAGCAGGTGAAACCTTCAATGACTTGTACTTGCATTGCAATTTATTTGTATAGTCTGAATTTTAGTTGCTTGATTATTTATATTTGTGTAGGTTGAGGTTGAAGTTCAGCGCTTAAATGTATTGAAAGCCAGTAAGATGAAGGAATTAGTGTTTAAAAGACAGAATGAACTTGAAGAAATTTACAGAGGAGTTCACATGGATATGGATAGTGAAGCTGCCAGACAGACTCTGACCAGCCTCATAGAATCTGGTACATAAATTATGCCTAAAGTGCCATTGAATTTTTTTCTTGAAATTTCAATGTGGCTACTTATAAATATACCTTTACTTTAGATTCCATTTTCTTCCCTCTGAAATACTCTTTGGACCTGATGTTACAGATATTGTTGTCAGAATCCTAATTACAATCGTGAAAACCAACGATTTTGCGATTTCACTCACCCGCAACATTCTGAATTGTAAATAGAATCCTGATTTGAGTAAAATTCCTGCAAAATCGCATGAACTCGTGAAACTGGCATGGAATCGTGCAATGCCGTATGATTCTAACAATCCTGGCTTTGAGTCGTCTATGTTTAAGCTTTGTGACTAGGTTGTTTTATGTTTAATATTTGAGACCGAGTCATTTATGTTTAAGATTTATGTCTTCGAGTCTTATATGTTTAAGATTTGAGACTTGGTTGTTTTACTACTATGTTTGTTTAAGATTGAAACTTTGAGCAGTTTATGCACTAGTATTTTATTTGTTTTGGTAGGAACCTTCAATCTTGGTTGCGATTTTATGTTTTACGATCTTGCTATCCCCTTTCGATCCAACAAAATTAATTGAGTAGAATCCTTCGATCTTATGTTTTACGATCATGCTATCCCCTTTCGATCTCATGCAAGATCTTGATTCTGACAACCATAATTACATATTTATGTGTGCATCCATATTGTCTGTTCTTAGTTTCTATTTTCCTTTAATCACATAAGCATTAACGGCTTAGCAGGTCATGTTGATATGTCTGAATTGCTTCAAAGCATGGATGACCAAATCAGGAAGGCCAAAGAGCAAGCTCTAAGCAGAAGAGATATCTTAGACAAGGTGGAGAAATGGAAATTTGCTGCTGAGGAGGAAAAGTGGTTAGATGAATATGAAAGGGTAGATAACTTTCTTCAGTTTATTTCATTCTTAAATAAGCCATAAATCGATGCAGTTGAAATTTATCACCATAGAGTACAACACATGTTATTTTATATCATTTATATATGCATATGTTTTTATGATTGTTTTCAACCCACATATTTAGCTTATTGTTATCAAAAGGGAAACTGATGACTGTCATATGCACATAATTTACCATAGTTTATTGTCGTTTATTGGTAATTCAATTTGATTTTATTTTGTTTCCCTTTAATATATATTTTTTTGAATAATTCCTTTTTAATATTTAACTATTAACTATTTTTGAGCCTTTACAACATCTAAACTTTGATACCCACAAGCTGTGGGTCCCTCTTCTAAATAAAGTTGATTTTAGCACCAGGTAGGGTGGTCCTGTGCATTTCCTCACTTAAAACCTCAAGTATCGTTACATGTGATATAAAATCATTTATCTACAAGCATTCACTCATAAATTTAGTTATTAGGATAATTGATCATTGACAATTTGTAGATAGTATAACATTTTATAGGTTCTTTATATAAAGAATTGGATGATTCTGAACAATTGGTAGTTGAATTTGCTTTAATATCTTGATAGTGTTCTTTGTAAATGTGGCAATGATATCTCACCATGTCTATGGTGCATAAAAGAATATTATATTAAGTTATAAACATTCTCTGCTTTGGTCATTTTGCATCATTGAAAATGAAATCATAAAAGTTACTGAAAGCAATACTAAGCTATCAATGATGGTTATTTATGGCATTTGTGAACTTTGACTTTGATATCCGAAGTTAATTCATCAATTCTATCTAGTAAAATGAAATTTATTTTGGGAACATATAAGAATATAAAACATGGTGAATGCATTGTGAGAATTTCTGGTTGGCACAAAATACCTTGTTTCTTTCTATATGATTTAGTCTCATAACATGTTGCGTTTGAAAATTTTTCGCTAAGTCTCAGGTTGATGAATTTTTTTATTTTAAGTAAAACCAAATTACTATATTCCATTGATCAATTAAATTTATATATAAGCTTTCTCTTGTTTCTTTACTTAGTAGATCTATTTTGAGAAACATAACAAAATATAGTCCGTTTTCACCATTTCCCGTTTTCACCCTTATACCAGGATCAAAATCGATATAGTGCAGTAAAAGGAGCACACAAAAATTTGAAGCGTGCGGAGAAAGCACGGATTCTTGTCAGCAAGATTCCATGTGAGTCATTATTTTATTTTAATTTTTACATTTATATTTGATCTAGAGAATCTTGATTATTATGATAGACATTTTTGTTTTAATGTTACGGGAAACCTGTGAACTAGTTGCTGTTTATGCTTGAATCATAATTCTGTTAAGATGTTAGTGTTATTTAGAACATACCGAGTGATTCCAAGTATGGCCATGTATAGTTTGATTATGCGATACTGATAATCACTATTTTAAAAATCTCACCAGTGATCAAACTGGCGAGACCTGCAGATCATGGTTTGATTAGTTCATCCATGGCTTAACTGGATGACTAATAAATAAATAAATAAAAAGTAAATAGCATTAAAGTACGAGATTGAACCAACTGGCAAGCTGGCTGGTTCCTAGTTCAAGCAGTTGGTAACTATCTGCCTTAACTTTTAAGTGAAAGAAGCCACTGGAATATCCACTCGTATCTGACCTATACTAATTTGAGATGGTGTGTTATAAATGGAAAGCTCTTTGAGTGCAAACCATAAGTTAAGTGGTTAACTAGCCAAACATAGCCAGAGGTCAAAACTGGGAGGCTAGACAACTGTCAAAATATATGATTTAGCTGCTGTTATCTTAACAAGTGAGACCACAAAGGTTTCCCATTTGCTAGTAGCTACTGAATCTGCGATCTACAAACTGCCAATTAGAAACTTCTAACCTTGCTTGACTGACAAAGAGCTTTTCATACTATATAATTTTAATGGCATTATATAGTACCATCTAATTTTGAAAAAAGCGAATTCAATAAATGTGGGGAGAATGAGATTAGCTTTATCCAATACAAGATGATTATTGTTTTATATATGTATGTTGTTCAAAATTTCATGTCAGGCTTCTTAAAGCTCGTGTCTGCTTGAAGTTTGATATTTCATTTTATCAGAAGCTTCTCTGTTTGATGATAGAAAGTGTTTACAGTCACTGGGTTAAAATAGTAAATTAAGGTCAACTAGCCTATGGATTTCTTTGTAAAATTTTAGTAAGAAGTAGCGCCAAAGTTACAATTTAGTTATTTTTCAAATTTCCAGTTATTGGATTTGGAATAGAAATGGGTCAAGTTAATAAGTGAAAACCTTTATTTTACGTTCAATAGCTGGCATATTAGTATGATTAGGTAATCACTCTTGTTTCTCATAGCTTGAATATCATATGTGAAGGACTTAAAATAATTATCTTTTGAGAAAAAACCTATATAAGTGCTTAGTCCTTGGTTGTAACTTGTAGTATTATCATGATGCTAGTTTCCTCATTCGTTTAAAAGTAACTTTCCTTCCAATTTTTTACTGTGCAGCTGTGGTTGAGAATCTGACTGCAAAAGTGAAAGCATGGGAGACGGAAAAAGGAATACCTTTCTTATACGAAAAGGTGATGATGACTATACTATGTTATTGACTATAATATGCAGAATGATTAGTCAGGTTCTGACTCAAAATTATTTCAGGTTCCGTTGTTGAATAGCTTGGATGAATACAACGTACAAAGACAACTGAGAGAAGAAGAGAAGCGGAAATCTCGGGTATGACTTATAGTGATAATATTTTTTTCTTCCTCTATCGTTCTTCTCTTGCATCTTTCTTCTATATCATTGAAATTAAAATCTGTGCGGAATGAAAATTAATATGCATTTCCCGTCAAGCACATCTGTATTCCTGGTGATCTTATTTTTGACTTGTTAAAAAATTTATTTGAACACTGTCTATAATCATGTGAATTTTTTTTACTACTAATTTTATGCAGAGATAGGACAAAATAAGTATGTCCAGAAAATGGATCATTACTGCCATTTTATGTCATGGCTATGTGTTACTGAAACTATGAAATGAACAAAAATGACAAACACAGCTAATAAGTTTTGAACGTTAAATTTTTTTAGTCCTTTATAAATATGACAATTTGCTTTTAATTCCCCCTTTTTAAAAAGTACAATTTTGATCGTTAGTTTTTGAAATACACCACTTATAGTCCCTCACCCTGTCACCGTTCAGTTACAAGTCATTAGTGCCAATGCGGTCAATTAAATTTAGTTGACAGAGGATATAAAAATGATTGTTATTTTAAAATGGAAATAGAAACTAGGAGGGATGAAATGAAATTTTAAAATATATTGTAACTTCTTACATGACGGAAAAAATTGAAAAATGTCCTATACCACTTCACAAATAAATCAAGTTTTACATTATTTTTGTCACATAATTTAATTTGGATGGTAATTGATTGTTTTTGTCAGCTTCAAACTTTTGATTGCGCAACTATTCATTCTGGTCTTTTTAACAGGAGCAGAAGCGGCTTAATGAACAACTTGCTGTAGAGCAAGAAGCAATGTTTGGTTCAAGATCTGCAACAAAGAAGCCTCTGAACCAGAGCAGTCATGTTAACACCCTAGCTGGGACACCAAACGGGCGCCGAATGCATACTCCTTCAGGCCGTTATGGAACATCGGGTGCAAAGGATCGCAGACAAAGTGGCAGAGTGAATAACATAATTCCAGTGAACTATGTTGCTCTTGCGAAAGATGATTCCGTTTCAAGGGGCAGTTAAAGCTGCCCCTCAAATTCAACTCATGTAAATCAGTTTTATCTGTAAATACACTTATTCTAGTTACCGTGTTTCTTTTTGCAACTTTATACGAAAGCTCTGCTCTCTAAAAGTAGATATTGATGTTAACTTGGGGTGTTGATTGTGAATTCTTACATGACAGATGACAAGATTTTTTATAGGATCAATACAGAAAGATTAGTTCTTGACGACCACGATACCCATTTGATAAATCTTATTTTAGTAAAACATTTCCCATTTAATAAGTTCTTTATCAGGTTATTTGGATGATGTATCATTGTAATCTGATGAGCTATTGGGGTGCATATTGTTTTAGTGCTATCTTAGTAGATATTTGTTATTATATTATGTCGGGCTTCTTTTATTTAGAAAAACTTTTGATCTTGAAAAAGTTTACACAAATGGTTAGATACATTGTGATGATGTTATCTTCTCACAAATGAATTTGTAGATAATTCTTAACATATTGCAGAATATATTCCACACCAATTTATATTGAAAAGAAATAAAAAAAATAAAAAATACTGCAGAATATACATTTTTTGTTGCATTATTTGAAGATATGCAATTGTAATAAAGCACGATTGTGACTGCAAATACAAACAATGCAATTAAATTTTTTAGAACAATGCCTCCACTTGGCTATAGAATTGTTAAAAATATGATCAATAATAGTACGAAACACACTTGATGCAAGATTCCCAAACAAAGTAAAATGGTTTAACACACTGTTTTCCTATACTGATGTGTGTGACACAATTATATGAGAAAACACAAATCACTACCAGCCTAGTGGAATCTGAATCAGGCTTCATTAAAAATATAAAATAGAATGAATGAAATCCCACAAATTTTTGACCACAAATTCCACAACATCTATGTCAATAAAAATTAAAAACAAAGATAGAGAGAGAAAAGAGATAAGATGGAAAAACTTTATGATTCCCTTTTCTACATGGATTAGTTGGAATTTTGTTACAAAATTATATATAATATATTTGCTCAAACACAAGGGGTGATGGGGTGAGGAAAACTTGCTAAAAATAAAAAGGGACAAAATGGGGATGATGGAAGATGAAGTAAATGACATTCATTCCCAATCATATTCCATTTCTCTTAAAACTTTTTATTGCTGGTTAACATTAGTAGTAGTAGGTTCTCTAGTAGGAATGCTTATTGCAACCGAAGAAAGCATGTTGTTAGTATCTTCAACTTGACCATGTTTACTTGATCTGTGTCATCAATCCACTAGACCTGAATTTCCACTCATTTGAGCACCCTTTATTGGCAAAGCAAAGGAATATCATCTACTTTTCTCTCTATTTCTTCCTTGGGCTTTCCCCACAGAACAACAGAATACCTATAACAATCAAGATGGCACCCATCACACTGCACCCACATAGTCCAAAATCAAATTCTTTAGTTAGTCACATAGCTTTATTCATTCGAATGATGAAAGAATCTTTTTTTTTTTTGTTGGGGTTTGAACCCGAACCTTACATATATTATGCATTATCCATATCAACTGAGGTAAGCTCACGAGAACGAATGATAACAGAATCTAATACAAGTTGGAATAATATATTGAAGAAAAAAAAATTTAAATTTAATTTTGATTTGAAAAATTCATAATCAATTTTATAATATAATAAAATGATTTGCATATTATAATGAATTGGTTTAAAACCTTGTGACAATCAATCAAGCTAAAAAAAAAAATCAAGCTAAATATATATTTTTTAACAAATTGTATTACTGAGACATAGTCAAAATATGCGGAAAAAAAATCTAGGCATAGACCTTATAAATTTAAAATTAGAATTTTTTTCGTTAACTTGTATTAATGCAGCATGGTCTTAATATATACTTCTTACTTTTGTTTTTACTAAATTTGGAATTATATATATGCCATGGAATATTTTCTTGGCAATATATACATGCATTAATTTAAAAATGATAACTAAATTTTATATAAAAAAATGGTAGCTAATTTATTTTTTAAAGTAAACTAAATTTAAAGACGCATGTATTGTTTATGTGAATATCGTGTGTGTTGCTGGAGTAAATCTGTTCTGCAAGTATAAAGGATCCCATGATTGCAACAATGACCATCATAAGTGGGCTAAAGGCAGTTGCAAAGACAGGTCCTTTCTTCCTAAGAAAAATGCTCTTCTCCCAACAAAAAACACTCCCTCCCAACTGAATGGACGAAAGTACCTCTGTGTGAGTTAACTCACGCTAGGTGCTTTCAACGTGAGTTAACTCACGCATGTTATAAGCCAGCGTGACTTAACTCACGCTACTTTGGCCGGTGGCGTGACTTAACTCATGCTCCTTTCTGCACCACACAAAACACGTTTTTTGAAGGTGGTCAGATGACAAAACTTGTTTTTTACACGTTTTTTGACTAACCATAATGGTTAGATACAACCTAGGCATACATTCCCCTTATAAATACACTTCCAACCTTCATCATTTCTCACATTCTCTCATCCTCACTCTCTCCTCCTCTTCTTCCTTCTACAACAACAATGTTTTTTAATCGTTGGCCTTTATAGAAAGAAGTCTCTTTGAAAATTTAAGGGATTGTATGAACGGTCAACGGAGATGGCAACACACTGCAAAGAAGTGCGGTTTGTTTGGGTGCAAGGTTGGCATTGAAGGTCTTTTTTGCATTAGACAAGAAACATACCTTACCCCAGTCCCCTTCTCCCCCACCATCTATTTCTCCTTCCCCACTAGAGGTTTAGATTTACCACACTAGAGGCTTAGCTTTACCCCAGTCACCTCCAACCCCACCCCCCACCCCCAGATTTTGCTTTACCCCATCACCTCCATCTTCTTCTTAAGCAGATGTAGTTTTACCCCAACCCCCCTTCCCTAGACAAGAAACATATCTCATTGTAAATGTATCAATATAATAATTGTTCTGGACCGGTCACAAGACCAATCACACGTAGCCTGAAGTACACTGCCTTAAGGCTACACACTCAAAAGAGCACGCCATCTTGCCTGCACCGTACCATACAGGAGCACACCTCCTTGCTGGGATCACTCTACATGTGTCTCATAACCGCCCTAATCATACGCCGTATCTCACGGCGACGATTATGCTCAAGGCGCGTCTATATAAAGGTGAACTTGCTTCACCCTCAAGATACACAACACTTCTTACACATTCTCTTTCAGTTTCATTACTGACTTGAGCGTTGGGGTTCTAACGTGCTTGCAGGCACCTTACGTTCCACCGCGAAGACTCGTCGTCGCCGTACCGGAATTTGTTACCGATATTCAGAGCACTCCCTGCCACCGTTGCGACTCAACCGTTCTTATCAGACAGATCAATAATAAAATGAGATTTTATGTGTATCAATTTTGTTCTTTTATTTATTTTTGTTTATATTTGCATTTATTTTATGATTTTGGCATCTAAAAAATATAATTTCTTCAAAGACTAATTAAATCCAACGTGAATTCGAATAAAGTTACGTATTGAATAAATTCGAATAAAGTGGCACAAGTACACAAAATCAATTAAAAAAATACACAATTTTATTTAGTTTTAATTTCATCTACATTACATTACATTCTCCCTAAATATATGTGGTATCATCATGATGTTGGATTTAAGTTTAATTTTTGGAAGTTTGCGGAAAATGTTGGGATTAAAGTGTTGCATACTTCGGGTAGAGATTTGCAACTTTCTTTGAAAAGTAAAAAGAATGAAGAGAACCCAACACATGTATTCTAGCAAATCAACTATATAAGTTCTCACATCAAATCCCTTCATATAGGATGAGTATGGACGTAAAGGAATGATGTGCATTGTAACACCTTAATTCTATATTTTTAATTAATTCAATGATGTTTAATAAGTGGAGTTTTGATTAATATTATTGTTGATGCTGCTTGTGCTTGGGTATTGTTTTATTGTTTAGAAAATAGAAATAATGATGTGGAGTGGGAGGTGGTTTGAGAAAATTAAAAGGAACGAGGAGGAGTGTCCTAACAAAATAAATAAAGAGTCGTGGGGGTAGAAAGTAAGATTATAATAAGTGGGGGAGGGGAGAAGTAAAAGAGTAGTGCTTAGGAAAGGAAGATAAATATAGCGAATAGTGAGCCCAAATATAAATAGGAATATTGGGGATTAGAAATCAGGTTTGCTGATCAGAGAAAAGGGAGAAGAAAAGCAGAGGGAGAGAAGCGGAACCCTAATGCAGCAACATCGAGCCAAACCAAAGGTTTGTACGAATTCGAGGTAAGGGGGAGAATCTCTTTATCTCTAGGGTTTAATATTCTGTTATGAGGCTGTAAAGGGGGTTAGAGTATGAGTGTTGTTATGATGGTGGTGAGGTCGTTGTTGGAGTTAATTAATTCTTAAGTTTTGATTATTGTTATGAGGAAGAGTTCCACTGAAAATTATGATGAATGAATGTAAAATTGTTGTTGAAAGAGTAATATTAATGCAACCTAGTTTAGAGATTAGAGTTGAGAACATAACCCTGATTGAGTGTGAAATAGGATAGGTTAAGAGGGAATTAATGCCCAAATAGTAGGGTAAACCTAGAGTGATAATTAGGAACAATTGGGGTGTGTTGGGATTGAGTTAAGTGAGTTAAAAGTGATTAATTGGAAGAAAACGCATTTTATGACTGATTTTGGTCGATTGTCTGTCAGCCAAAAACGGGCCCCGATTTGGGAAATCAGCCACCGATTTTGGCTCAAAATTTGAGTGTTTTGATTCGACAAAAATCGGGGTCCAATTTTGGAAATTCGGCCCCCGATTTTGTCATCCCAACATAACAAATAAAAACTGTATTCTTTAACCATTTTCCGTTTTGAACTGGGTTTCGGTATAAACATGAAAGTTGTAGGTATGTATGTTAACTTTCCAATGACTTTGGTCTTACCTCCATCAGACATTCACAACGTGAGTTATGATCAAAATAATACATAGGGGTCAGCACGGTTATGCAATCTGCCTAGGTTCAGGAAAACCAATCTTTCCACCTTTCTCTGTACCAAATTGGATTTAGGTCTCTTCATGAAAAATATAGATATGAATGTTAGATTTATTTTTGTTTTAGTTTGACTCATTTTAGACTTCTACAACTTGATTTATGATCAAATTACTGTACCTGAGTAATGCTGCGTTTTTCCTGGAACTTCAGCACAACCCCTTCAATGGACCTTAAAGCATCCTAGAAAATAATAGCGAGTTAAGAAGGTGTTGATATGAGAGGTTACATAATCTCCTTAAACTAATAATTAGTTTAGGAATACCGTTAAGTGAAAGAGTAAAAGAGCCAATGTAGTTAAAGAACTTAAGATGAATGTTAGATAGTAACGCATAAGGTGTAAAAAAATGAATGAAGAATATAGAAGTCTAATTTAGATGATTGTACAGGATGAGAGGTTCGTTAAGACGAAATGTAAGGGAAGATAATGAGTTGTATATTAAGTAATGAAAGATAATAGGAATGATGATAACGATGAATAAGATGAGGATCGATTAAAAGAGAGAAAGATGAATAGGAAAGAGGATAAGAGATAATAGTTATAATGGTTGACGATAATAATAATGACTAGTATCGAGAGAATGAAATCTTGAATTATAATGTAGTCTTAGTGAGGAAATTTGCTGAAGTGAAAATTAATAATAAGGTGAGATAATAACTTTAAACTAGAACAAAGTTAAGATTAGGGGAATGGATGACACATAGATGACTACAAAGATGAGAATAAAGTAATAAGATATAAAGTCATTTTATTGAGAAGAATTAGTATGAAGGAGTTAATGACAATGGTGGGCTAAGACCTAGCTGTAAAGAGAGGAGACGTTATATGTAATGATAATGAACAAGTAGATATCCGAAGACTAAGAATGAGGAATATGGTATGCTATCATAATAAAGTATATAGAGGGCCTAGAATAGATGAGAGAATAGAGTACGTCTGTGAGATGAATAATAAAATAAAATATAGGGATGAGATAAGGTGGGGATTTAAACGGATGATAGAGAGTAATGATGAGGAGTCTTATAACTTTGACAGAGAGTGATGACGATTAATGTTATATATATATATATGTAAAGAAATTACTGCGATGGGAAATGATGATGTTATATTATAATATTGTTGAGAATGACGATGTCTATGTTGTTGTGATGATGATAGTGTTGATGATTAATTTATGACGATGATGAGATAGGTGATGATGTTTTGTGTGCTTGCATTAGAGTCGTGCATTTTAGGGGAAGACTTGCATTAATATGTGGGTTATGTGATTAAGTGTATACGTGTAATACTTGTCGAATTTAATTATTTACGTTCATATAGAGTCTAGAGCATGGTGTCGTGCATTGATGACGAGAAAAGTCCAGTAATATGCCTATGGCAAATTATGCAGTGAAAGTCCAGTAACATACCTCTGGCAAATTATGCAGGTGAAAGTCCAGTAACATAACTCTGGCGAAATGACGAGTAGGTGTGGTACCACATTCATATAGGTCGTTAGGAGAGTCCATATGCATGTATATGATGATGTTTGTACTTGGTGTTTTAAGTGTGCAGATGATGTGCTACTGTGATATGTGAAATGAAGAGATTATACATAATAACTGTTGATAGTGATGAGAAAGTGGGGATTATACTCTTTAGATATTTATTTAATGTGCATGTTTTTCCCTATTACTATGTTATGACATGATTTCTCACCCCTTATTTTGTTGTGTTGTTTTTCGTATGGTGACTGTACTTTGAGTACAGATACTCAGGTTGACGAGGAGTAGTTATGAGACATTTTAGAAGGTGGAGATGAGGGGATGCCCTTTGTTTAGTCTGATATTGTAACACTAGGGTTGAGATTGACGGTTTAATTTTAATTACATTTTGAGTTGAATCACCTTTTCCCATTGCTTCTAACTAATTCCGTTCTATCCTGAAGTGCTTGTAATTCCATTCTAATTCCGTTCTAAATAATAGTATAACATTGCTTTTGGATTCACTTCAGGTATCACCAATGGAACATTCTCATCCATTCAAAACATGGTTCCTCGATTAAGGAAGAAGAAGAAGCAGAGAAGGAAAATGACAGTGAAAAACCAGCGTGAGTTATTTCACGTTGCCGTTAACACTTGCGTGACTGTACTTTTGGAAGTTTGGTTAGAAGCAAGCAATTTTTGATGGGAGAAGAGCATTTTTCAAAAGGTTTTGGTAGACTTAGAATTGTAAACACACAAACAAAAATAGCACTGACTCACTGAGCAACCAACAAAAAAATATATAAAATATATATTTTCAATTTAATAAACAAAAAATACAATATATAATGGAAAAAGAAACACAGACAACCATAGATGAAACCATAGATGAGTGAAGCAATAACTCTTGAATTTTGCATCATGCTTGAATGAGTTTTGCAAGTTGAAAAAAGAAACACAAACAACCATAGATGAGTGAAGCAATAACCATAGATGGTGTTTTATTTAGAAAGAGGGATCTCAATAATGCCGCATGAGCGCCATGAGAGTACGCCATCAATATCAATTAGCTCTTTCATAACTAATACAGTTTGCCTAATTGATTGAGTTAGAACAAAAGGAAATACTTCCGAGGGGCTTTCTTGTAACCATTTCAACTTTGCTATCAACAATTCCACCAATTGAAGGATTTCATTTTCAGTGAGAGACATAAAAAACGTTGGTCCATGCCTTTGTAATCTATGAGCCAGATCCTCCTTGACAACACAAACAACATGCAGCAAAATATTACTATTGAATTATTCCTTTAACAAGTAGCTAAATAAATATTGCATAGCGAATGAATACTTATGAAAAAGAAGATCTACAAAACTAGCAAACCTGCTTCTTGATCGGGAAATAAGACGCGATCCTCTGGAAGAGAAAACAAAAGATTCCACATCATCCCCAAAGGAACCACTAGAAAATAACACAAGTATTTCTGAATGATTAACGTCCCTCTGCTTCTTCTTCTTCTTAACATTAGATGTTGTTGATGGGATCAAACGTACACAAAAATTATCATCTCCTATATACAAAAGTTGTACATGTGGTAAAGATGCTATAATTTTGGAAAACATTTTGATATTAATTATACCTATGCTATTTTGGTAATGAAGATCTCCGATGGAGATCCCGTTCGGGTACGAACTCAATACCTCCCTAATCTGCATAGAAATCAAACTGAATACCTCCTTAACCTTCCTAGAATCCAATTCTTGATCTTCATCAAAAAATAAATCTATGTACGAGGATGGTAAATGGATTTCTACATTTTGTGAAGATGTGGGCTCCTCAGCAGCTGAGAAGGGGTTTTCATAAGGCACCTTCCCGTTTCTATACCACTCAGGAGGATATTCAAGAGGCACCTGCACCTGCGCCTTAAAATACCAATGAGGAGGAGGCCTGCAATATTTACCAGTAAGATATTTCCCTTTGAGCACTGAAGACCATTGCCACACTATAGTTGCTACTTTCCATACATAACCATCGGTCTTCCCTGAACATGCGAGCAAGAGATTGTCGTTCCTCCTATCATGGTTCCGAAACAAAATGTTGGAAAAGTCGAAGTCTATATCACCAGATATCAAAAAGAGGTGTCTGGGTGAGGGAGTTTGAGAAAGCCAAGGCACAAACCATTTGTTCTTGTTCTTTCCACCTGTATCAAAGTAGTTAAAGGTCATTATTATTTTAAAGGCTTAAATATGCAAAAGGTCCCTGCAAATAAGGCTTGTTTGGCTTTTGGTCCTTGCAAAAAAAAATATTAAAAGGTCCCTGGACCCACTTTTGAGGTGATATGGCAGTGTTTTGGCCATGTGGCAGACCACGTAATAAAAAAAATTCTGAAAATAACATTTTAGAAAGAAAAAAAAATCTGTTAAAATTAAAATTTTTGCAAAAAAAATTGAACATTATATAAATTTTCAGAATTTTATTTTCATATTTCAAAAAAAGAAATACTTGAAAGTTTTATAATCGAAAAAAAATTGAAAATTAATTTTCTGATTTTTTATTTTAAAAATTTATTTTCAGATTTTTTAATTTCAAAAAACAATTTTCAGAATTTTTTAAAAAAATAATAATAAATACGTGGACTGCCACATCAGCACGACGTGGCAAAAGTTGCACAATCAGCAACTGCCACGTGGCCAAAAACATGCCACTTCAGCTGTTTTGTGGGGCTAGGGGAAATTTACAAGGGCTTTTTTTTTTCAAGGACCAAAAGTCAAACGAGCCCTATTTGCATATTTCAGCCTATTTTAAAAGATATTGTAAAAAAGAAGATAAGATTGAATGAAACAATTCGATAAGTGCTATGATAGGGTATTTAGAATGAGTATAAATGTGGTGAATCGGCTAGTTCTAGAAGGTAGTATGACTCATCTTAATCTTGAAGGTATCTTTTAGGTATATTCTATTAGTTAGTTAGTTGTGCTATTGTGTAGCCATTCTAGATTAAAATGAGTCATACCCTCTGTTGTCAAAAGCGGTCGCGTCAGGCCGCGTTGGCGTGTGTCGGAAGTGGAAAGCGATCAAAGCGGACCATTTGCAGGAATGTGGCGCCGCGTTAATGCGTCCAAAGCGGCCGCTACAACCATTGTTGTCAAAATCGAACAATCGGAGCAACTGGATCTAAGTTTACGCGGGTCAAATTGTACCCTTCATCCTTTTTCACAGTCAAGAGAAGAATGATAGGAAATTAAAGAAATCTTTGATTGTACTGTGAAAAAACTGAGGCGGAGAAGTGAATACATCATTAACTAGATACATTAACTACTCCGCCTCAGTTTTTAGGATGGGGGAGTAGTAAATAATTATATTTACGTGGTAAATATATTATAGCCTACTCTCTAAGTTACTTAGCATAAAATATTATGTAGAATATTCCTTTTGTAATCTCCTATATAATAGACCTCCCGTAGTGTTTTTCAAAAACACGATTTTTAACATATGTCTCGCTTTCCTCTCTTATTCAACAAGTAAAATCTATAAATGGAAGCCCTAATATGGACCTCAAAAATAAGGGTCCATTGGTAAACCTATAGAAATGAGTTGTTGCAGGTTACTATCATTTAGATAATAATTTTAATTTTATTAGAATATCCTCATATCCTGACAAAAGAACAAAGCTAATTTTCCTGAAATGGTCTCTATTGCCTTTAGTGATTGGAAAGATAAAAAATTCTCAGCTTGCATTTACGATCTTGTGATGAATGATGAAGATGGTCCAAATCCATTCTCAATAGATTTATGTAGAATTTCATCAACAGCAAATTATGCAGAAAATCTTCCACAATTATTTCCTATGTGATTCAACCAAAACTCGCCGAAGAGGACGGTTTATACCTAGTTGCTTTGTGGGACTTTATTGATCTGGTGGCAAATGGCCTCGATGAGGGGAGAGCAATAATCGCAGTAGCATGATTGAAAATCAAACATTGTCACCTAAAAATGAAAAGGCTGTAAAATCAAGTATGTTAAGGTTCTTTTTTAGATCTATGTTGTTGTTGCTGCTTATATGTTTCCAGAGACAAAGTGGGAGCCTACTGGAGTACGAGTTGCATTTACACAAGTAATATGCTAAATACTATAAGGCTTTAGCAAAAAAAATATAATATCAGGTCCACTAGTTCCATTGTTGTTCTCTCAGTTTCTCCTCTAATTTGCAAACTCAATCCCATAGGTCCAACGGTGGACCTTTATTTTTAATGTCCATATTAGGGACTTCCATCTATAAATACTACATCCATAAAACAATCCCACCTAAAATCATGGGACTTTTTAACTCTATCCTTCCCTGCTTGTAGACCTCTTCAAGTGAGTATTTTTATTTCTCTCTTCCTTTTTCTCCTCAAAGTTTATCCATCATTATAACCATTGTTCCTATCCTATGTATTGCAAATAATGTGATCAGCTTGCTGCTAAGTGCTCCTTTACTGCTCTTAATTCTGCTCTCAACTCTCAATTTCTTAATCTTGCTATCAGCAAACTTTGTTAGGTGCTCTCATTATTTTTACCCTTGGTATTGTAATCATATGTTGATCAATGATAAACAAAAAGTATATGGAGATCACATAAAAAAAAAGTAAAATTCTATTGTAATAATAATCTTATTAAGTTTTCTCTTATTAATTACTTTTTATGAAGTTTCTTTTGATGCAATTGGTTTGTGCCATAATAATCTTTTTACACTTGCTTTTTAGACTATGAAGTTGCAGTGAAATAAATAATAATTGTACTAATATTACTTTTCTTTATCTCAACATTATCGTTTTTTGTTATTTTTGTCTTTGAATCTCTTAAATTTTGAATGTATGCTAACAATAATCAAAGTCTTGTCAAATCTCATAAAAAAAAAAGGACAACCCGGTGCACTAAAGCTCCCGCATACGCAGGGTCTGGGAAGGGGTCCCACCAGTTGGTGTATTGTACGCAGCCTTACCCTGTTTTTAACACAAGAGGTTGTTTCCAGGACTTGAACCCGTGACCTTCCAGTCACATGACAACAACTTTACCAGTTGCGCCAAGGTTACCCCTCTCTTGTCAGATCTCATAAGGCCTTATGAGATCTAGTCAAATCTCATAAGGCCAAAAATCTGTTTAAACCTTATAAAGTCTTACGACACAAATCCTTTAAAATCGAAACAAAAATATTTTGAAAGCTCGGCGGAGTCTTAAAAGTCGTAAAATTCTTACAAAGTCTTTTAACATCTATTGGACTTTTTTCCTAATAAAATAGTCCTTTAAAATACAAAACCAATTCACCCCTTAATTTCTAATGAAGAAAGAAAAACAAAAAAACTGAAAATGAAGATGGTAATAGTTTTAGTCGTAAGGTAAGAAAACAGAACCTGGAATGTGGTGGAGATCAATCCCGGATAAGAAAAGTGCTTCTTGTTTGATCTGTGAAAGTTGAGAAACATCGCCATAAGCATCAATATGAATAGGGCCCTTAATCCCGTTAGCTCTAAGAACTCCCATAATTGAAGGTGCTACATTCAAAAAACTAATGTCGGAAGGGACACCACAGTTGTCAAAGTCCCACCATACCGAAACCCTATATTTAAAGTTATCCCGATCAGATTTCTCTTCAACATGACTAGGACTCTGGTCTACTTCGGACTTAGCCTTGCTTTTCCAAAATGTCCACCAACTACTAATCCAACTATAGAAAGTTGAAGTAAATGGGCTACGAAAAACTTCATCAACCTCCTTTCTAGCTGGAATCTCATGTTTGTTTTTGAACATGGTGCAATCATTACAAGTAGAGAGATTTTGTGAAGGGTTTATTTTTACCAGAATTTCAGGATTTCCTTGTGAAGGGATAGATCGGAATGGTTTTACATCACCATCGCTGCTAACACATGATGAGGATATTCTGGGAATCCCATCTGCACTTCTATCCAAATTTTTACCCCCATTATGTAGCTTTTGAGTTGCGGCACCATCCTTATGCTTATTCTTAACAGCAGATTTCGTTGATGGGACCAAACACACCCAAAAATTATCTCCTCCTAAATACTGGAGTTGTACATGTGATATAGATACTAGAAAGTTGGAAAACTTTTTATTTCCATAGAAGCGTTTAACCAAAGGCAGATCACACTTTGTCAACTCTGCACGAAGATCTCCTATGGAAATCCCATTTGGGTGTGAACACAATATTTTCATAACTTTGAAGCTTGACTTAACTTTATGTCTGAGGTAGGTTTGTAGATCTCCGCCGCATTTTGTGAAGATGTGTGCAACTCAACAACTGAGAAGGGGTTTTCAAGAGGCACATTTGAGTTTTCATACCACGAATTAGTGGGACCATCAGGAGGATAGTTGAAATGTTTTCCAATAAGGTCTTCCCCCTTGTGCATGGAAGACCACTCCCACATTATAGTTGCTACATGGCAGAGAGCAGCAACATGAGCCCTTCCGGGACATGCAAGCAAGATATTGTAGTTGCACATTCTTAACCGGTGCAATATGCCACTGCTAGAGAAGTCTCTATTACCAAATATCAAAAAGAGGTGTAGTGGTGGAGGATTTGTGGAAACCCAACCATTAAGATCCATAAGAAAATGCTTATAGGTATTGTACTTTTGAACTGCAACAATGTAATCATTATTATTTGAAAAGATAAAAAAAAAAATGGAATTGAAATAAACTGATAAGGTATTTATAATAAGGAGTATAAATGTGGTGACTAAGCTAGTTCTAGAAGGAAGAACGACTCATCTTAATCTAGAAGGGATCTCTTAGGCATATTAAAACTTTTAAACTCTCACAATCACCAGCACTCAAGATCTAGATCTAATTCCTCTATTCATCTTCACAAAATAAAGTTTGGATTTATTTCTTGGATTTTTCTACGGGTACTCTTGGTATGCTTGTTCCTGCGAATTTGTACACGAATTTGAGCTAATCAATACGTGGACGTACTGTAAACCGGTTCGCGCGAACTAATTCGCGGTTCTCCACCAAATCCGTTGAATTATGTAACTATGGTTTTACCTTCTGACATGTGCCGATGCGGCTTGACCACAGAGATAAGCATTGTATGCCTCATTGGTTAGAATCAATGAAAAATATACTAAGTTCCTTTCTTTATCTCTAAATTATAGATTGCGATCCCTATTCAAATTGGGGAAACATTTAACTAAGTTCTAACACTATATAACAAGAAAAAAGGAAATAAAAGGTAAGGATGAAAACGAAGGAAGGAACGAACCGGTAACTATTTTTTCAATATCAGAAGGGTAATCGTCCACAATGGAGGAGAATAGAGAAATGTTGGTTGAATTAAGAGCCTCTTTGTCGACCCCTGAAGAATTAAAATCACCATAAGCACGAATATGAATTGTACCCATAATCCCGTTAGCTCTAACGGCTACCATAATTGAAGGTGCTACCTTGGAAAAGCTAACTCCAGAGGGCACGGGACAACTATCAAGGTGCCACCATACTGAAACCTCGGGAAAAGAAGAAGAAGATGATGATGATGATGAGAACCCACGCACTAAAAAATGATGATGATGATGATGATGATGATGATGATGATGAAACCCAGTAAAAACCTTGCAAGAAAGACGAGAAGGGAGAATGGAGAGTTTTTTCAGAAAAAGAGGAAACATTCTCGATGAATAGGCTGTGATACGGCGGAGAGGGTGATTGGCGGCGGATTTGCGATCGGAACGAGAAAAACATGAGTGAGGGAAGGGAAATAACAACACCAGGCTTTTATGGAAGTAAAATGTAATGGGCCAGCCGAGTAAAAATAAACTATTACTTTTCCCATCCTCCTCCTTGCGCGCCCTGCAAAAAAGACAAAAATACCTCTTGATTATATAATCCGAACCAGATTGTTAGCATTTTTTGGATTAAAAAAATCTGAACTATTTCGATCTCCGATTTTTTGTGTTTTCTTTGATATCAAAGGTCTCTATCTCAGTTGATATCAAAGATCTCTGATTTGTTGTGTTTTCTTTGATATCAAAGGTCTCTGTTGCCAGAGAAATGAAGGAAAAGAATCTCGTCTTGAAGCAAGTGGTTGCCTCCACCAGAATTGGAAAGCTGGTGCCCAATTGGGAAGCCCATACAGGGTTAGAGAAAAGCTATCGCATGGAGCTTACAGACTAGAAGAGATGAATGGAGACCCAGTACCAAGGACCTAGAACACAGTCAACTTGCGCCATTACTACAGTTGAATTATCTTACTTTTATTTTCTTTATTTTTATGCTTCATAGTATAGATTAGGGCGAGCACAAATTCATGCAGTTGTCGCCTCCTATGTTATTTTTCCTAACAATTTCAAGTCTTTTAATAAAAGAAGTAGGGTGGCACCCTTTTCCCCTACAAGGGGCAAGGGTTTTTAACGAGGCCCCCTATTTTCTAAATTCTACTCGCCATTCTACATAATGATTATATTGCGCATTGTCCTTATCAGCTGAGTTAAGCTCACAGAGACTAAAGTGAAACACTATAATATAATATATATTCCTCTTGAAAAAAATATAATATATATTCTTTTTTATCTAAATAATATAGACTGGACGATCTTTATAAAATAAAAATTATATGTTGGACGATGAAGTGAATAATCTCATTCCACCTCCGAAGGTCTTAGGGGTTCTTTCAGATTGATTTTTGTGTTTAAGGGGATTCAATTGCTGGACGGAGCATCAAAGAGCTTGAAGGGTTGCACGGTGATTGAGAATTCGAAGACATCAAGAAGCACCAAATTCAAAGGGTATTTGAAGTTTGGGAGAGTGGTTACATGAGTTGAAGAACTAGGGTAGTATTAAGGAACTCTTGCAATCACATTGTAATTCAACATTCATATTTTAGTGGAAGTCCTTGGTGGAGGCGTTTTCCACCAAGAAAGATGTAGCCCGATCCTCTTTAATTTTGATAATTGCATCAGTTTAAATTGATATGATATAAATTGAATTTGATCTAAGTCTTTTTTGGTTAAACTTGACCTAATTCCTTGAATTAGGTTTTCATCTATTTCACTTGGATCACTTTTGTTTCATTTCTTAGCCAATTTATCAATTGCATATACATTGGTTATAGCATGTTTAAATTGCTTATAGGTTTGGTTTGTGAATTGTCTTGTTTTGCAAATTGTATAAGAATCATTAATTGGAATAAGATTTAGCTTTTGAATCTCTCAATTCATTTGTAAATCTTATACTTGTCTATTTGTCATAGTTATTGAGATTGTTCAATTATAATTCCAATAATTCAAACATTTTCTAAAACGCTAAAACTTCATAAGTTTTTTAAATCACTATTCATATGTGCATCTTTATTGGCAATATAGACCAACAACAATGTAACAAAATACACCAAGTCTCTCATATTTGAAAAAGAGACATTGACTGCTCCTTCTCAAAGACTATGCTTCTCCTAAGCAACGTTAAGAGCTACTCGAATCCGCACATAATAGTTACTTTCATTGTACTTGACAAGTCTGCCAATATGGCGTTGTATTCATTCATGTAACAATGTAGAAGATTAAAAACTTGGACCCAAACTTCTGCCTCATTGAACTAATTGCTTCACCAATTTCAAGTTTCTCATGCACCAGCAAAAATTCTTCAAAGGTCCATGGACCATTTTGAAGGACTCTCTACATATCTGATTCATAATAGAACTGGAAATGGAATCTGTTTTATCCGGCTTGGATGATAGTAACTCCTTGCAGATATGAAAGAAGCCTCTCCTCCATGAATTGGAAGCGGACAGCAGTTAACACGTAGTTCCCACCAAGGCATAATTCAAGCAAAGCCTCATGAGGCTGTTCAGAGGACCATCCAATAGGAGGAGCGGAGAGTTGACATTGAAATTTTCCACAATCTTTACGGTAGTACATATGAACTTTATGGAGAGAAAAAAACTCATGCTCATATGCTCTTTAAGGAGAGAAAAAAAAACTCAATAGTACGTATGCTCTTTACGGTACGGTAGTAGAGAAAAAACCAATACTATAAATTTTGTAACACCTGGTAAATAAATATAATGAGAAGCAAAAGTGAGAAGAAATATCTATGTGGTGTCCATTCAATAATGATTGGGACAATGAACCACACCTTTCTTCTTTGCCTAACCAACTTTGATGCATTCCTTGTTTACTAAAAATCAAACAAAATTGGTCTCCCAATTAACTCACCTTTTTTTTTTGGTCAAGTAGCCTAGTGGCACACACGATGGCCGTTCAGGTGGGAGGCTTTGAAAAACATAACCTATGGGTGGAAAGAGGCGCTCTACTAGATTTTTCAAGATATGTATCAAAACCAATACTTGTTTGACGAGGTTGTTAACTAGACGATAATTGGGATCCGTCTGCACGAAGTCATCAGCAAGTATGTTTTTAATTGGAAATATTATTATATTTATCAATTGTATTATATGCCACTGGCTGCATAATCTTCATTATGGCTGTTAATTTTAAGCTGTCAGAGTCAGGGATGGATGTTTATTATCAAATTTTATTAAAAAGCTGAAAGACACAATGACGATAAAGCAAAACAGCAACTGTATAGAAAACAGCAACTGTATATGACCTGTTTTTTAGTATTATAGAAAACATTAATTCAAGAATATTACCATGTATCAACATGCATAGAAGTATGCTAGTCAAATTTTTATTTGTAGGTTCTGAATGTAGTCTCTTTTCTCTTTGATGTCGTGTTTGCGTTTATATCTGAAGCAAAATAATGACTTATTATTGGTAGTGATGTAATGTACCCTTTTCTTACATGATTAGTTGCTTTTTAGCATTAATATAAAGGTTGGTTGTCATTGTTGTTGTTGTTGGATCTTTGTTGTTGTTTATTGATTTTACTTTATCAGAATTTAAAGGTCGTTCATGTGTTTACATTAAAACCATGACAATCTTAGTTATAGTCATGATGGGCTCGAGGATCTTTTACCTCTTCCAATTCCAAATATACCAATGATTTATTATCAAATTCCATGATGATGTATGTATGGTGATTGGTATTGTAGGCAACCCCTTGGTTAGTTAGTCAGGTAGTTGCGGGCTGGGGTGATTAGAGAAATATAAGGCATGTTGCCAATGAATAAAAGGGGCTGAGAGGGCAGGAAGGTTGTAGACCCTCAAGTTTATGCAGAATTGTACTTAACGAGATTTTCCCTATCCCTTATAATAAGATACCTGGTGCCTATTAATTGCTATCAGAGTGACAACTCATATCGGGCAAGAAATCTGGATTTATTGATGTTTTTAAATATGAATGATGGAGATTATTTTTGTCTGATATTTTTTTAATTTTTATCTTAGCGGTTCTAGATATTTTTCATTATAATGACTGGATCACGACGGTCCCTTTATCACTGGGACCATTGTAGATGGACTAGATTGGGCCCGAGCTTATCCAACACTTTTAAATATGATTGCATTTTTATCCTTCCAACAAATTTGACCATGGTTGGAGTTGTATGGCTGTCATTGTTTTGGACAGTGTTTGGAAACCAACATACTGGAAATAATGCATTGATCAAATGGCAGCAAATAGTTATTGGAAGTATGTAATTCAGAGTATTTTACACAACCCTTTTCCACGAGGACAAGGTAATAGGGGATAGTATTAATAGGTACTTCCATGGTCATATAGCAAGTTATTTTAGGTTGGGATAATTAGAGAAATAAGTCATGCTGCTTATAAATAAGAAGAGGGGTTGAGAGGGAAAAATGGCTAGTCATTTCTGCGGGCTTTAGGGTAAAAGAAGGTTGCAGACCCTTGAAGTTCTGCAACATAGTAATTAAGGGGTTTTTCTTTACTCTTTGTAACAAGATCGCCAGTTCCTATCATGTTTTCACACACGCACCGAGGATCCTATACATGATCGATTCATAAGGCTTTTCAAACACTAAACTAGCAAATAGCAACTTGGTAAAAATGTGTTGGCTGTTTTCTAAGTTCCTTAGTAATGATGGGTTCATTGTTTTCTTTATATGTTAATTTATCTTTATTGACGTTGCAGGTGTAATGATGTTGCTGCAATAGATATCAACATGGGATGCCCCAGGGCATTTTCTTTGAGTGGTGGGAAGGGTGTTGCTCTGTTGTCCAAACCCGAGCTTATTAGTAGTGACGTAAGTCTAATAGTTTATCGTTGCTTTGGTTGTGATAGGATACTGGATTTGGGCCTAAGCACAACATTTGTGCTGAACATGAAGTTAGAGTGGAATGCTGATATTGAAGGTGAGAAAAACCACAAGAAGGGGGGGTTGAATTGTGTTTTTGGAAACTTCTTCTTTTACGAACTAGATAACTGTCCTCAGGTTCAGAGTCTGAAGTAGTTCAGAGTCTGAGTGAGTTCAGAGTCTATGTGCAGCGGATAATGTAAAGAACAGAAGAAGAAAGAACACAATCAATTATACAGGTTCCTTCCACAATCCGGAAGTAGTCCTGTCCTCCTTGCACTTCCAA
>Ga0228711_1001041_pt1 | contig 38970 bp, 19 predicted proteins | sample MedpolnodulmetaG_2_FD_177996 | JGI IMG/M metagenome (GOLD analysis project Ga0228711, IMG submission 177996) | Root nodule microbial communities from Medicago polymorpha collected in Santa Monica, California, United States - brown nodules | ecosystem: Host-associated > Plants > Roots > Nodule...
TCATTATGTTTTGGTAACAAGGAAAAGAAAAAAAAAAGGAATGCAACAAACTTTTATTGTTAAATTTTCGATAGTTATATATAAAAATCACTTTTTTAAAATGTTATCCATGAATATTTGTATATACATGTGGTTACTTAAAAATTTATGGATCATTCGTTTAATGGATATTCACGTGGATATGGAGATGCACATATATCATACTATTCACGTCCATGAATATCCATTTACATTTGCACATACAACACATGAAGAAAAAAACCCCTCATATTATCCCACCATTCTCATGACCAAATTGTTCACAAATAACATCACTCATAAATACACGGTATACATGAGTAAATTCATAACCAACAAACTATTGCATGTTTATTCTCCTCCTTTTTCTCTATACATTTCTCTTTTTCTTTGGTTGTTATTTCCTTCTCTCTTCATGTAACTCATCACTCCCTCTTCCTTACATTAAAGTTGTTTGTTGATTTTTATTTTTTATTTATTTTTCAGAGGCATCACTTTTGATACATGCACACAATATTGGATAGAAAAGTTTAACAACTTCTTTACTCATTCTTATCCCATATTATTACTTTCTATAATAATATGCCAAAAAATAATAATAAAGAGAAGTAAGATTTTGCTAAGAGAAGTAATATTTTGCTTTCATTTTACAATGTTTGGTACAATATTAGTCATCTTTTTCATCTTGAGGATTTCATTTTCATTTTTCCATGTCCTTTTGATTTCATTTTAATCTGTGTGAAACAATCTTAATCATACTCTTTCGCATAATTATGAAACTCTTTTTTCTATTATTCTTTTTTTTTCTATCTATACATTAATTACGATGAAATTTTACAAACATGTCATTTTTTTAAACAAAAAAAGCTAGAGGTGTTGGAGAAGGAAACTCATCCCAACAATATTGGCATCCAACAGGTTCTACCATAACTTTTCCCGCCATTACTCTCATTTTGTTAATTAAGTTAAAAAAATTATTTATAGTTATAATCATATAACTACCCAACCTCCACAACTCTATTGTTATAATCCCACAGGTTCTACCATAATTTTTCCCATCAAAACTCTCATTTTATTAATTAAATTAAAAAATTATTTATTATTATAATTCTATAACTACATGATATAACCCATATCTTTTTTAGTTTTATATAATCTTATTGTTATAACCCGTATTTTTTTTTCCTTCAAGCAAAAAAAAACCGTATGTTTTTTAGTTCCATAACCTATATTCTATAACTCTATTGTTATAATCCTCTTTTTATTAATTACATAAAAAATTAGAAATTAAAATAAAAAAATTAGGAATTGAATTAAGAAAATTGGGAAGAAAAAAAAGATAATGAAGAGAAAATAGTTACGTATTTTTTATTTTTTTTAGTTTTATATAATCTTTACAAATTCTCCCATAAATAAAAAATAATTTATCTTGATGTATTATTTAGTTGTGTGTGTAATTTTTTCATTGAGGCAAATGTTCAATAAAGTTATGATATACTACTACTAAAATATTACTTCTTCCGTCCTACAATAGATGACCCGTTTGAAAATGTGCAATTTTGACCTAACTTATTTTGATCATATTTTTCTACTAATATAGAAAGATAAATAATATCATATAAGATCTCGTTAGATTCGTCTCGAATCTCGATGAGTATTTTCAAAATATCAAATTTTTATAATTTTTTTCTGATAGATTAGTAAAGTTATTTAAGATAAAAATTGTGCATTGATGTGTGTGATGAGGTCAAATGTGTCACTTAATACGGGACAGAGGGAGTATTATAATTTGTGTTTTTTGTTATGAGAAGACAAGGAATGACTAAGTGTTAAGTATCGTACGCTGTCTTACGAATTTTGAAGGTTGGAAAGATTTGTTATAACACAGACAAAATTATACCTGTTAACTTTTTGCCATTAACTTGGAAGAAGCATGTATTTTGTTTGAATTAAGATTCGAGGTGTAATAATTAGTTTCATGATACTTTAAAATAAAAATAAGAGTTTTTCCTAAAAAAAATTGAGTTAAGACTGAATGCTTTGATCTAACTTTTATCAAGTTTGTCACTTATAATGTTCATCTGGGAAAAAGGTAGTAAATGACAGGTGTAAAATAGGTGTCTAGCCCCAATTCCTCCTAACTAGTGTCATGTAAGTTAATAACTTAATATAAAAAAATGAGGCATGATAGAGGATAAAAGTTAGCCAATAATATCTCTCAAAACCATTCATCTTCTTCCCTAATCACTACTCCCTTTGGACCAAAACAAGTGAAAACAAGTGAATTTCTGCATGTTGAATACGTGTCAACGCACGTTTTTAAACTTTAATATCTTTAATTATGTATTAGATAAAATTTAAAAAATTTGATATTGTAAAAATATTTATCAAGACAAATCCAACTACATCATACTACATTTTGTTTTTGTATAATATAATAGTAGAAAAATATGATCAAAGTATATCAGATAAAATGATACATAGTCAAACTAGATCACTTATTTTGGGAGGAAATGAGTAGTTTCTTTCAACCAAATCATATCGTACATCACTCTTATAAGTGATACATGCTGCACCACAACTATTATTTTCAAACTTTGATGTTTATTTCACGGTCCCTTCACCTTGTCCTTTACTTGAATGAATGTGTGGTAGGGGAAATGGGTGCGGCTGTGGGTAACGGTGACAATTTGGTTCATCAACCCATCATCCATTCATTTCATCTTTGATTAATCCATCAAGTTCATACAAAAAAAATAAAAAATTAATGAATTAGTTTAATTCATCCACGTGGTATTAAAGATCCAATGAATAACCTTCTTAAAAAAACTCCAATGAATAACTTTTTTTCAACGCTAAAGTCACGACAATCTATTGTATTAAAAAATATTACATAAAAATATAAGATAATTGGATAACAAGTTGCGATGCTGAAAAATTTATACAAGAATGGATCACCTCAATTGGTAATTCGTATTCATTTGATATTATATAAACAATTTAGGCTTAATTTTCGTCCCGCTATTTTTACTCATTCACGAAATTAGTCCTTTCATTTCAAAATCATTCAATTTTGATTCCTCTATCATTTTTTTTAAGTCAAGTTGATTCCTCTATCATAATTTTGTACTTAAAAATTGTTGAATTGAAATTTTTATTAGATTTTCTTGTAATTTCATGAGTGATGATCTCCTAATGTCATTAGTTCGTGTGTCATGTCATTTAAAATATATCAACAATATTAAAGTTCTTTAATTCAACAAAGACATAAATAAAGTTCATGACATTTAACAAAAACAAAAGTTTCTTCATTCAACAAAAACATAAACAAAGTTCCTTGTTTATAGGAGAATTGAAGCTTTACATAATAATATTATATATTATATAGCACGAGTATTAGTTTTTTTATATTATTGAAGTTGAAAGGGAAGTAAAATTATTTATGTAATTCACTTCGTTAAATAATAGTAGTCCGGATATCTACGAGTGTGGATACCGTCAAATCCTAATCTATTAAATGACGAGTAGTTGAAACATTTGTTTATTTTATCCATAAATATCCATTAAGCTATCTGCTCGTGGCGGACTTTATTCGCGGATATCCACAATTGCAGAATTTTTTGTCATCCCTAAATTTTGATTGGAAGAGTAATACCTAATCCAACGGACTAAATGTTATTATTTACCAATAAATCCTTTTCATACTAATAAGTGAGTTCTAAATATGAAAAAACTTATATTAAAATCAAATTAACTCAAATCGTTAATTCCAAACACTGCAAATGGTTTCTTGTTTTTGCTTGATTAATTTAAGTGCATAGTTCTGAACACTGAAGGGTTTATCTGCACTGCAAGGTCCAAGTGCTGGTGATGTTTGGGATTAAATTATGTAAGATTACAAGGAAAGCCATAGCTAGTGTGGTAATGTGGTAAACTTTAAGTTGTTTACCTAACTATAGTGTCCATGGTTAAATGACAAATTTCTTTTCTCCCTCTAAACAATGACATATTCTTTATCATCAAGGAATAAATAGTTTCCAACAGTGTCAATACCCTTCAACTTTTTTTTTTCTTCTGTAAAACTTGTATTTGTATAGCTTATATGGTTAAATGAATGTTATCAACAATATTTTTCATATACAATAAGGAATTGGATATTTGTTGGGAGAGAATTATAACATTTTCTCAAACTTGTCAAGCTTCTGTACCCTTTGCATAGACCTTAAGAATAGTATGAACAAAATACCTGCATATGGATAAGCTGATACCAATCAGTCACAAAAATAAAGCTGATATAATAGCGAACATGATAAAAAAAATATTTGGAGAAGAAACTATGTGATATCAAATTCACCTGCACCAACAAACGATCCATTTGCAAAAGCTTGATTGCCTTGGCTAGTCAAATTGACACCAATATTTAGAAAGGTTCCTCCTAATACCGTGTACATAGTAGCCATTTGTAACACTGTCGCTTTTCGAGCAGCTCTTTCAGACTATAAAAATTGAGATACACGTTTCCAATAAGAAAATATTAGTTGAAGAATCACATTAGAACGTACACGATAAACGCTTAATGAAGTTGTTTATCCAAACAAGACATAATTTAATGTATAAAAATATATGTATGTACAACTTATATACACCATAGCATGTGAAGATAAAAGAATTTGCCTACCTCTAGTACTCGAACTCGGAGTTTCAGATCCCCTGCCTCAACTTGCTTCACAAACTCCTCTATTCTTTGAACTCTCAATGGCATTGACATGGAATTTGTTCTTACCTACAAATGTTCCGTGAGACTTGTCAATTCTAGCTCTCAATGGCATTAAAATAATGCTTCACATCAGAATTTTAAATTACAAAATAAACATCATCTGGAATGAAAAGCTTAAATGAAAAGTTCCAGGTAAAGTGTGGTACATCATTTGCTTGCTTTGCTATCTGCCCGACGAGTTGTGGCCCGGTGGGCTGTCTTTGTCTTATATCTAGAAGTTCCTGTAAAAGCATGCATGATATGAGTATTTCATAGCATTTTAACCGAGAATGGGAACAATAACTAATCATAGACAGTCTGAACCTGTGCATAGGGTGCAGCAATCTTCACAAATGAGAAATCTGGAGTGAGTGTGTAACCTATGCCTGTCAGACGAATAAAAAAGTCAAATGAAGATTAGATAAAACATAAAGTACAATCAAGTTTTCTCATTTCCGTGTTATTGTGTAAATGAGTTAAAGTATAACTGAATGGAAAACTAAACTTGAATATTATTTCTGATAAATATTCTGTACAGAGAGCCCATGCATAATATAGAGAAATAACTACATGTCTAGCGTAGGGCGATATCAAGGTAAATAATTTGGGATATCTCACAACTGGCCTACTTTACTAGTTGTTTCTCAATTAGATAATCCCAAAATATGACGATATCATCAATAAAGACTAGTGATTTAGTGTTCCATAAGTGTGTATCCCTTAACAGCTAATCATGCCTTATACTGATTCGTTGTTCCATTAAACCTATAATTCATGGGATGGATCCACCTACATCCTATTGTTCTTTTCCTTCTCGGTCATTCAACAACCAATCATCTTTCATTCTTCCCCAATACACTACTTTCCTCATGAAACCGCACAGAAAGGTTTACAAAGAAGCAAATAAGAAAATGGGGTATTGGGTGCAAGAACTTTTCAATTTTCTTTTCGTTAAAGCAACGAGCCTTCGAGCTTAGGTTCATATTCAAGATTTGAGTTATCTCCTCTTCACATATACAATATACCAATTTTGTTATGCTGGTCTTCTGTGGGTTGACCTTAGCTTACTTTAAATGAGGTGTTAATTCATGCACATTAGAAGAGAAGGAGCAAACCTTCAAGTGTAGAAAATGCTCTAATAACAAAGGTGAAGGTAGATGGAAACCGGAATGGCTGGTCTTGTGCTATTGCAAACAAATCCTGCCAAAAAATTCCATCAATAATAAATTTGTCATAAATTCTGCAGACAATTCGAAAAATTTATTCATCCAAAAGAATTAAATATTCAAGTACCTCCCCAATTGCAGACAATGTCTGCTCTTGATCTGGTGACTGGTTTAGAAGATTGTCCAAGAAAAATTGTACAGATCTCCTCACCTGAAGATCAAATTATGAAATTTATAAGATAGAGATGTGGATTATAATTTCAAACTGTTGAATGACCGTCTTATAAATGATTAAAAGTGCTTCATATCCTTACAGCTGACAGATCCCCGGTGGGTTGGAGGGCTCCAAGATCAATCAGGCATTGAATAACCTGCACCGTTGTCAATTGAAAGTTTAAGTAAATGTGCAAGGACCCCTGGAATTGGAAACTTCAAGTTCAAAGTAACTTTAGAGTACTTATTCTGAAGTTTATCACTAGAAAGCCAGTTATATAAAATCATAATTGTGTTAAAAGTAGGCCAAGTCAATTACAAAATAACTGTTGAAACAAGAGTGTTTGAGAGAAATTCTCTCCGAAAGGCACGCTGAATCGCTGATTTATAATTCAGTGTATTGAGTTGTTGTAATAGTGTGTGTGTGTGTGTGTGTTTCTAGCTGTATTTCCTTTATTAGAATAGATAATTAGGACAGATTTTTGCTATAATTCGTTCTTATTATAAAAAAAATTAAGAGCCTTAATGTGTGTGTGAATGTGAATATCTTACGCGTCTTTGCATTACAAGAAGACACAAACAGGCAGACAAAGAAAAAGTTTTCCTAATAGCGTATCAACAATCAAGATATCAGATTGTAATTGTTTGCTACGATGATGTTCGAAGTTTTAAATATTGCAAGTAAAGCAAAAATAAAATAAACTAGACCTTTTTGGCATCCTTCTCATAAACAGAATAAAACAATTCGAGCAATCTCTCACGAGTGAAAGATTTAATCTCCCCCATCATGCCAAAGTCATAATAAATAATTGATTCATCAACATCAATAGCAAGATTTCCAGGATGTGGATCAGCGTGAAAGAAACCTGTTTTCAATATCTGTAACACAAGCAAAAATTAATTAAAAAATTGCAATGAACCAATCAGATGAATATATTCAACATCAGATATTAGATCAACTTTCAGATAGGAACAAGGTTGAGACCTGAATCAAGTACGCCTCAATAGCACGTGATGAGATTCTTAATCGATCATAACCACGAGAAGTCAATGTATCCACTTGGTTTATTTTAATACCTGTTCCCGGAAAAAAAATCAAATAAGAGCAATTATGAATCCAGGTTCAGTGGCATATTGATAGAGACAACACTTCAAGGAAACAAAGTTACTTATTAGCTTTACTTTAAAGAAAACAAGGAATATGCACTATTCAAGATGATAACCTGGTACATACTCCAAGGTCAAAACCTTCATTGCTGTATAATCCCAATAAACCAGCTACAAGGGTGCAAATGAAGGAAATGCGGTTAATATTAAAATTGGTAATAAAGATTGGAAATTTATAAAGGTTATATTCGACAAGTTTGCAATATATGAGACACGATTATGAGGTCAAAATAAATCAAGTTTCAAGGAAGCAAAAACAATACAAATATTTAAAAGGATTTAGTATTGCAGAAAGAAACATACAGGTACTCGGACCCACTTTATGTTTCGAAAATCACGACGGAACCTATCAGCATTCTTCCCTTCATTTATATAATCAATTTCTTGGTATAAAATCCTGAAAAGTAGCATGTGCAGGACAGTATTAATTATAAAAGACAATGTGCAAAGTATTAAGAATGATGGCAAGAATAATCACTGACAGAAAATTAATGAGCCCAGAAAGAGTTGCTCAAACTTTAACATGTAATGAGGGAAGGTAAAATTTTCTTCTAACATAATGTATGTACTACTTACGTTGCACATTCTTCATAAATACCGATCCAGTCTCTAGTTGGACCACCAAAAGTTTCACTTCTCTGAAAATACTCCGCGATCAGCTTTAAATTTTCTGGACAGGACAAGAAACTCATTAGGTTAAAAATTGAAATTACAACAATTACCAAGCTTTAACGTCCCTTTTTGGATGGTATCGGAGTACCTTACAATAACCAGACCGGATATGTCTTTCACAATCAATGTGGTAAATCAATTCGTGCAAACCATGTATATAAAACTTAGTTGTATATTTAGGGATGTAATTTCTGTGAATAACAAAGATTTGATGTGTATTATTTTCATAATTTATTAGTTTTTCTGCTATCCAAGTTTCGTAATATTAGAGAATGTAAATCATGTATATATGATTAATTTTGCTGAGGATCTCCTCTAGCAATTCAGAAATCCTTAGATCCATCTTAAACATGATACTAACGTCTAACTCTATCAAAAAATCACAAGATGTGCAAATGGTAGAAACAAAATGAGCACAACTTACGCAAGTCAATGTCAAAAAGCTTCTTCAAGCCAGGCCTTTGAACTTTGATAACTACTTTTTCTCCATTGTGCAGAATTGCACGATGAACCTGACCGAGACTTGCAGCAGCAATTGGCCGATCTTCAAACTCTTTAAACAATTCATTAATGGGAGCTCCTAATTCACTCTCAATAAAGCCTCTTGCTTTCTGTGGGGAGAAAGCAGGTACCTTGTCCTGAAGAATGTTATATTGAGAATTAAGAATAAATTTTTTATCCAACCAAGTTTAATACACTAAATAAATGAATCTCCAATGAGCTTGAAAAGATTGACAAAATATCTACATAAGCACCTGCAATTTTGCGAGTTCATCCACAAATTCACGGGGAAATAGATCTGACCTTGTTGATGATAACTGTCCAAGTTTAATAAAAGTTGGGCCGAGCTGTAGTACAGATTCCCTTAGCCATGAAGCCGTTTTCCTCCTTCTGCTTATCTAAAATGCAATGTTAAATTACTTCAGCTCAGCAAAGCACAAACACCATCAGAAACCTAACTGATTATTAAAAGAAAACTAATGAACAAAGTGTTGAAGAAATGTTTGCTGAGAAACTTTCTACCAGCTAGTTAGAGTCCGGAAAAGAACTTCCAAAACCTACCTGCTTTTCTTCAGTGAAGCCACCCGGATACGCCCATTTTGCATTGTCAAAAAGAACACGGACACGTAAAGAAAGAACAAAGGACCATACATCAATGGATCTCTGCCAGGAACTGTAATTTTCATTGGCCCAACTGAAGCCTTCATCTGAGGGCAAAACTTTTAGCTCTTCAAGCGGTGGAAGTTCATTAGAGATTGTAGGTTTCACTGTCTTTGTCAATGCTGGAGTAGGATCTCTTCTTACCAAACTTGCTCCATTAACAGCTTGCTTTGAGCCATTCACTGTGTCCACTTTATTCTCCGACATTGTCTTTCTTTTTGGTATCTCAGTTGCCGGTACCATTTTAACAGCTCTACCATTATTACCAAATTTTGATGGAGGCATTTCTGTTTGTCGCATTTCCACCACAAATCTACGAAATTTATCATTGTTTGACTTATCAGATGATGACCATTCATTCTTTGACAATTTATGAGATGAAATCGAGCTTGTAAAACCAAGATTGTCTAGTGATCTTCGCTGATTTACCGACTCTATATTGTTACAATAACAACCATGCAAAGCCATTATTACTGCCATTTAGGGTAATGATACCTATAAAAAATCAATATGAACAATAAGAAAAATAAATTGTACAGGTCAAGTCAGTTCTTGTTAGAATTACAACACTGGTTCAAAAGAAAACATAAATGAAAAACGCAAACAAAGAACATGCGAAATTTGATCATGGAGTTCGGTCAATTGTGAATGGGTTTCCGAATGCTTAATGGCTACAGTACTTTTATACTATTCAAATTTAGAGTTACATGATATAACAACTTGTGTTTAAATACTACGGTTCAATTTACAAGATTACACCTAAACGGTAACTCAAAGTTCTAGTAACATGCCTGCTTGTCAGTAAACTAAGAAGCATACCCAACGATTCTAAACTCGAGCTAGAAAATCAATCAATATAATTTGGAAGCTAAAAATAACAATGCCAAAAACGTATTAACATATTCAAATGGCAATAGCTCAATTCCACTACCATATCTTACTCTTAACAAGGTTCAATACAACCAGTACAATAGTAAACTAGCCATGTTGTTTAATTGAACTAAGTGTGAACATGATCTTTGAGTTGAAAGAAAGGAAGCGTTTTTCAATGCATAATAAAATGAAACTAACTAACCAAATAAAACATAAAGATTGTAAACTCTATCTTAGATAATTGGTATCATATCTCAAACTTAACTAAGAAAAAGAAACTCCTAGGGTCAACCATAAAAAGCATAGAATTTGATCATATTCAGTTAGAAACATCAAAGAGAATAATAGTGTATATATAACCAGATTAATTAATATTCATTTCATCAAAATATTAAAAGGGGAGTCTCAAATAACATACCCAGTTGAGATAACTTATGGAAGAAACAACAGTATAATATATGTGAACAATTCAGAGAAGAAGAAGAAGAAGAAGAAGAAGAAGAAGAAACATACCAGGAGGGAAAAGAATGACAGACACCCTCCAAGAGGACCCACAATGGTACTAGGAGGATGTTCTTGCTTCCACGTTACAAAAGGTGTAAGAACAAGTGGTTGAACTTAGAACATGATTATTGATTATTGATTTTGTTAATGTTTGGTTTTATTTTTAATGTGTTTCGGTATAAACACGACAAAAGGGAAGTGTGTTTTTAATTATAATTTCAACAACAGAAAAAACAAAGAAATGAAGTGGAACGTTCGAGTGCCACAATAAAGATTCAGAAGCTATGTTGCGTGTGTGGGTTTGTTTGAACCGCATGTGTTTAGTTCTTTGTTCGGTTTGGTGAATAAAACGTATGGTACTCTTTGTGTCTGTCGGGAAATGAAATATCTGTTTGTCTTGAAATAAGACATGTCACACAAGAATAACATTTTCCAATTACTGAATGGTCAATTTGGTTGTTCAAAGTGTAACAATAATTTGAATTAAGGACAAACCTTATGTGTATTTTTCTTTTTTATATGATGTTCGGATTGTCTTTAACTAAAACACATAAAGAAATGCACCTGAATTTTTTTCTCAAATTAATTTTGTATCTCGTTAACGAGTTCTTAAATGAATATTATGTTAAAAGAAATTTGTTTTGAAAATATAAATTGTTTATTTTGTTAATGTAAAAATTAGATCATTTTCTTACACAAATTTACTTCTTTTAAAACTTTAACCAATATTTTAAGAACACTAGTTAACCTTCTCCATTAACTTTTTACTATTACCTATTAAGCAATTTCTTCTCTAAAATTGGAACATGTTCATAAAACAAAGTTTTATATGTTAAGTTCAATAGATACACGTTAAATGAAGATTTGATATTTCATGTGGATTCTAAATCATTGTCACAAGATTTCTATGTCAATTTCTTCACTTGGCATGTTTTTCTTTTGAATTTTGGCTAGACTAAACAAAATTAGGAAAGTAACTTCAAATCTTAGGTACGTGACAACAAAGATATTGAAATTATTAGGAACATGTATACAAGGATTTTCTGAATCATGTTCTCCAATGATATTAAAATTATCAAAGTTACAACAATGAATAAAAGGAGTGATCAAGTTCTTGTTTACATTTAACTTTAACAATTTTGTTTTGCGGTAAAACGATAAGACTTGGATCCGAAGATCTCGGGTTCGAGTTTTATTAGTATTTTTTGGAGAAAAATAAATGTAAATATGTTTGTAAGTGATTTTTGATTAGAGCCCCGTCCATTCTCCTTAAATATAATATTAGAACAACAAAATTATATGCATTTTAGGCAAGAATATTTGAAAGATTTAGAATAATTTGTAGGATGCACGAGAAGGGTGGTGCAATAAGAAATTGTATAAGAAAATGGGCTTGTAACAAATATAAACAAAAAAGAAAATTGCTTTTCTGACATACAAACCTTCTTAATGAAACATGTAATTTACTAAAAAGCCCTCAGCAGTAGTTAACTACCGTTGGACAAACCGGCAGCAGTTAACTGCCGCTGGTGCCACCAGCGGTAGTTAACTACTGTCGAATCACTATCACACAGCAAAATAGTTACTTTACTTTTGCCAATGAATCCATCACCACTCTTGCTATTATTTCCTCTTTACTGTTCAGTATAACAACATAATCTCCATCCAAAATCAAATTTTTCACACAAACCCTTAATGGACAGTAAGGTGGATGGATTAAAGAAAGGATAAGAAGAACATCAATGGAGAGAGAAACGAGAATCATGATTTCTTGTTGGTGTCTAATTAATCTCTTGGGTGGAACCAATGAAGATCCAATTCTAAAATTCTAAAATCGATATAATGAAGAAGGATAATCCAATTCTAAAATTCATGGTTTCTTGTTGGTGTCTAATTAATCTCTTGGGTGGAATATTGGCACAAAGAAACAAGAAAGTATGAGCTGTAATTGATGTTGGCAGTAATGGAACAGTTAGGAAAATGGGATTGAGCTGCATAAATCCCATTGAGATTGGGAAAGTAACGATTTTTGCTGTGTAATAGTGATTCAGCGGTAGTTAACTACCGCTGGTGGCACCAACGGCAGTTAACTGCTGCCAGTTTACCAAACGATAGTTAACTACCGCTGGGGGCTTTTTAGTAAATTACATGTATCATTAGGAAGGTTTGTATGTCAGAAAAGCTATTTTCAACAAAAAAAAATGGGCTTGGCCCAAGTGTGCGAGAGAGAAAAAGAGATTAAAAAAAAAAAAGTGTGTAGTAACTGAACAGTGAGAACAGAAATTGAAAAAGCAGCATTAACGAAAAAGAGAAGAAGAAAGGATCTTGGTGCTCCATTGTACCTCAAATATAATTCATAGTATGTTTTTCTTCTCATCGTATTCTATTTCTGTTTTTTCGTAGTATCATATGTTTCTACACTTTATTTCTTCATTACTCAACGCACCTTCAATTTTTTTTTATAATTTTTTTTTTGAATAGGAAGAAGGTTGAATAAAGAATCTGAAGCAAAAATGAAGATGCTAAACTCCTTCAACCTCAAGGTGACCAATTTTCAAAACTTCTTGTCATTATGAAATAGTTTATTCAAATATGCATGCCAAGTGTTTGTGAAAATGCAACTTGTTATGGGTTAGTTAAAAATTGAATCTTTTTCGGAATTGTATTGTAAAAGATGTTGCTTTTGTGTTTTCAGAGAGCTGCAGCTGGAATTAAACGAATTAATCTTGACGGGCTCCGGTGGCGGGTTTTCGATGCCAAGGGCCAGGTGACTGAATGTGACCATGAAATTATGATTTTAATGTAAAACAGTTTTTTCTTTCTTTGTTTGAAGTATGTGGTTTTAGAGTAAGCTTCTGCTAGACTTGTAGAATATCTTATGGTTTTTTTTACCTTTTGGATCTTGAGTAAAGAATAAAATGCGAGATAATAGGTTAATGAAATGGTTCCATTCATTTGGCTGATTGGCTTGCATATCATGTAGTGTACTATTAGGATTGAAAGTTAAATAGCAGTAAGGAAGTAGAAACACTTTAAAATAGTTGTTGTTCCCAAATCCGACGCAGATACGGTATACCAATACAGATGTGAATACTATAAGAATTAAATAAATTATAACATTTTAATTATGTCTATAATGAACGGTGTTCACTTTTTAATTAGGAATGACAATATTAGAGAGTTGGGGTAGCACCTATAGTAGAAAAGAGGGTAGAAACTAGACTTAGGTATTTTGGGCATGTGGAGAGAAATCATGTGGATGAGGTGGTAAGGAGAGTAGATCAAATGGAAGGGAGACAAATCACTAGAGGTAGGGGGAGACCTAGAAAAACTATTAGAGAAACTATCAAGAAGGATCTAGAGATCAATGAATTGGAAAAAGACATGGGTTTTGATAGAACACTATGACGTCATTTGATTCATGTAGCCGACCCCACTTAGTGGGATAAGGCTTCATTTATGTTGTCACTTTTGGTTAAGGATTTGTGCTTTATGTTAATTGTACTTTAGGTGTCTTCTCCTAATTAAAGTGTTTTGTATCCATTGTGTTACATTTGTCCTTTTTAGGTGAAAAGTTATCCTTGATAGGAATAACAAATTTCACTCATAATCTAGACTGAATATAAATCTCTTGCATTATCTAGATATATTTTATCTAAATTATCATAAGTAATTAATTACTTCTCTCGGAAGGTTAAGCCATGAATCATTTATTAGCGGAACATTGTGAAACAATTTATTGGGTGAATTATTTGTAAGCACATGCTATTTGAGATCATGTAGAAGATTCCCGAGCTTTGGACATTTTATGAACTTTTGTTTAGCGTCTGGACTCTGGACTGTGATCAACTACTGAGTGATTCACAAATTTGAAGTCATAAGATCATTTTGCTGATTCATATGTTCCTCGTGCAGATTCTCGGGAGGTTAGCATCTCAAATAGCTACTGTAGTTATGGGAAAGGATAAGCCAACTTATACTCCTAATCGTGACGATGGAGATATGTGCATTGTGCTTAATGCCAAGGATATTGCTGTGACTGGGAGGAAGCTTACAGACAAGGTCTACTACTGGCATACAGGGCATGTTCTTTACATTACTTCATTTAATGCATTTTGTTAGAACCAAAGAAGTATTTATAATTTTAGGCTTCTTATGAATCAAATGGTTTTATTCAGATATAAATGCCTATCTTCTAAGAAATTTTACCTCCACTTTTATAATTGTTGTTTTGTATATGGTTTCTTGTGCCACAATCTTTTGGCATTATTCATACTATTCTGACATAAAGTAGTGGCATGTAGGTATGTGGGCCACCTTAAGCAAAGAACTCTGAAGGATCAGATGGCCAAAGACCCTACAGATGTTATTCGCAAAGCTATTCTGCGCATGATTCCTAAAAACAACTTACGTGATGTAAGTACTTTATAGACCAATGTTTTTGGAAATGCTTTTAACAAAGTATTGAATTAAATTACTGGTGGCCAGAATGATTAATTTTTTTCATTGTTGGTTTAAATTTTGCTAGAGTAGAGTCCTATTTGAGACCAAAAATAGAAATTCTGAACAGTATGAAATGAGATCGTAAGGATGTTTGATTTATGATTTCCAGAACTGCTTCCTACCATAAGAATCAAGTCTAAGGAAAGTGACATGAGGGTATCTTTCGTGGAGAACAAAATTGAACTTGGGGTAGGACCTAATGGTTTTCCAAAACGTTGCCCTGCAAGTAGCATTATAACAACCTGTGGATTTCTAAAATATCTCTACAATTATACTTCCAAAATAATCGTAAGACCCTAAAAAAATACAAATTTTTAAATCAGGTTCAAATCTTTACAATCTATTTCTTATAGTCTAACCCATAAAGGCCCATGACCATTTGGGGCCAAATTACAGTTCAAAAGAATAAAAGAAAATAATGAGGACAGTGTCAAATTTTTCTCTGTAAGAATCTCAAATTTTTCACAATTGTAGACGGTAATCCAGCTATTTGGTTTACGAGACAAGAACTATTCATCCTATGTTGCTAGAGTAAGTCTCTTGACTCGCTTTTCTATGGATTCTAAAATGGCAGTCCTCTAATGACTCTGTTGAACTTCCTGCTGTCATGCATTCTAAACTGTAAATTGGGCAACAAAAAATCCACTTTCATCATTCCACATCAATCTAATATGAGCAAGTACCTTAATTTCTTAAAAAACTTTTCACCACCAAAACTTTCACCAGTAAAACTTGCTTGAATAATGTAACAAAGTAAGAGTGAGTATATGTCCATATCATAATTAACATTCCTAATGATGGACTTGAAGAATTACATTTTAGGGCCAGGAGAAGGTTTTTAGGGAGAGTAGTTGCCCAATTTTTAATGTTGGGGCATCCCACAAGCCTTTTGTGATGATGTAGAATGGTACTAGTCACTGACCTGCCAATTAATGTCCAGCTACAGGAATGGAATCGTGCCCTCCAACATGAGCTGAACATGTCACTTTTTTGTTGTTCGATCTACTAGTTGTGTCGAATGCCAGCCAACTTCATGATTTGTTGTTTCTTCTTTTTATCATAGGATCCAATGTTTAACTTGAGTAGTATTTCGCTAGCACTTTCGATTATGAAAGAGAGAAGGACATTGGGGAACAGTGCTATCAATGTATATAAAATAAAATTCACCAGGTCATTTTCATACATGTGCAGAGATGAAGGTTCAATGACCTATTGCTCAAGAATTGTTTTCTTCACAGCCATGATTTTCAATTTTTCTTTTCATCTTGTTATAGCTTATTCCTTATTCTTTTTAATTAGTTATGCAATATTGAAGAATTGATGGTCTAAGTTGCATTTTCTTGCATTATTGCTAATGTATGTAGGATAGGGACCGGAAATTAAGGATCTTTCCTGGTAGTGAGCACCCCTTTGGTGATCGGCCACTAGAACCTTATGTGATGCCTCCTAGGACAGTACGAGAGATGAGACCACGAGCAAGGCGTGCAATGATTCGAGCACAGAAAAAGGCAGAGCAGCAACAAGAGAATGCTGAGCAGCGACAGAATGCTGAGGAAATGAAGAATAGCAAAAAGAGTGAAGCATAGGAAGAGAGTGCATGAAAATGTTGTCATTTGAATGAGAAGTAGGCTTTATCTGTTTGCTTTTAGCAAATCCTATAAATGTCATATTGAATTGTGTTTCAATTTTTTTTGGTTTTTAAGGTCTCCTAGTAGAGCATTGTTAAGAAGAAACTGTGTTTAGTACACAATATTGCATCTTTTTGTGATAATGCTTAAGTTCAAGTTCGAACCAGACTACCATTTTGTCATTCTAAAGGTACATTTGGCAATTGGCATCAATAAAAATAGTCCAAAATATTCTCAAGAGCATAGGTCGGTTGGTATGGACATTGTGATAGACAGTGGTGGGGGTCGAACCCTAGATTCCCTTAAGGGTGAATTCCTAGCCATTGGCCTACTTGACAACAACAAAAATTGTCCGAAAAAGACATACAGGTCCTTATCTGTTTGAATGAGTAGGCTTTAACACAGTTTGAAAATTGAAATACTTATCTACCTTATGATGTCATCATCAGGTCCTTTAGTGTAAAAAAAAGAAGTCGATTTTTATTTGCAATCCTAATAAAAATCAAGCCAAGATGCAACTACAAACGGAAATTGATTTACAGAGCCTATGGACAGGGAATGTGAAAACACACATCAAACTTTTTTTTAAGAGCATCACATATCAAACTTGTGTATGTTATTAAGTGATGTTAGCAACCTTATCTCACTGCATAGAAAACATACTTTAGGGGAACAAAGCTGTAGAAGGAACAAAAATTCTAATCACTTGAGGAGGTTTAGAAATTAATGATGGATTTGCTTCCTTGCGAGAAAATTTCTAAAAAAGAATCAAAATTGAGTGTGAAGAAGCTAGCATGGCTGAATCAAAAAAGACAAGGTTAAAAAGAGATTGGGACACTTGAAATCTTTTAAAGAAAGAGGAGTGGGCTCTAAAGCTACCATCAAGAACATTTATAAGAAGAATTTGAGGTAGGAAGCATGCTAGGAAATTGCTTTAGTTTTTAACAATGTTGCTTTAGTTTGAGACTGGTGCTAAACACGTTGTATGATGTAAGCCACCATTCGAACAGTGTAAAATATTTGAAGCATCACGTTGTAAAGATCAATCATAATTTGAACGTCTTCCTGGTATTTTCCCTGCAGAAAATACTAAGAAACACTATTTATCAAAGGCTTAAATATGTTAGTTTATTTTAGTCCTTGTGCAATTTGATAATGTTGGAGTTTGTCACAACAATATTCATTTCAGATTCAGTCATTATGTCGCTCATACTAGAAGGTCTAAAAATGTTTTAGAAATTGCATGATCAATTCATACACAAACAAATATTTAGAGACAAAAATAAAATAATAATGACCAAAATCAAAAAGTGATATATTTACAAAAATCAAATATGTAAAGAAAGAATTATAATAACTAAAAACGCAAAAAAATGCTTTGATAAAAAAATATATTTAGATCTTTATTAAAAAATCTAATCTTGTTATGATAAAAAAAGTATAATATTAAAGGTCAACCAATCAACTACCAAAAATATATTAAAAATCAACCAATCATACATTTTCATATCATTAAAAATGACTCTTTTTTTTGTCAAGAAAAAAATGATTGACTTTAACCATAGGATAATAAAAAATTACTCATAACGGTCCATCATAATTAATTTTTAAAATATGCAAAATATATAACTTTTTTTTACAGGAAACAAAATATATAACTTTTTTAAAACTTTATATTTTCTCTATTTCATATTATAAGTCATTAATATTTTGATGGATGAATTAAAAAATACAATCAATATCTAAAGTTAATAAAATTATCCTTTACTCTCATATTAATTTCAAAAATTGAAAAAATTTCATTTATAATAATCTCTATGCTATTTGTCGCGAATAGAATCTTCAAGAATTAATAGCGACTCCACAACTTGTTTGACTTTGCCTTTTCTCCCACAATCCCCCTGATTTCCGGCAAAACCTTGCTGTTGATTGGTTAGTTTGTATTTCGGGATAAATTCTTGATGATTTATTCGCTATATATAGCATGGCTGTATAAATAAAGAGCAATGCTATACATCAAGAAAAATTTTATCAAGAAAAATTCAAGAATGACATGGCAGAATAATCACCCTTAGATTTTATCAAGAAATTGTCGTGAAATTAATGTTAGCCAATAAAATCTCTGTCTGACCGGAAATCATGGGTTGGTGGGTGTTATGTATTTTTTTTTATGAAAGGTTAATGAATGAGACTGAAATCTAAGGGTGATTATTGTGTCATGTCATTCTTGAATCTTTCTTGATAAAATCATTCTTGATATCTAGCATTTTCCATAAATAAATCATATACGTGATGTGTTTCAAGGGTCATGCAACTAATTTAATGCAAAAAGAAACAGATTTGATTGGTTAACGTTGGTTGATAAAATTTGCAGCGCGTTTTCATCTGAAACTTCAAAGAAAATGATACAACTTAATTTCCTACGTTTGAATGCATGAAAAGGTAACTTAATTTCCATTTTCTTTTTGTCTTCTAGCTCATCTTTTTCATGTTGGTTTCTTTGTTCTAATCCTAAGTGTTCCTTAAAACACATTAAATGACTAGTTCAAAGTTCTTGCCACTTATTGCACGGAAATTGTCCCTCTCACACCCTATAAATTTCTCTAGCTACTATTCTCTCCATTAGCTTAGTTTCAAAACAAGTAATCATAACATCAATAATTGCTTCCAATCAAAAAATTACCTTTTGTTATTCTCTTGTGTGTTGATCACATTTGATTTTCATGATGATGAGGTCTAGAGCTATCACTCGCAAACTTTATTCTTCATGCCTTTTAGCAACTTCTAAATCATTCCTCACATCTTCTGTCCCTCCACTTGTAGCTAAAACTAAAACTTCTCATGGCTCTATCTTCCCTCAATTTGAAGGTAATGTTTACACATGAGTTAACTTAGCATGCTAAATGTATGTTTGAATTGATAGTGAGTTTGACAAAATCATTGTGACACAGTGATTTTGTGAAACTCTAAAGTGCTCTTTTTGTTAAGGGTGGCTCACTAAGATTCTAACAATTTCACCACTAATATAGACATGTACTACAATTATGTTTGGTAATGCAGTGATAAAAATTGATTTTGAAGTTATATGTAAAATGATTTATGTTGTGATCCATTTATGTAAAAGTGGATTGAACAATATATTTGAGACTTAAAATTAAATGTAGGACAAAAATATCAAAGTCTAGCTTTAAAATAGAATCAAATCTTGAGACAAAATCAATGTTCCTTAAAAAAAACCAAACACTGCAGCTCTAAGTTGAACCAAACATACACCAAATTATTTTTCAATCTTTTTATAAGCAAAGGTATTTTTCAATATGGTTATTGTTGTGACTAAGCATTATTCAAGTACTAATTTGTAACCCCTTTTAGGCTACAAGAACAGTTTTCTTTTCCCAAGAGCATATTGGTCTGCCTCCTCAGCTTTATTGGATGAGGAAGTGAGAGGTAGATGTACTACTGGATTACTCAAAGCTGTTGAGGATCAACATGGAGGAGTTATTGTAAACATTGAGGAACCTATGGATTCTTTTGATTTTGCTTCTATGCTAGATGCTTCATTATCACAGTGGAGGATACAGGTAGATTTCAAAGTCATTATAATCCTTAAAATTAAGAAAAATTGGAATCAAATAAGTTTACAACTCTATATTGTTTCGTTATTTCTAGTGGTTATTAAGGTTTTGGAATGTTGTTTTCTAGGGAAAGAAGGGAGTGTGGATAAAATTGCCTAGAGAACACTCAAATCTTGTGCCTTTTGCTGTTGAGGTAAAGATTTAGAAGTCATTTTGTTATGATTTAAATAAATTAATTGTGATGTAATGTAACATTTTGCTGCTCCTTTTATAGGCTGGATTCAAATACCATCATGCTGAACCAGATCACTCGATGCTTGTATATTGGATTCCCAACACTCCTGATACCATTCCTGCAAATGCTTCTCACCGCATTTCTATTGGTGCTTTTGTAGTCAATGCCAATATGGAGGTAATCCTTCTATATTTTTTTATTAATCAGATTGAAGGTGTGTTCGGTGTCTCACACCAAAACATGTTTGGTGTCTCGTGCCAATCTTGGTGTTTCATAGGCTCTAAGTAATAAATATTTGTAATAGATTCCACCAGCACATGACTATAAGCATTCAAATTTTTTATTTGACTATTTTGGACTTTTTGGCTAGACTAAAAAACCATATTTCAGTGACCAGTTGTAATTTTTATGAACCTGAGTCAATATCTACCTTGATGTGACCATATATATTTCTTAATGTATAGTATACTGATAAAATTGATTTTGTTTTTATTTGATAGGTCCTTGTGGTTCAGGAAAAAAATGGTAGATTCAGCGGTAAAGGAATATGGAAATTGCCTACTGGAGCTGTTAATGAAGTATATATGTTAAAAATTTATTTATTATTGATTGTTAAACTTTTGAAAGATTAGTTTTTAATTACATTAGAATTCAATTTGCAGGGTGAGGATGTTTGTGCTGCTGCAATCAGAGAAGTCAAAGAAGAGACAGGGGTAAGCAAAAACTTTTTTTTTTGTAAAAAAAAAACATATTTAAATGAAATGCAGTTTAACCATATTTAATATTTGAAATTCAAACCTTTTCTAAGGCCATTTTGCTTTTATTCATATTTTCAGATAGAAACTGAGTTTGTTGAAGTTTTAGCATTCAGGTAAGATTTGGACCAAAAATGTTCACATTGCATGTTTTGGAACATTACTATATTTGGTATTTTTCTCTGCAATTTCAGTCTTATCTTTGTTTTTTCTTGTTATATCAGGGAAAGACATAAATGTTTCTTCCAGAAGTCGGAGATACTATTTGTATGCATGTTGCAACCTCGTTCATTCAACATTCAGAGCCAAGCTTCAGAAATTGAGGCAGCTCAGGTATATATCCATTAGTGTAGTTTTACATATTTCTAGAACATGTGACATATATTAAGCATTTACATGTCACATATTCTAAAATTGTGTGTTTCTAAAAATGTGTACCTTTTTATACACTAATTTTGTACAAGCATAAAGAAGACAATTGATTTAATGTGGTTTTTCTTAAATTTCAGTGGATGGCAATTGAGGATTATGTAGCTCAACCTTTTGTACAACAAAATGAACTATTTGACTTTCTTACAAAAGTAGGTTTATCAAAGTTGGAAGGAAAGTACTCAGGCTTTTCTACCATGCTTACAAGCACTTCCTCTTGCAAGTCCCATGTGTACATCAACACAAAAGATTCTGCCCATTTGTTAACTCCTAAACATCACCAACCTTGAACTTGGCACACCCATTTAATTTAATTACAAAGGGTTATAGATATTGTACAGAAATTTCAAAGTTACTTCCACAGTTGCCTGAAATCAGGTCATTATTCAATTCCAAAGCATAGGAAGATTGGAATAATGTTGTCAATTTTTTTATCCGTTCATTTTATTCAAGTCTTTCATTCTTTTGTAATTTGTAGAGGAATAATAATTTGTTCGTTTAGTTCTTCAATACATTACAAGTCAAGTGTCAACCATAATAGTTTTTCCAATTTCTTTACTGTAATAGTCGTCCAAGTTCTTTATTATAATAATATTGATTGATATTGATGAAGTAATAAGAATCACCTTTTCCTTTTCTTTTCCCCCTTATTTTTTTCTACAAGTCTGGTTAACGAGAGCTCCTGTATTTCTTTAATATTCCAAATCAAATAATTATTTCATAAAAACGTTAAAGTTTTCAATTTTCAATTCACTTTATTTCACAAATTTTCACAAAAATTTACCATTTAAAATTCTTAACTAATACCTCAGGAACACCCGTTAACATTTCCTTTTTTTATATTATATTTTTTTTAAAGAATTTCTTTATAATATATATAATCCAGCAAGTTAAATAAATATAATATAAGCAGTTTCAATATAGAAGCAGAACGAGAATCGAATTTCATATGTGAATTCCCTGCCTTTCGCCATACATATATACCTTTTATTTTGAGCTAATAATTCCGTACATATATATAAAAATAAATAAAGAAATCATACATATATAACTTGATATGTGGAAATTGATATTAGAATATATTCATGAGGGGTGGTGGGATTGGTCCCCTCGGATTAGTCGATTATTGAATCGGATATCGAGTTTTAAAAAAAAAAGAGAATATATTCATGAGGAGAAAGACGCTAGAAAATTGTTCGGAAATATTACCTTGTTGAATATTGACTATTATTTTCAAATGGAGTATATGATACGATCATCAGGAAATTTATTTATTTTTCAAATTTTGGATATGAGCCATTCTTATTTCTTAATACCGTAAAAAGATCAATATTAATATTTGGTTGAATTTCTTTTTAAAATGGATATACGTAATTGGATAGTTGATTCGAGTGATTACCTTCATAAGTTTAGATTTTGTTAAGGTTTTGGGCTAGTCGTGATGTTCTTCTTTCATCATTTTATTTTATATTAATAACTTTATTATGGTGTTGCAAATAATATTTAGTAGTTTAAGAGGGCCAACTTAATTGGGATGTCAAGGTTCTCATGTGATGTTTTTGCATTTTAATTTTTGTTTTTAAAAAAAGATTGGATTGTTGAAGTCAAGAATCATTAATTTAATTAAGGGTCTTGTTAACAAGTGTGTCAGGGGCACTTTTTAAGCATCATAAATTTAGTAATTATTCTTTTAAAAACTTTTCATTAAAAACTTACCATTTAAAATGTTTAAAGAGTACCTCCGGAACACTCGTTAACATTTTTCTTTAATTGATTCTTGCAATTGTGAAATGGAGTTTGATTAATTTATGTTTTCCTCTATTTATTTATGAGTATATAGTAACACCTACTCTTCACTCCGTTGGACAATGAGGTGCAAGAAAAATATTTATATGGTCACAATGATTTATACACAATATTTAAACACACACATCAAAATATATATACTTCCTATGTTCCATAATGAATGATTCCATTTAACTATGTACATTATTCACACAACATATTCTGATCAATTTATTAAATTGTTGTCGGATTTGTTACGATAACTATTTTTAAAATATCAATTTTTTATAAAATAAATTGATAAATTTTTAAAGATATTAAAGATCAAAATTATGTATTAGCATATGAAAATATGAAAATAGACAACAAACTTACTTGTAGTGGGACAAAGAGAGTATCAATATAATTAATTATTTCAAAAATACATATTATTTAATTCTTTTACCTTTTAACAAATATGTAAATGTGCTCAAATATTATGTCAAATAATTATGATCACCCATACTTCCTATGAGGTGCAGGACTCTAGGTTTGGGTTGCCTCATAATGGCTTCTTTTTTTATTATCAGCAAAGAATGCACCATTAATAGTTTAGAGTAATTTATATTATAGGTTCCAAAGTCATTTCACCTTTAATAAGTATGCTAAGTTTGTGAGTAACATTATATAAAAAAAAAAAAAAAAAAAAAAAACAATATTAAAGTAAATTGTGAGTAACATTAACTTCATATACTTCACAACATTAACAACAGCACCATCTTTACATTCCAAATCCAACCAAATATATAAAGCAGGTGGATGAAAAAACTTGATCCAACAAACATTAAACTTTTGAAAAAGGTACCAATTATACTTGTATGATGATTATGTTTCATTTTCAAACCTTGAGCACTTGATTGAACCAATGGAGATGTCAATCTCTATTAAATTCTCTTCCTCATACATTTCATTATATTCTGCCAACAATTCCATCAAATTTTTCTGCTGCTGTAAACTGCACTTATTGTACTTGCACTCTTGTTTCTGTTGATCCACAAAGTGTCCACTTGGAAGTGTAATTTCTATAAGATTTTCCTCATCAGAAATTGAACCATCTAACTCAGAATCTGAGTCATAATTAGCAACAACACCAATATCACTGGCTTGATGTTCTTCTTTTCTTTCCATTGCTTCAATCATAGATTCATTCATGAGCATTGAAGTTGTTGCAAAATTTTCATCAACTTGCACTAGTTTGTATTTCCATATGTAGAGAAGACTAGACAAAATAATTGCCATAGATGAGAAGAAGAGTGAGAAAAATCCTAATCCAACAAGTTTGTAAGTTGAAAAAAACATCAAGAGAGCAAAGGGAGAAGCCATCCATGACCATGAGGATATAATCCTCAATAAGCAAAAGTAGCAAGAGAGCATTTGGTATGTTACTTTGCTTTCCCACCCCATCAATTTCAAAAAGCATATACCAAGAAAAAAGTGTTGTCAAAGGAAAAAAGCAGATTAAAATAACACTAAAATAATGAAGAAGACTTTTTACTTACTACTCTTTTGGTTTATTTTCTATGTTACTTTTAAAAAAAAAATGTTCTTAACTATTGCTTTGTGAAAAATATTCTCAACTATTTATTGGAGGGAGAGAAATATATAAAATAAGATAATAAATAGTTGAATATATTACAGAAAAAAAACTATTTTTTATATGCATAAATAAATTTAAAACAACTGTTAAAAAATAAAAAATAATATTATTTATAGGTTAGTTAGATAGGAAGAAGAAACATTTGGCAGCATGTATTTTAAAACATGACATATTGGCATGTCAGTGAGACAAGTGATTTTTCTTTTACCAAATTAAACTTTGGAACTTTATTGTAGAAAGAGAAATACAATGAGGTAATTGGTGATAGTGTGATACTTTGATTTGGATTTTATAAAGGTTTTCAAGAACAAGAATATTATTTGATACTTTTCAGTGTTGAAGTGAATCTTCTGTTGATATCTGTGTGAAAATAACAACCTTAATGTACTACTAGTAGTGCTGTTCAAAAAAAAAAATGTAGTACTAGTAGTAACTATTAAATTAACAACATGCTATATATAGAATCCTTCAAGAAAGAAAAACAGTTTCCAAGTCATTAAGATAATAAAAAAAGTGGATTTGTTTCTTGTAATGGCAATTTGGTAGCATATGGTGTGTAAGTAAGTGATTGACGTGAAAAACTCTTCAAAAACCCTGGCTTCCCAGCATTTTAATTTGAAATAAGAGAAGCCATGTGCCAGCATATGAGATCAACACATGGCACTTGTACTATATTAGTTTATACCTAGGATCATTGGCTGTTTAACTGGTTCTTGAAAATTACATTGTTTGACATGTTCTCTTTTTAGGTGAGCCCAATGTTAATGTTAATTTGTTCTTTCTATTAAAGGGATTTGTCTGTCAAAGAGGGGCACCAAGGGAACAACATTCTGCACAAAATAACCAAAATTGTTTGCATGCTTGAATCTGCCACTAAATTAAATTTAAAATCTTCCAACGTTTTATTGAGTACTCCCTTCTACCATGTATAGATGTATTTACTTTTACCATAAATGTTAGATAGAAGATATTGAATTGAGAGTGATGCAAGTAATACTAATTATATGGTACGATTAGAAAGAGAGAAAAATTGTATTGAAAATTAAAATGAATAAGTCGTTTTGAAACTATTTTTTTGCAAATCGGTATGTTATTTTGGTCGATAAGATAAAATAATTTCTTAGAGAACTAGCATGATAAGCTTTGTATCTTTAGCCAACAGTTAACTGTATTATAAGATTAAATTAATACATTTTTTAAAATAATCTAATGGCGAATTCACACATTTTAAATGTTGAGAAGTGGAAAATATTAAATTCAAACTCAAACATTCATATTAAATTACACACGTGTTTAGGATTAAACCAATACATTTTTTCAAACTCCTTTTTAAGATAAAACATTCATACTCCTTACATGATATTAATACATGTTATGTTTTTCTTAACAAGGAGCTATAAATTTTTATATGACATTATGTTATGAGTTTAATTTATATAAATCATCAATGTAAAAAGAAAATTACATATGCATCTAATGATGGGATACCACATCATCTAATAAGTTAAAAACATGACTTATGTCTCATTAATTGATGTGACAATGTATTCTTAGATGATGCGTACGATATTTAAACTCTTATTTTATTATTTTTCGATACCATGACATTATCTCATGTGTAATATGTTTCTTTGATGCTTGCTCGATGCACCCTGTAATGTTTATCGGAGGCACATTTTTGGTAGTGTAATTTAACCTATATAAGGCGAATGATTGATAAATTATCAGTTTCTTTTTTTTGGTTACAAAATTATCAATTTCTTTTACTTTAGCATTAAGATAACCCACCCACTGAATACATAAGTAAGCTTTACATATCGCATGAGTCCAAATACTACCAACCCTGACTGAACTTTATCCCAATTCATGTCCCGCTATATTTTAGAAAGAATAATGATTACATAAAACGTCTTGTAATTTGGGTGTGAGATGATGAGCAAATACATTGTTCTTGTAAAGAATTTGAACACTCGTGAATATTGTGCTGCCTTTGTATTGAATAACTAATATCAATTGCCTAGAAAATTCAATAGTTTCTATGGATGATCAACACCCTCAAAGTAATGATGAGTGTGCTTAAGCCTTTCAATCTGCTGCAACAACTTTGCCCAAAGTAGATAGTTTTCATGATGGCAGACATATGGAGCCCATTTCATCATAGATTTGACAATATTATATACCAATAAGGTTATAAAATAAAAGGTGATTTTCAAGACACAATATCAATTATAATAGTGCTATCTGATACCTAACTATAAGGAATATGTGTCACTATGAAGTCATGATTAAAAATAATAATAAGCTATTGAAAGTCAATAAATAAATATAAGGGATTATTTGCTTAAGCATTTATTAATTTGAATAATCGCATTTGGTTTACTTTGAAATAATTGATTTGATTTCCCTTTTGAACTTCTTCTTTTCTTCTCGGAAGCATCAGAGTATGTTTTCTCCTTCCAATTCTTTACTCTTGCAAAATACGTGGACAGGGTGAAAGAGGTGATGGAGGATTATGAGTTTGAAATAAATCATTAGATTAAGTGCTCTCTTAAGCATGCTACACGGGAGTTAATATTGTGTGGTCACAAGAGCTTAGGCACCCCATTTGAACACACACGGAAAAATATTATGAAGAATAATTAATTTATATTTTTAAATCATTAAATGGTGTATATTTTGTGTCCAAATGTTGTCTAAAGTTTTGTGACTACACAAGAATTACTCACAACACGGCGTATGTCATGGTACATTCTAAACACCGAAGTAATTCCCATATATGTACAAAAGTGTGGGATAAGAATAAATCACAAAAGACCGAAAATGATCCATCGAATGAATGCAATAAAAATAAATCAATATTGCATAAAAGAAGTGACAATAGGATGAATGATGTGTGCACAACTCAGGCATATTAAAATAAGTTATCTCAGTTCTTATTTTCTGGTCGGTGTGCATTAACTATATTTGTCTTCGAATTATTTTTGTATGGGCAAAAAAACTAAAGAGATATAAAACCATACAAAAATGACCTTATAAATTATAACCATTACACAATATAAAGCATATCATTTTTCTTGAACAACTCCTTTTTCCACAAGCATGTCATAAATTCTATCAATCTTGCTTGGAGAGAACTTGAACAAAGGATATGCATCAGATTTCTTGGTTACTCTGCCATTCGAAATTTCTAATTGCATAATCCGCGTAATGTTGAGGTAGTGTGGCGGCAGCATTCTGATCTCATTACAAAGCTTTATTTCCTGCATGTTAATCAATGTCAGAACCAATCAGATAGAACGCTCCCCACAGCCCAAATAAACTGAAGGCAGGCCATTGCAAAAAAATCCCACCATTGTCGGGTGTAGGGAAGGGAGGGTCAGATGTACATAGCCTCGTTCCAAAATAAAATTAAAAGGCCAATCAAAGCTAATAAAGAAATAGCAACATTAAAATACAAATGAAGTGCTAAAAAACCAAGGGAGAAAAATCTCTTACAGATTCAGAAAGCAACTCAGCCCCATCAAAATCACTGATATCCCATTCTTCTAGCGTCCTCGCGATATCTTGTATGGCAGCCGGCGCATCCTTGATACCAGCAAATGATGCTGTAGTGCCCTTATGGATACCGCGCGGGCTACTACCAAGCTCTACTTTGGAAAAATTTGGTCTCTGTGAAGTCTTGCCACTTGTTCCAATCTGACCACTTTCTTTACAGTCACCTTGTTCAGCTTCTTTTGTCCTCTTTTGTTCAATAAATTGATAAGCTTCAGCAGCAGTTACACAGCCAGCAATTCTAGCTTCCTGCAAGATATTGCAAATGGAAATGGAGTTGTATCAGCACACTTTGACAGATGAGTCGTGTGACTATAATTGATATAATGCGAAAATTGCGGCTCCAACTATGGGTCATGTGCAGAAAGCATCTCTTGCTTTGAAACTCACCAGCATATCCCCCTCCTAAACTAATCAAAACTTGTAGATTAGTGGCACATTAACCCCCTACCATCACCACTCGGTGGTGTGATTGATAAAACAAAAACTGGATCACACAGCAGGCATAATCCAAACCAACCTCGAGGGTCCTCTATTTTGACGAATCAAATTACGAGTGAACTATGTGACCAGAGGGGAGTTGTAGTAACTCAACCTTTTTCTATGGGAAGTTCTATGGGGCACAGTGAGACCAGAGGGGAGTTGTAGTAACTCCACCTTTTTCTATGGGAAGTTCTATGGGGCACAGTGAGATCGAACAAAATCGCAGTCAAACGCAACATACTACTCTTCAGTTGAGGTAGGATGCAAAATCTGTAGTAGCAGGAGTTGGTGAAAAGAAGGAACAGGAACTCTGTTTCAAGTTCAGGCAGCATTATATCCCCAGTCACCCTTTATAAACTAGAGGAAATAACTACAATATATGCAGATAAAGCATGTTGACTGCAGCAGAATGCATAGTAGAATGTAATACCTTTAAGTCTTGTATTCTTTTGGCAAGTCGGTGTTCTTTAATAATAGTTTTTAGCAACTCCTCGTGCTCTTCTTTTGAGTGAAACCGCGTGAAGACCTTGTACTGTTCGCATATTTGAAGCTCTTCAGGTGAGAGATATTTCTCAAAAGGATTGGGACAAAGTAAATTTCTTTCAAGTATAAAATCTTTTCTGCGCTTTCGTTCATCTAACCTGTCAAGAAATTTTCATACTTGCATATCAGATATGGAGGAAAACAAAAGAAAAATTGAATCCAAATATATCCTAAAAGACATACTCCCTCCGTTTCAAAATGAGTGTCGTTTTAGCCAAAAAATATTGTTTCAAAATGAATGTCACTTTCAGTTTTCAATGCAATAATACTTTTTCTTTTCAATTGTACCCTTCAATTAATACTATATACACTACTTCCAAAGTATTATTTTTTCTTTAATGAAAAACAAATCAATAGTTGATTAGGATAATTTGGTAAAATAACATCTCTCTTTCTTTTAATTAATGCATTTCTTAATATGTGTGTAAACACCTTAAACGACATTCATTTTGAAACGGAGGGAGTAGTACACAGGATTGTGGCAATACAAGGATATGTGTGTTGCTTACAATTCAAAGACATGCTACAATGATAGATGTCGTGTTAACTCAGAATCAGGTAATCCGAGGGAAAAGCTTAAAACTAGTTTAGATGCAAACAATCTAGAAATTTACATAATTTCTTCCAGGACCATTTTTAGATGGTTAATTTTGTTTTCATTTGTTGGGAAGAACAATAAACCTTTTTATTTGACAATAATGTAAAGTATCCATACCTTTTTGAGTAAATACGGAGCACTTGCAGTTTCATTTCACATTCAGCTTCAGTATCAGTGTCCAAAAATTCCATTTCTGCCAAAACTTGCTCAGCATCATTGTCATATTCAATATCAAAGTCACCTCTCTTAGAATTGTACCCACTCAACACTTTCATAGAAGGCCTATATTCCCCAGATAATTTAGGTTTCTTTTCACCGATGCTCCGACCTGCTTGAGATTCTACTAACAAAAAAATAAAGCAATTGAATGTATTAGTACAAGAAATGTGTGTTCAAAAGTATGAAACATTAAAATATTATATGACATTAAAACCTGAACTATTTGTGTTAAGAGCCAAGTGTGTATTACTGTTAGCAGACGCCAAATTAAAAATAAAAAAATGTCAGGAAGACTCGAGCACAGAGGAGTGAAGGAGACTGGGACCCGATTTGGTTAATAATAATAACTACATTCAATTGGAGTTGGAGGTCCCTGCCCGGGTTTGAACCCGGGACCTCCAACTCCAAATATCTTTCATACCGACTTCTGGGAGTCTCCCAATAAATGGAATATATCTGAAGTGTTCATAAGTGAGAGACATCTCTCATCTTATAACCGGATTTTATGGGATTTTTAGGCTCAATTCAAATATAAAGATGGTATCAACGATTAACCTAGACCTATTCGGCTACTCATTATTGGGTCACTCGGCTTATGTGACAGACGTTCAATCATGAGCGTGAGGGGTGTGTGTTGAGAGTCTCACATTGAATGTGGATATGGTCTGAAAAATTGTTTGCAAGTAGAAGACATCTCTCACCTTACAAGCCGAATTTGTGGGTTGAAATAGGCCCAACCCAAATTCAAATATGGATACAACGTTGAAGGGTCAGGACATTGCTGCAAACCCAATAATTCAAGGAAAAAACAATAATAATTCAAAAAAAAAAAAAGAAATTAACTGCTATTTTGTTTTAAGAAAAGATCCAGCAGGGACGTGTGTCCATGGGATGTGTTAGGAATAGAGACCGGATATAATAAATAGCTGAGATCCTCCAAATAAACATATAACAGGAGTAGGGTTGATTAGCTTTTTAACAAGTTGGGTATGATTAACATCTTGAGGACAGTGTATAAAACTGTATTATGAATATGTTTAATGTCTGAGAGTAATTATGTCCTTTGCACTACTTTGTATTGCATTGTACTTGTTTAAAACCATATACATTCCTTGTTGTATGTTGTGCTTAGGGTAAGAGAGGAAATATATTCCACAATTATTGTATCACTATAGTTAAGGAAATCTCTAAAGACTGTAGGATCAGCTTTGTAAAAGATCTCAAATCTCAATAGAAACAGTGTTAAGCCTTCAAGCCCGAGGCTATGTGTTTGTAATAAGGTTTTGTTATCCCATAGTTTGTCCAGGATTAAATTCCAAAAGCAATCATAGTAAACCTTTTATCACTTATAAAAAAAATAGTAAACCCTTTATCAGGTATGTTAGACTTTCCAAAAATTAATTTGATTAATGAAAGATCAGTGGCATCAAACTGGTTCTCTAATGATGATTTTTGTGTCATTGATAGATTCCCATTTGTACTACTACGATAAAAATATTATCCCTCACAGAGAAATTTAATGAAATAATATTTGAAGATCAAAATTAACGTCTGAAATTCTCGAGACAAAACAAAAATTTAGATGTTCAAAATTCCCAAACTACCCAATTTTTATATTACTGTCAAAAGCAGCAAACTCATCAATAGAAATTCCTACTTCAGCAACAAAATAAGGGTCGGTAACTTTCATTCGATACTCAGAAACATACCTTCCACCTTAACTCCATCATTATTCTGGCTCACATTGGAAGCCTTCTTGATTGAACTTGAAAGAGCTTTATCGTGTGCTGAATTCATATCATCCATATAAATTATACCCATTAACATAGAATGTATTACGAAATGGTAAAGAAAGAATTTTCTCAAGCTATAGATTGTACCTGAGGTTAGCCTAGACATCGTTTGATTAGTGGTTTCTGCCTTCTTAGATTCTTCAGAGCTGAGATGTTGCAACAAAGGATTAGCAGTCATAAACGAACAAATTTAAATAATCAGAGTAAATTAGTAAGGTTTACTTTATTCCATCAGAAAAGAGAGGTTCTTCTTTCAGAGTCAGCTCTGCATTTGGAGGAAATTCTGCATGAAAAACGGAACAGGGAACAAAAGCTTGTGTTATAAATATAACATCCATGAAACTTGACATTGCAAAATGCAAACAACAAACCGGGGAGTACAGTATCATGCACCCTAACACTTAAAAACAAGACAGGCATATATTATAGATGATCCAAAGGGAAGTGACCAGTAAAACAAGCACAAGTTAGAAAAAATTTCCTCAGATTTTACAAACATAGTCAATCCACAAGAGAATTTTTTTTAGAATTAGGCAAAGAGAATGATAACATGAATGACTGCATAGACACAACATGTTGAAGTATTAAACTTACTATGTTCTAAAAGAAATTCATTTGTACATGGGAAGTAAAAATAATGTATTCTAGATAGGCTTGCTCATCAGGAATCTATAGTGGCGTGTGGAAGATACACATTGCATTCTTTATCATCAATTAAACAATCAACTTATAAGTTTCTCCCATTAATAACCAAACTTTCCAAAAACTGGGTCCAGACAGATACTGTCAGTGAAACTGCATTAGAGAATAACCAACCTCGATCTTCCAACATGCAAGACATATATCTCTTTTGTAATTATTGTGGTAAGAAAACAAATTCACCTTGTGAAAGACATTGGAATACAGTGGCTCAAGTTGTTGGATATTTATATGCTAATTGGGCAGCTTCATCTTTTAATATGAGATCTACTTACGAGTATAGCATAATCATTAAAGATAGCTTCATATCTTGGAAAACCAAGAAACAAAAGGTTTTAGCAAGTCACATGCTAACGAAAAAAATCAAGCCTTGGCATTGGCCATTTGTGAGCTCAATTGTCTCAAAAAGTTGCAAAGTTACAGAGGACTCACAGATGTAAAAACCAAGCTACCTTACACATTGCCTAGAATTTAACGTTCTGTGCGAAAACTATAGATTTCCATTTCATCAAAGAGAAGGTATCATCCGGAGACATAACTACCAAAATGTCAGCTCAAATGACCAAGCTAGCTAGAAGATGTATTCACTAAGTCTTGGAGGGATTGGCATATAAGCTACTCGTGTAATATATACTCCCCTTGGTTACACACACATAGCTATTGTTTCTTTTCCTTCTCTACACAACCACTCGGTTACATAGCATGTCTTTAGGTTCATTGAATAAAACAAAGTAACCAATTCAAGCATGCAAAATCTACACAAACTGTGATTTAGATCATTAAGAAGCAAACCTTTCTTGACTTGATTTCCCTTTGCCATGGCAAGGAGTTCCTCTTTGTTCTTTCCCGAAAAATGAGACAAATCCTATGTGCACATACAAACAATTACACCATGCATTCAAACACAGGTCGCATGTATGCTATCAATAACAGAGTTGTCAAATAGACTTACAGGTACAGGAAAACATGGTGAATTCACATATACAGTATTATAGTGGTCAATACACTGAGATTTGCTTTTCGTTCCAATGTTGTCTGCAACATCATTCCAATTCCCAAATCCATACATGTCAAGGGCCTAAAACGAAACAAACTTGTTATGATAAAGAATTTTGATAATAAGAAATATAGTAGATATGCAAACAACATTTAACATGTAGCAGGTAAGAAGAAAGAAGATAGAAGAGTTCCCCATACTCAAATGAATTACCTCAAGAAGTAACATCTCTTCCTCTGCACTCCAATCTGGACATATAAGCGGAAAAGATAGATTATCCTGTGAAAAGAAATATATTTAAAAACTTAAAATAATACAGTAATTCAGTATTCATCCATGCTGGAAGCTTCATTCATAATAATATAAATATAAAACAGGAAGAGCTGAAAGAAGGGTTCATACCATAACCCGATATGGATGATTGCTTTTATGAGGAGTTAACTCAACACCAACAGAAAAGCACTCAATGCAGAGATCAAAATCTTGACACACGGCGCATTTGATACGAATCTTCCCAGAAATATCTTTGTTGCAGTAATTACAGTGATATAGTGATACTTTGCCATCAGTTATGCCAATTCCTGCGACATTTAGAAAATAATAATAATATTACAGAAGATGTTAACATGAAAAAACAAAAATTAGTATGTTAATGAAAATCACCTGCTGCAGATGAAGTTTCTAAATTGTCAGCATTTAAAGCAACCTTTTTTCTCTTGGATCTAAAAACATTACAATGTATAAGATTGAATTGCATAGTATACAATAATTCATAATCCTAAGTCGAAATATCGAATTATTATTACAAAATTGAAAGAAAGAAAGAAACCTGTTGTCGTCAGCAGCAACGGGGGAGGAGCGTGACGCGGCACGGCAGCAACGACCCATTTCGTTCACCAACAACTTTCAGCTCGATTGGAACCGTTACTTGTATAAATATTGAAACTTAACAGACAAAACATAGGACAATTTTCGGCTCTGCAAAGACTCTATATTTTGTTCAACTAAACTGAGGGAAGTCACTGTGTAATTATTAATATTTTTTTTACATTTATTTTAATTTCAATTGCTTTCTCATTTATATTAATTTTAAAATTAAAAAAATCATATTTTAGATTGAATGATAGTCAACTCTAGAGACTTTAGATTGGATGAAGAATTATGATTACATTTACCAGAAGTCATGCTCATAAAGAGAAACTTTTGTATCACCGATATAAGAGTGTCGGGTGTCGTAGATCATATCTTCTTTTTCTTTTAAATTTTTATTTATTGACTTTTAACCTTTTTATTCAATTTATTGTACATTATAATGTTTCAAATGAAAATAAATAGATATGAAGTAGAGGCGTGAAGAAATATTTAAAAAATCATGGGTTTATTATTGTAGATTTGGTTTCGATAAAGGAAATGAAGAAGTTCCAAGAGGTAAATATACTTTTTTTTTTTTCTTTTCAATAAAAATTCAATATAACATTTGACTTCATTTTCTTTTTTGACCCACCAAAGTTTTTGCATTTAAACCAAGTCAAGGCAAGCGAGTCAAGGGGTTGTGGTTGGATATGGATAATAAATTATTGAGAAAGAGGTTATGCACTTTTTGATAGTTTGAAACTCCTATGGAGAATGTAGGGAGATTCTTGATTGAACATAAACGAATGTTGATTATGTATGACAATGTTGCTATATAAGTCATATGACTCTAATTTATGGTTTCTTCTTTCAAGTTAAGAACTACATGAAAACAATTTCAAGTCCAATGAAACATATTTTCATTTACGACAGGCCATACACATTCATTTTTCAATGGAGCGAAAAACATAAAATCCTTAAACGCATAATCAGAGTTAGTTATAATTTGGGAGAAAAATTAACATTAATGAAGAATCACATGATTTCATAACCTAATGCTCTGGTAAACATGTAAGTTGTGGTTTTCATATTTATACTAACATTATAGAAAACCAACATCATGAAGATATTGTAATCTATGATTCTCACATAATAAAAACAGGTGAAGGTTAACATGGGAAAGGTGAATCCTTTCCCACCATGGGAAAGGTCACTTTTTACCTACACATGCCGGTGTAACAAGTTGCTACATGTTTTGTTTGGTATTTTGGTTTGAACAAACATAATTGAATGTTATATTAAATTAAAATTTGAATCACACCTCCCCTTTCGGAAAACATTACTTTGTACACCACCACCATATGTATCTCAGTTCTTGACGGATTTTTTTCTTTTTTGCATCTCAGACTAAAATTATTGATAAGTATACCCCTCGTTAATATTTAATAATGCAAATGCCTTGTTCTATGCAAAATTATTGATAAGTATACCCCTCGTTAATATTTAATAATGCAAATGCCTTGTTCTATGCATGCTTTGGCGAACAAGCATTTGTTTTCAAAAAAAAATATTTGTTGTTTTATTTTCATTTTGGCAAACAAGCCATTTTTTTAGTGTTTTAGTTTTTACATAGGCTTTGGGGAACAACCATTTTTAATATTTTTTTGGTTTTTCTTTTTGATTTTTTTTACGTTTAGTTTTATTTGGTTTTTTTAATGATTTTTAGAATTAAATGTTTAATAAAAAAAACTAGCAACAGACCGTGGTCCGTACGGATTAAATGTCAAAACAATATTATTTTGTTATAAATTCTCTTATTATTATTTTGAAGATACATAAGAAAATCAATTTAATTAATTAATTAGCGATTGACTATTGTTCCGTGTATAAATTGTACAACAATATTATCTACTGACTTTTGTTTTCTAAAACAAGAGTTTTAATTTTTTTTACAATTTTTTATCAAAATAAAAAATTCTTGATGAAATGACGTTTATCAAACGGAGCCTTTTTAGTCATACGAGCTTGTAAGTTATTCGCTATAAAAGCTTATTTTCGGGTTCCCACAAGGCTCATTCAATAAAAAGCTTATATTCTATTTACGTGTGGGGTCCGCATTTTTGTGATTTTGCAAAAACAAAAAGTTTCAAAAGGGTAGCAAGTAATACATCTCAACCATTCAATTATTTTATTATTAAATCAATGGTGCAAAAGTTACTTTTCCCATAGTGGGAAAGGATTAACCCTTCCCATGGTAAATGCCACCATAAAAACATGATAGGGTATAATAATGTTCTCCTTTGGGAGCTAATGCAAAACAATAAATATAATAACGTGATTGATTTAAAATTCATTTGACAAGACATGTGGATCAAATTAACGGTGCATACATTTTACTAATATTTATGTTCATCGGTTATAACAACAATAAATCAATTTTTCTTCAAAAAAAAAATAATTAATCTATATTTGGATGATCCAAAAATATTTTATAACAATGAACTTTAAATTAACTTATAAACAAATCATCATAAATTTTATCATTTATATATGAGTAATTGAAATAAACATAACTTTGGAATTAAATAAACATGCAAGTTTGGTTATTTTGATGGTTAGAAAATTTTCATAATATTTAATCCAAAATTATATTATTGCACAACCATAATGAATAAGCATGTTTGGTCATATTTCATTATGCCGAAATTTATTTTTACACCCTAACCATGCATTCTAAATAATCCTTCAAAATTTTCATGTACACGTATCTGATTTATTTGAAAGTTAAATATATGAAGGCCCAAACACAAATAATAGTGTCAACCCTAACCATCTCTTCTTTCTTACCAATTCACTTGTATCTTCTTTCTTCGCGGAAGAAAACAACCCTCTTGTTCCAAAAACAGTACATTTTCAATACAAAACTATGGAAGAACTAAAGTGTGATTACCAAGATAGATCCAACTTTATTTACTCAATTATGAAAACCTTCGTCTTTACAAGGAAGTAGATTATACTATGATTATTCCAAATACCCGATGTACACTTTCACGCTTTAACATTAATAGGAGAATATCTCTCGAAATGTTTGCCCAAGAATATGTGTGTCCCGTTGGTTTTAAGGCAACGTAAAATCGTGAATCGTTGCTGCTAACAAAAACTTCAGTGTGGAATTCAAGCACGTGTCAGACTTGTACATGACAATTACAAAGAATGGATAAGAAGTATAATTAACTTATTTGTTTATTTATTTATCAAATTGCAATTCAATATTTTTGTATACCCTTAGGAATATTGACCTTATGATAATTTCTTTTATTACCTTTTTCAGACTAAGAACGTACACGAAAACAATTTCACGACTAACAATTTTGTGACTATGAGTATGTGTGATGTTATTGATATATAAGTTAAATGACTCAAATCGCACACGTATGCATGTTTTTCTTCCTAGTTTTATTTTTTTTATAAGCCAACATTTGTTATGTTCTTTTTTTGGTTATGTGACGTGTGTTTATAATAAGGTGATGTAATTTTAACAAAGTGAATGTAATTTTTTCTTGAAAAAATGAAACTAGTTCATCAAAATCGATACAAGAACATTCAAACTCGAGACTTTGAAAAGAGTATACTCCAAGATGTCAATCCAACACCACCAGACCAACACAAGTAAGTTCAAAATGGATGTAAATTAGTAAACATTTTTTTATGAAATTTACAAAACGAACCCTCAAATTACTAGTTTTAGCGATTGAACGAATGTTCTTTTTTTATATATAAATAGATTATGATTATTATTAATATTAATTATCAATAAAATTCTTCGACGATATTAACAATGATATATTGTTGATTAAGTGCTACAAGCTACATTCACATTGTCAATTATATTTTGATATATTGTATGAACATTTCACTCTTTTAAGGTGTTTGATATAATATTGCGTTTATTCAGCTTATTTTAATCTGTTTAATTAAGTATTTAATTAAATATAATAAGCTACATTTAATTTCGATGATTATGTTTTGATATAATGTGCATATTAAGTTTGTTTTAACAAGTCCTCGTGAGCTTAACTCAACTGGTATGAACAATACATAATATATGCAAGGTCCAGGGTTCAAAGTATGGCCACCACAAAAAAAAAAAAAAAAAAA
>Ga0228711_1001042_pt1 | contig 38970 bp, 20 predicted proteins | sample MedpolnodulmetaG_2_FD_177996 | JGI IMG/M metagenome (GOLD analysis project Ga0228711, IMG submission 177996) | Root nodule microbial communities from Medicago polymorpha collected in Santa Monica, California, United States - brown nodules | ecosystem: Host-associated > Plants > Roots > Nodule...
CTAAAATTCTCACACTGAGTTTTTCTCTAACTCTCTATTGATGTAATTCACTCACTTGTGTTGTTGTGTTTTTGCTTCTGATACTTCTTCCTTCAAATGCACCTCTATTTATAGAGGTAATGAACCGTGAAAGTTGCAAAGCTATGCAATCCTTTCACACCAAAGTCATCTAACAAAAGTATGAAACCTATGTATGAATGCCATGCTTTCAAACTTAGCAAGCTATGTTTCTGCACCGAGCTATACCATAAGCTTACTATTTGAAAGAAAAATGCAACCTACAATAAATGCATGAGACTTTGTGTGACAATATGCTTCAACAAATTGCTTTGGTTGGTTATCCCACGTGTATGTGGGTCCCCACACAATGTTCACCAACAATCTCCCACTTGAAGACTGATTTCAATCGGTCTTCACACCTGATCATGCAGCAGCCTTCTCTAGTTTCTTACTCTAGCAGGCCATTTGAAGTTGAGCACAATTTCAGTTTGTCGATAGTCACCACTTTTGTTAACATATCTGCATGATTCTTACTTCCTTGAATTTTGATCAATGTTAGAACTTCGTCCTCAAGAAGAGATCTAATGAAGTGATAACGAAGACCTATGTGCTTTGTTCTCGAATGAAATGCTGAATTCTTTGCCACATGTATCGCACTCTGACTATCACTATATAAAGCACATCTCTCCTGCATGAATCCTAACTCTGTTAACAATCCTTGAAGCCATATCATTTCTTTGCTGACTTCAGTTACTGCTACATACTCAGCCTCTGTAGTGGATAAAGCGACAATTTTTTGTATTCGCGACATCCAACTAACTGTTCCAGTACCAACAATAAATATATAACCAGTTGTACTTCTTCGGTGATTAACCTCGCCGGCAAAGTCTGCATCTACATAGCCTTTTACTTTCATCTCTCTTTTGCCAAAGTGCAAACATTTCTTTGTGGTGCCTCTTAGATACCTCAAAATCCATTTAACCGCTTCCCAATGAGCTTTACCTGGATTTGACATAAACCTGCTAACAACTCCCATTGCATGGCCAATGTCTGGCCTTGTACAGACCATTGCGTACATCAAACTTTCAATTGCTGAAGCATATGGAATCTTGGCCATGGGTTCTTTTTCTTCCTCCGTCTGAGGTGATTGTTCTTGGGATAGGCGAAAATGACTTGCCAACGGTATGCTAACCGGTTTGGCATCACCCATGTTGAATCTTTTCAAAACACGGTTGATGTACTCTGCTTGAGATAACTGCAAAACTCCTTTTTGCTCATCTCTCGTGATTTGCATACCAAGAATTTTCTTTGTCGGGCATAAATCCTTCATGTCAAATTCTTTTGACAATTGCGTCTTCAAGATTTTGATCTCATCAATGTCTGAGCCTGCTACTAACATATCATCAACATAAAGTAGCAAAATGATATATATTCATATCATGTTTAAGGGTATAATTGGGATAATGAGAAAGTAACTATTATACAATCATCTAGTTTGTTACACTTTTTAAATGATAAAAGAAAAACTGAACATTTGTGTTTGTTACAGTTAAATTTTAATATTTAAATTTATTCTTATCTATTTGGAAAGAGAAATTCAGCCAAAAAGTGCTGAAATGAGTAGTTTTCTTTATATATAGTATAGATTAGCGAACAGACGGGCACGCGTCCGTCTTTCCGCTCTTTTTATTGCGCTAATGATTGAAAATTATGATTTTTTTTTAATGAAATTTTGATTTTGATTAAAGTTAAAAATATAAATGTTTGCTACTTTTTAGTTATACCAAACCAAACAAACACACACACACATATATTCATATCATGTTTATTACATTCGTTTTAATATTAAAATTATTTTTATTTATTTATTACATGTGTTATTTGTATTGAAAATTGATGCTATTTTTAAAAGGGAAAAAAGTCAGTCCAAAAGTGCTGAAATGAGTTGTTTTCTTTATATATAATATAGTATAGATATATTATTATTATAACATTTAATTTTGGAATTCTAAAATTTGGAGATTTAATTATAATCTAGACATGGGTTTTAAACGTGGCATAATATATAGGTACAGTTAAAACATTTAATAATTTAATAATATGACTTTTACAAATTATGTACATAATTTATTCTTGTAGTGGCCGAAGTTTGAATCCCGAATATTGCATATAGTATGCATTGTCTATACCAACCGAGTTAAGCTCACAAGGAATAAATTATGTACATGTAATATAACATTAGATGGAATTCTTGTATAATATGAAGACCTTTTACAACTGAATAAAGTTGAGACAAACTGGCCTATCAGAATTGACACGAGGATAATTAACCTAAAACTTTGAGAGAAGTGATCTTCAAGGTCTCAAGCCACTAGACCAACTCAGGTGGGTTTGTTCTAGATTCAACTTTTGAAAATGTAATGATCGCTTTAACCGATGATTTGTAAGTATTCTTGCAAGCGCTCCTTGAACTTCGAGGTCTGCTGTGACATTGATGGATCCTTAACTATTTTTTTGGTATCACTTTAGTCTCATAATTCATTTGGTCTGTTCGAGTCTCTTAAGTTCATCTCAGTTATACATTTTAGTCTCTTTCGTTAAAAGGTTAACGTCAAATGTCTATAGTGCATCAACATTATAGATAATCTACCATAAACCTCATTAATTTTTTAGTCTTAATCGTTTGATATATTTATTTTTAAACCTCATCTATTGTATGTAATAGTGCACTATCACCACCTACTTTTTTCACTTTCTTTATCCTCTTCCTATATCTTCTTCACCATCTACAACATCACCTTTGTCAACCTTTATATCAAACCCAGAAGGAAAAAAAATTGAAGAAAAAAATCTTCATAAATTTTTATTCATCATCCTCTTATCACTAGCCACAAATCTAAAAGTTGGCAAGAAGCTTCAATCTTCGCTCTTTTTCAAATCCATAATCATATTCATTCTTTTTCCTCTATCTCATTTTCAACCCACAACTTCTGTCGAAGATCCCACTGTTGAGCATTCCATGGTGTAGGATCCGGCTGCCGTCGATAATATGACCTTTTTTTGTTTTACCAAAGCAAACTTAAATGATATCATTAGTTAAAAATGATTCAATACAAGAACAAATCTCAAAAACATGGTGACTAGGCCAAGATAGTATGACTTAATTACGTTTATATGCACCTTCAGCGGAGTGCACATCCTAATTTGTGATACATTTATCTCAAACAGAAACTACTCTATAATGCATGTTTTTTTTTTAAGAGGCTAAAATGAATTATATTACCACATCAAAAGATCCCCCTAGCATAAGGAATACCAGGGTGGAACCAACATAATCCGACCAATATTTACAAGCACAAAATAGCGAAAACAGAAACAGAAATAGCATTCAACTGATGCCCAAAATGGTGACTGGACTAAGCCACCAGACATGTAAATTGAAGGGGAGCGTAGGGTGTTTCTCCTTCAACCACATGAAAGCGAGTGACTTTATTTTATCAACCACTGAAGAATTGAGCTTTGCTTGCCATTAAATAACCTATTATTTCTTTCTTTCCAAATTTTCCACGTAGTTGCTAACCAGATAAACTGCAGAATAGCCCGACAATCCCAACACACCAAATTAGTCCTCTGGTCTCCCCTTGAATCCATTTTCATCGTATCCAACCGAACTCTCCACACCCTGCGTTTGCTTTGTCATGATATTGAGGGAATTTGATTTTTGGAGTAGAAAACTACTCCAGCATTCTGACCATTCTCCATTTTCAGTCACCACCAATAACCAATTATATCTTCGAGCTTTGTTCTCTCACACTTGCAAGTACTTTTCTTTCTTTTCATATATACATTTTCTTTTCGGACTTTCAATTTTATTTAGAAATGTGCTTGAAAATGTGAATATAAAAGAACAGAAGCAAAGATCAAGAAAAAAAAAAACCAAAGAAATTTTCAACTGAAACAGTGACTTCAAATCACCATAGTAAAGTAATGGGTTTCTGATGTCGGTAGTGTCTTATGATTCATTATTTGTGTGAACATTTTACAATATTAGACAGTTTCAGAAGATTCAGTTCATGCTAGATTCATTCTACCTTAGCGTTATGTTCATTTGATTTTTACAATGTTTATTCAGAAATCAGATTATACATTTTTCTTACTACACCTTTAAAAACACAACTGGAGAGAGACTTAACTTTTGTTGAAAAGAAACCAAAAAGTCATGGCTTGATGGAAACGGTTCTGATAAAAAAGAGAGGAGAGAGAGTGGAAAGAGATTGTGAAACAGAAGAGCTGTAATGGCGTTAACTTTTTTAAAATAAATCAACTAAATCCACATGTTATATTTTCATTAGTTATTTAAGGGTTAATAAAGGATCTATGGAACAATTTACCAGTATCTACACAGGAAGGATAACATAATTTGATTTACAGAATTGTATTTGTAACAAGAAAAATAATCATACAAGGAATAGAGGATGGCCAAATAGATTTAATTGAGATCCAACTTCAATCTTCGCAAACTCAGACGCACAACTCTCCCAGCAGTTTCGAACAGTGTGTTAAAGCTATTCGTATTCCATGACAACGGTCAGCTAAGCACATGAGATTCGCAAGGTTGGCTTGTAGAAATTTGATCCCCAACATTTCTTTTCAAGGATTCTGTTCAAATTCATGACCAGGATAACTATAAGTTACACTATTATATCCGCCATAAGCTAGTCAAATCCGCTATAAACTAGTGAATAGGACTTGTCAAATAAAGGAAATAGAAAACAATATCAATAAAAGCATAAAGGTATTATTCCATGGTAAAAAAAAAAACCATCACTTCCTAAAAATTGTCATGTGCCTACACTTTAACTGCCAAGAGTGGCAAAGAGAAGGTTAATGTGTACAAGATGCCTATTTATGATTGTTTTAATTCTGGGGCTTCTGTCCATCATGTTCAATGAAGGGAGTAAAATGCTGTTCTGTTGTGAACTTAGATCTTGTGGGATTGGTTCCGCAGCAAGTGGAATGTTTACCTTAACGAAAGCTTATATTTAATTTCCACCAGTAGCCTTGGGCCTAGTGGCAGATCTAATCTAGCTACTACCAACCCAAAGTATCCATCAAGGAGACACCAACAAATTCTAGATTTAAGGCTGTGTTTGATAACACAAATAAGATAGCTTATAGCTTATTGGATAGCTTATAAGCTTGTCTTGATATAGAATAAGACATTGCTAGGTAAAAAGCTTTTCTCAATAGCTTATAGTGTTTTTTGAGCTTATAGCTTTTTATATTTTCTTCCCATTTTAACCCCATTAATTTAATTTAATTTAATTATTGTTTAATAAAACAACTACCCATGTCCAAATTTAATAATTACCGCGTTTTTTCCCTTAAAAAGAAAAAGAAAATCGGTCACGCTTTATTTTATTTTTTTAAGGAACGCTTTATATTTTTTTTTTAAAGAAACGCTTTATACTTTGTTATAAGTAGCCTAATGTAAGTTGTAACATTTTATATATTCTTGCTCACATTTTTTTGCCACCTTGCTTTTATTTCCAGGATTGATAAAAGCAAAGATCAAAACTGTGGGTGGAATTTTTTTGGAGGATTAAAAGTCGAAGAAACTTTTTATGGGGATAAAACCAAAAGTTAGAATATTTATAGGGACCAAAAACATATTTAACCATAAATTAAAATATTAAAAAACATTAGTAGAAAAAAAATGTTATATATATATATATATAATAATTCGCAAAAAAAAAAAAGAGAAACATATCATTTTATACTTATCAACTACTTCAACAGCTAATTTTACCAAACACGCCCTAAGTGTTGTCAAGCTTCTCTACATGTATGTTTGTGAAATTAAGCACAAAGAGTCTATGCAACTTAACGGCATACATTTTGAGCAATCAAAAAAGGAAGAGAAGATAAATCTTCCATGATGAGGAACCAGTTAAATGAAGATGTCTAAGGCAGCAAATAACACTTGTTTAAATAAGAGCTCCCCAGGAATTTGGCCTACATATAGTTTAAAGACAGGCACGAGTTTCATCTTGTACGGGATAAGCAATAGTTTATAGGTCACTGCAAACAAAGGACAGGAGAAAGCTCCAGAAATTTGGAAGATTGAAATAGCTGGTTAATTAGAATGTATAGTTTTCGACTCTGCTTTAGTCTGACAGTTTCAGAAAACACAGAACATTCTTGTGGCATTAATAAATCTGAACTAGAGATGGTGCTTGAATAAGGTTAGGCCTGGATATGTGTGAAGAGAAAAGGCTGAACAGCTCACTGATAATCCTCTGGTATGCAATTGATGTTCTAGAAGAGCTAAGAAACTAGGTAAGCAAAGACAGGATGCTGCAATCGACAGTTATTAGTAAGACGTGGGGGGGGACCATGAAACAGGGGATATCTGGTATCACCATATCAGAGTGACAGAGAGTGGGAAGAGAAGGTAGTTTTAACTACTTTGAGTGTCTTCATCTTGGGAGCTAGGCCCTTTTGTTAGCAGCATTGCTCCCCATCATCCCCCAACCCCACAACAAAAACAAAATATAAGTTCAGGCACATGCCTAAGAAAGATCACACAGGTTGACTGAATAATAGACTCGCTCAAACAAGCAAAGTGCATCAAAAGAATGAAAACACACATATGTGAACACAATGGAGCAGAATTCTAGATGCAAAACAACAAGAAAATAGAGTATCCATACCAAGTCTTTCTTTTATGACAGCAGCATTTTCAGCCCCACAGTTTTTTTGTGAAAAAGAGGATATATCACGGTACATTTCATTTGAGGGATGAATTCCTGCATCCTCCATCCATTGTAGTACCTGCAATAGAATTTGTATGGTTTTCCATATGTGATTTATTGCAACTGAAATGCTAGAAAAAATGAAACTGCATATTCACGACGGAATATTCATCAACAACAAAAGTCTCTACAAGACTGGCGTGAGGGCATTGGAGATACTTCAGCCGTACAAGATAAAACTATTGGAATAGTATGATTTTTGTCAATTTGGGAGCCTTTATGTTAATTCTTAACAGTGTTGATAGGCTCTGGGCCTGGGCTTATATTAGTTGTCCTTGACAGTACTACACCTAGAAAATAAGTATACATAGGAATTGTAATGTTATTGTCATTGAATCTAGAGAGAGGGAGAGGGTTTCAAGAGAAATTGATCCTAACTTGACTTGGATAAATGAGTTCTAGATACAAAGATAGCATTTCAGGTATTTATATAAGTACCCTAGCATCCATTGCAAGCTGTTTGCTTAACAGTTAACAGAAAGCACATAACTGCCGCTACCGAATTGTCCTCCAACAGAAGTCTGCTACAGTTCTTTAACAGACTCAAAAATGTTCTAAAGACCAAATAGGGATGTGAACGGTAGCCTAACAGTAAACACGGTCACCAAAGTCATGAAGTTAAATTATGCATGTATCGTCGTTACATTAGATCTTAATCATGGGTGCGCAAGAGAGGTGTAAAGAGAGGCCGAGAGAGCACTTACCTCTAAATACTTCCTCCAATTTCCAGATGATAAAAGGTTTTTCAATAAAATAGAATAAGTATTGAAGTTAACTTCAGCACCAGATGCCAACATTTTGAAGAATAGCTGTACACATGAAAAATAAGATAAGAAATCGGAAAGAGATATCTAGATGTAGGAAATAGGAAATCATATTTAACCTTCTTCAAAAAGCAAATCATATTTAATTTGTTTGTTAACATCAACTTCATAAATATCAGAAGGAATATTTTATCATGCACACCTTCAACATAATCTCAATTTTTCCACTTTTTCCTAAAGAATTAAGGAGCAGATTTAAACACCCAGATGAAATTACAGGAAGTGAGGGCTCCATGTACTTGATCATATCAACAGCTGTCTTCCAATCATGTAATCTTGCAGCAAAAGAGAAATTCAGTTTTGAAAAAAAAAATATATAATAGTAAAATACAGTGATGTAGAAAAGTGACATGCTGTATGGTTATCCAACCAAAGCAAACTGAGCAAAAGACATCCATCCTATAGTTTCTTGCCCGTTTTTGTAATTAAATATTCTGAGCTTTGGTGTGCAATTTCAAAAGCATCAAATGTTATAATATATTCCAGAAACTTGAGGTTTCATTATAAGACCGTGCTATTTTAGGAAACTAAGAACTCTACTTCAAGATCCACCAATAATATTATCAACAAAATCTTAACATAATATTATTGTTAACAAATATAATTTCAGATAACCAATAACATTGTCAAACGTGGATGATATGAAATTTTATTGACTTGTATTTGAAGAATAAAAACCTATGGCATAAACACCAATCAATGTGACAAGTGATAAGTTCAAATTCTGAAATATACGCTATTAGCCATTCTAATTTTTCCATGATGTCTTGATCAGGAAGATACTAAGCAAATTTCAGTCACAATTAGCTTAACTTAGACCAAACAGAGAAGGCAGTAAGATAAGATATGAAATCTGAACTTACAAGCTACAGGCAGATACCATTTCAAAATATATGGTATCACTTAAAGGAATGTCTTTTTCTCTCATACTTTGTGCAAGACTAAGGACCCTTCCTGGTTGGCCACCTTTGTTAAAAGCTCTCATTAGAGCTGCACATGCGATGGTATCTAGCTTGACGTCATTTTCTTCCATTTCTTCAAATAGTGCATATAATTTCTCCCACTTCTCTGATCATAAATATAGTTACTTAGGCATACATTTTGACATAAAATCCTAATACTGCAGCAGTTAAAAAATTACTTTACCGGCTGCATTGTAGGCATCAAGCATTGCAGTATATGTAACCACATCTGGACTGCAACCCGATGATTTCATCAAGTTGAATGTAGACTCTGCTTCTATGATTTGACCCTGAAACATTATTACGAATAAAAAACAAAATTTTAAAGAAAAGAAACAGAAGTATCAAATGAATGCAGCATATACATGAATCCTAACCAAAGCACTTGCCTGTTTGCTATAGGCACATATGACAGATGAGTAGACCTCTTTGGACATAGGAAGTTTTAGATGCATCATTTCTTCCATAAAAGACAGGGCTTCCCCAAATTTTGACATCTTACAACAACCACTTATCAAGACGGTGTAAGTAACAGAATCAGATTTTATTTTTTTCTTCCTCATAGAGTTATACAAGTCAATAGCCTTGTCATATTCCCCCACATTAATATAGCTTCCTATAGCTGAATTATATGCAACTGTGTTCAATTTAATGCCTCGCATCTCAGCCGCTGACAGCACAGTATCAATTTTCACCTTTTGACCACACCGCCCACAAGCAGCCAAGAGTGTGCATATTGAGACAACATTCGGATGAATCTTATCTTGTTCCATTTCTCGCAAGATTTCAATTGCATCTTCAAGCAAACCATTAGACCCATAGGCATCAATTAGTGCATTGTAACTGACAATGTTTGGCTTCAAGTTGTTTCTCTTTATCATTTTGAATATTTCCCTTGCTTTTTGGGGTTTTCGTGATCTTCCATAAGCATTAAGTAAAGATGTATAAGATACAATATCTGGACGGAAACCATTTTGTTTTATCTCATTAAAAACCTGAAGTGCCTCATTTTCCATCCCACGAGCAGCATATGCACCTAGTAGTGCATTGTATGAGACTATATTTGGTTTCAGCCCTTCTGCAAGCATCATATTGAATGCAGACTCACAATTTTCAATGTGTCCACACACAGAATACAAATGAATGATACTAGTGAATGTTACAACGTCAGGGTGACATTCTGACTTCTTTTCCTTCATGGAATTAAAAATATCAACGGCTTTGTCGTATTGTTTAAGCTTCACTAGACAATGGATAATGATATTGTGTGTAGTTGTGTCCGGGCGAATGTGAGTTCCCTTGATTAGTTCAAAGTACGACAAAGCTTTTGAATACTGAGCGCCACTTTTAAATGCAGTTAACATAATATTGTGAGTGACAAGATCAGGTCCAACTCCATTGTCAGTCATTTTCTTGCAAACATTAAGTGCTTCTTTCCAATTTCCACTAGATCCACAAGCATTAATCAAGTTGTTGTAAGTTGACCGACTTGGTGGGATCTGCAACGATAAGTTAATGTCACAAACAACACTTATAGTCAAGATATCAACTATCTAATTGTATCAATTTAAATTCCCATTTAAGAAGTGCATAGGATCTGAAGAAGACTGAATGAAACCTGTTAAGATCACATCAATCACAAATATCTTGCCATTAAGATTAATTATTTGTTTCCAATTTGCAAAGAACTTCATGAATCATAGCCAACTGGTGTAGCGTGCAGGTAAGCAGAGTATATGATGCATAAAAAAAATCAACCCTGACCAGAATGAAACCTAGATGGTTCCCACTTCCCAGAATTGGAGGCAAGAGAAATTTTCTACGTATTTATAAGTATTTAATAATAGAATTTCAAAAAAGTCTACAATACGATGAAGCACCTGTGTGGATCTTAACTAAAGCATTAAGAATATGGGTTGCAGGAGGCATAAATCATCATAAACTGAATCCTGCAAAATAGGACTTATTTGTGCCTAACTTGACTATGAAACAATGAGGAAAATCAATGAAACACTAATACGCATGTTTTCTCTCCCTTCACTTCACCTAACTTACTTACTACACAGCCTAAATGATTCACCTACTGACACTATAGAAGATATAACGGGCCAAAGCGAAACAAAAGAAACAATCAAATCAGAAGCACATGCATGATATTGTATTTTCAAGCTCAACTACAACCTAGAATTACGACCAAGAAAGAAATGATGACCACATAAATTTGGAGTCACTAAAGATTGATAAGGAAAGAAAAATACAAAGTACACACAGCTGCACGCAGCATGTCATCCATAATATTCATAGCCCAACGCCATTGTCCAGCTCGACCATGCGCATTAATAAGAGCATTGTATGTCTCAGCATCAGGTTTACACCTACAAATCACAACACAGACACACACACACAATTACTAACAACGATTAAATAACTAAACCTTCACAAAACTAAAACCCTTCACCAGCCATATCATACCTGCATTTTTGCATCTCAAAAAACAAACCACGTGCCTGATCCGTTCTATTATGCCTAGCTTGCAACCTAATCATCATGTTGTATATATCTGTTCTAGCACAATAATTCTTCTGATTCTTCATCCAGCTGAAAACTAAGTTACAGTGTTCAATTGAACCTCTTTGTGTCAACTCCTATCAAATATGAAAATACAGTGCACATTGATTAATTATACTGTTTAAGCGAAAATTGAGTCAGAAGCTTCTAAGTGTATGTTTGGTTCCACTTCAGGAAGAGCCAAAATTGATTCTAGAAACAAGTTTGATTGGTCTCAAGTAAAATTAATTTTGCATCCAGAATTGATTCCTAACTTTAAGCTAAAAATTGAAGATTTTCATTCTAGAATTGATTTTTGCACTCAAACTAACACAAATCACTTTATTTTCAACTCAAAGTCAATTTTTGTCAAAGCAGAATCAAACAAACACTAAGGTTGTAGTTGTAGTCATGGAAGAGTGAAGAGAAAGGAAAATTGCGATACCCTAATGAGAAAGGGGAAATTCTTGCGAGCGAATCGACCAATCCAACGATTGAGCAGACCTTCAACGTCGTCACGGAGAGTGAGGGAGAGGACGGAGTCGACGACCTCCGACACGGTCCAATCCTTTTGAAAGCGGTTACCGGCGACACGGCGGCGGTAGTGAGCGGGGATATCTTCTTTACGGAGGCCGGATATTTTGGTGGAAACTTGGTGGTGTCCTTTGTCGTAGTCGACGAAACCATCCTTCTTCTCCTTGAATGCAACTTCGTTGGAGCTTTTCTTGCGTGTGGTTGTGGATTTTGGAGGACGAGTTGACTCGGTAACGCCACTGAGTTGGATGCAGTAAGGTGATGTGGTGGTGGCCATTGAAATGGGAGTGCCACTGTGGAGCATTTCAAGGATGAAGATAAACTGTGCTTTTAAAAATCGTATATATATATATCTTATCTGAGAGATTTACTATTCACACCTCCTTCTTTAATTACACTCTCCTAACGTTTTTTATTTTTGTTAATCACCGGTCTTTAGGGGAATGAGTTTTATTAATCTGAACTTTAATTACACTCTTGTAACGTTTTTTTTTAATTTTTATAATCATCTGAAATAAGTCATGTTAATTTGAAGTTTGGCCACGAGATAAGTAAATAATGATCGATAATTGTTTTAGTCAAGAAACAAACACAAGTTCTTGTGAATAATTTGTCGTTTTGTGAGGCTCATTTAACTATTTAAGTTCAATTGTTTGGTCACACTCTCATAACTTTGTTCTCAATAGAACTGATATTCATATATAACGACAAATCATGGAAGAAATACTCCTCAGTGGTGGTGTTTGGTCAATAATATGTGTGTACTTGTAAATATTATGACATTTAAGTCAATATGTGTTTGAGGTGGATGAGAAGTTTAGAATGAGACATACCATGATAGCCACAGTGTGATGCTTATATAATTTTATGAATGTGGTATTTGACAAGAAAAAAGATTCGATCCATAATAGTTGGTAGACCTCCATCATCAGGTATTTACTATTCTATATTCAAACAAACATTGCGGTCTAAGGAACATTTCTTTCAAAGTTATTTAAAACAAAACTCTTTTTAAAAATCATATTCGATCGTATTTTGGATTCTTGAGTTTAAAGTTGAGCTAGAGTCAATCTTACAAAATTTTCATGCTTATACTTTTATTATTGGCATGGGATTGTATTAATATATTATTTATTAAAAAAACTGGATGAAAAATACAAAAATGACATAAAAAAAAGATAAATAAAAAAATCTGAAATTAAGTTAAAAGAATATTTAATACATCTGATTTATTTATTATTATTATTATTATTGAATTAAATAAAAATAGTTAGAAGCTTGAAAGGTGGATGAGACTTTAGTGACTTTGTGTTGGGTGACTTTGGTGACTTTAGTGTATTTTAGAGGAAAGAGAGTGATGATGGAATTATTAAAATAAATTATTTTGATGAGAGAGAATTATTGGTTAGGAGAGAGATAGAGACAAAGGCACCAAAGTCAAAGGCACCCAAGTGCTACCTTGAAGGGCTCCTCACCTCAACAAGTGGGACAGAAGACCTGTAGTATATATACATTCAAAATTCAAAATTTGAAACCCCTATTCATCGCGCTTTTCCATTTCCATTTCGAAATAATCACTTTTTCTCAAACCCTATCTATCTTCATTACTACTTCAATTTAACGTAACTGCAGAGAAAAACAAAAACGAAAATTCCCAAACAAACCCTAACTCTTTCTCATCAATGGAATCGCAACCCCCATCTAGGCTTTTCATCAAAGAGATGGTGATGCGGAACTTCAAATCTTACGCCTGCGAACAACGCGTTGGCCCCTTTCACAAAGTAATTCATTGGATTCTTCCATTTTTTTTGAATCATTCAATCTCTGAAGTTGAAATTTTTGGGAAATTTTGGTTGCAGAATTTTTCGGCTGTGGTTGGACCCAATGGAAGTGGAAAGAGTAATGTGATTGATGCCATGTTTGTATTTGGGAAGAGAGCAAAACAGGTTTGTTCCTTTTCTCGAATGTTCTAGAAATTTTTTAAATTTTTGTTTACCTATTTTGATTGCGGATTGGTGCTTGCAGATGCGATTGAACAAAGTTTCGGAGCTTATACACAATTCTACCAATCACCACAATTTGGATAGTGCTGAGGTTTCTGTTATTTCAGGAGATTCTTGATTTGGTACCTTTTCTTATTAATCTCCATTTGTTACTTTACTTTTTATATTAATTTTTCTATATATGTATAACATAAGATGAGATATTAATGGGGTAATTCATAAAGTCTTTCAATTTGATGTTTTTATTTTGACAAAGTTTAGTTTTTGCTCTCGTGAAGCATGAAAAGCTTGTAGATTTCGTTCTTTTGTTTTAAGTTTCATTTGATATGTTTTCACTATTTATTTTGTGATTTTTTAGAATTTACAAAGGGTAAATAGGAAAGAAAGTATAATCAGAATGTAAAAGTAAAGAAGGAACAAAAGTGAAAAGAATTTACAAATGGCTTCACTTTATTGCGGACTGTCTAAGCTTTATAAGCACTACTTAAACCATGTCTCTAGGTGATGCGAGTCTAAACCTACCCTGTCATACTTAGTAGGCCTGTACAATGAAGCACTTGGAGGCTGCAATGAAAGCAGCCTAATTCCGCAATTAATGTGGCTCGTACAATGGAAACTTACTCGGTAAAACTTTCATAAGGCTCATACACAAGGCAGAATTTCTAGCAGACATTCAGTAGTAAAACTTATTCAATGGAAAATCAAGTGAGAAAATCGTAAGCACCCTTAGTTTACACGTGTCCCTTATTCTTAGATTTTAGATTCTTTTTGTTTTCTTATTTTCCTTTGGTTTCTTCTGCCACGAGCTTGTTTTTAAGTGTGGCCTTTATACCACACTAACAGTGGTCAAAAGAGTTTCATATTTACGGTTTTATGACCCTTTTGTGTTTTCCATCTTTGATACTTAAAAATTAGAATCGAATTATGTATGACTGCGGGAAGATGGAACATATTAGGCTGTTTCTGGACGTGATTTTAAAATTACAAGGGTGGCTTTTCAGGACAACTCCTCTAAGTATTACATTAATAACGATGCTTTTAATTTTGTTTTAAAGGTGGTCATGTATATCTCTGTTGATGCTTAAACTGTTTCTTATCAGGGCGAAGTTGAGCAGATTTCACTTATGAAACCAAAATCTCAAGGACCTCATGATGAAGGCTTTCTAGAATATTTGGAAGATATCATTGGGACCAAAAAATATGTAGAAAAAATTGACGAGTCATATAAACAGTGAGCACCTTTCTTCATTTCAATTCTGAAATGCAAACATCTCAATCAACATTACAAAAGCATAGATAGATACTTTTTGTTGTTGTTGCCTGATTTGGTTTGATTTGCTTATTACAATTAAATATGCGGGGCATCTGAAAGAGTTTTTTTTTTCTTTTTCTTGAGTTTATTTGGGATTATGCATGACATAAGTGTACCCAAGCAAGTATTTGGATAAACTTATAAACATAGCTTATGAGCTACCCATAAGTTCTTGGGTCATTTTAATAAGCTTATCATATAAGCTTATGATAGTCATGTAATACTGTTTACCCAAACAAATAGAGGTCCAATTCACCTTTTTGTTTTAAAACAGCTTATGATCTATTAGGGTGGTTTGGATTGAGGGTTTAGGAGGGGAAGGGAGGGGAGGGTTTAATTTTCATTTTTAAATTACGGACTATATAACATGTTTTTCTAAAATAAATTAAGTGTGATTGAAGTATTATATGATCATTTATCATGTTAATATGTTAACTCTTTAAAAAAAAATCATAGTGTCCGTAATTTAAAAATGAAAAGTAAATCCTCCCCTCCCTTCCCCTCCTAAACCCTCCATCCAAACACGCCCTTAGGAAACTAAAAAAACTGATGGATAGAAAACTAAATTTTGTGTAATTCACACTTAAATACCATTTCGTTCTGCTATACAATCGACCATGTAAGAAGATGAACTATAACTATACAAGGAAAGGATATACTGAAAAATGGGGAATGCTAGAGTACACCCAATTGATAATATTATTACATGTAAGAAGATGAACTATACAAGAAAAGATACCATTACTTCCTGCCATACAATCAACCATGTAAGAAGATGAAATATACAATGAAAGGATATACAAAAAAAGCAGTGAAGACTGGATAAGCAGCAACTCAAGGGACTGCAGCCTCCCAATTCCCTAACACCTGAATAACTTCATTCCTCTTCTATACATTAGACCAATCCAGTCATATCAGATTGACATACTCTTTCTTATTCTCCACTCACGTTATGTTCCAACCACATTAATAGACGATATCCCCTTTTCTCACTCACTCAGATATTCTGTTATAACGGTTGAGAGTCCTACATTGAATAGTGATATGGCATGAAAATTGGTTGTAAGTGATGAACATCCCTCATTTTGAAAGCTGGTTTTGTGGAGCTGATTTAGGCCCAACCCAACCGCATCTCTCTAACAATCTGTGTGATTCTTCCAAAAAAAAAAAAAAAACTGCGTGACAGCTATTATACAGCTATCATCACTAAACTGCCTTAGCTACTAATTACGAAAGAATGTATAAACTTTATTTGCTCTATAATAAGGACCCACTTTTCATACTTTTCTGGTGACATGCTGTATTAATCACTTGGATTCCAATTATAGCAGAGAACTTCTAATGTCTGAAGTGTTATTGTTTTTTTAGGTTAGAATTTCTAAATGAGAGAAGATCTGGGGTGGTGCAGATGGTCAAGCTATCTGAGAAAGAAAGAGACAGCTTGGAGGCACGTAAGAATTGTGACTAAATGGATCACTTGACATTTGAACAACCCCTAACAGTTCTTTTGAAACAGGATGTGAAGAATGAAGCAGAAGCGTACATGCTTAAAGAGTTATCTCTCTTAAAATGGAAAGAGAAGGCTACAAAGCTAGCTGTTGATGATACAGGTGGAAAAATGGAAGAGTTACAAGTGGGTGTTGCTAGCCTAGAAGAAAATCTTAAGGCGGAAAGGTAACTTTTAATTTCATCTATAGTCTTTCTCTATATATACATATCACTTTCCTAATTATTCGCTTTTCTTGTTCTTGACTCATGAACAACTTCGTGATACCTTATTCCAGGGACAAAATCCAAGAAAGTAAACAAGTTCTGAAGGATCTTGAAACTACGCACAACAACTATATGAAAAGACAAGAGGTTCACATGATATGGGACTTGACTTGAACTTATCAGTTTGCATGATGGCATGCCAGGGCATTGTATGCTTAGTGATAAGCTTATCAGGTAGTAACCAATTTTCTTCTTCTCTTATTCCTGTAACAGGAGCTAGATAATGATACGAGGAAGTGTAAGGAAGAAATCAAGGAGTTTGAGAGGCAGAATGTCAAGTATCAAGAAGACTTTACGCACATGAACCGGAAGATCAAGAAGCTGGAGGATAAAGTGGAAAAGGTAATGGGAAGACATGATTTACTGCACTTGAATAAATGCATGAGCGGTGTGCCTTATCTATTCATTCATATTTCAGGATTCATCAAGAATTGAAGCTCTTGTGAAAGAGGGTGAGGACTCAAATAATATGATACCAAAACTCGAGGATAATATCGCTAAACTGCAAAAATCCTTGACTGATGAGGAGAGGGTCTTGGAAGAGATCACAGAGAGTTCTAAAGGCGGGCCCTTGTCTTTCTTAATTACTGATATGCTTGAAGTTGCCTTTGATTAAATTGATTTACTGAATGCATCTCCATATGATGCTTTTAGTGTTAACCTCCTTAAAACCTTTCAGCTCTTAAACATGCTTCCTTGCAACATTCGTCGTTTTCCGTATTGATTGTTAAACTTACAATGCTTGATTTGGTTAGGTTCTCAATTCTGATGCATAGCTGACTGTCTTGGCTTTTAGCTTATCCAAATTTAAATTGATAGATAATAATGATTGTAATATGTTAGATCGGTTCAATATAATTGTGAACCAGACCCTCAGCGAGGCTCAATCAACTATGTGAATCATTATTCTCTTTGAAGTAAGCGAATAATTTTTTCTATTGAACCAGTTGTCGATTGGTTGTTAAACCAACAAATAGGTATGAATCGGATTGGTTTGAGTGGATGCATATTGGTTTGGTCTCTTCTTAAAAAATAGTAGGTTGCTTGATGGGAAAATTGAACCCCGTTTTTGGTATTTTCATGCAAATTTTTAAATGTTTAAATACTTCCAAAAGTATGAAACTGCTTAAGCTAATATGTAGCCACATACAAGTGCTAGTTTTAGTAAGTATACATAAATACATTTGTTAGTTTTCATTGCACTTGAAAAGAGAAGGTGAATTCGTGAAGAGGATAAAAAGTAATTGTATTTCTTACTACTGTTACAAGTTTATCGGCTCTCTACTGCATTTATCGTAATTAAAAAATTACTGCATCGTAAAATTAGAAAATAAAAACTGTGAATAATCTATTGACTAACCAAACTGATTGCATTAACAATACATGGCTTGGCATGGGCTAGATAAATGGGCTTTCCCCATCTTTTTCCATCTGGTGATTATGCTCTGTGGGAACACCAGTTGTTTTGCATCTCAACTTATCTTCTTAAAGATCTAGGACATATTTCCTATGAAAGATGAAGATAACTTTCCTAGAATAGACAGCCTCTAATCTCTATGCCGTGGAAGTACTTCAACCTCCTGTGGTCCTTCATTTTGAACTAAGCTGCTAACTTATCCCCTAAAATTCTGTTTTCCTACTTCATCAGCCTGTCTAAATTATATTAAATTGATTCCATATACAAAAATGTTATATTAAATTGATTCCATATACAAAAATGAAACCAATATATACTATGAGCAGTAGTGGATATTAATTGTAGTTTTCTTTTCTTGATGGTTTCAAATTAATTTTTGATTATTGGTAAACAGTTGAAACTGAGAAATTCTGCTCTGAGCTTGCTAAATTTCGTTTGGAGCTTGAACCTTGGGAAAAAGATTTGATCGAGCACAAGGGAAAGCTTGACGTTGCATCTAGTGAGGCTAAGCTTCTAAGTGAGAAGGTGATAATGATTTTTCTTATTTTAAGTCCTTGCTATATTTATATTTAGTAGTAGGAGCATGTTTGATATTGAAGGTGATCCTTGATGGTTTTTCTTTTCAGCATGAAGGTGCTCGTGAAGCCTTTAAAGATGCTCAAAATCAGATGAATAGCATAACAGAAAGAATTATATCAAAAACTGCAAGCATTTCTCAAATTAAGAGTAATATAGAAAAGAACAGGCGTGAAGCATTGGAAGCTCACAGAGAGGAAGAAGTGAGCAAATTTTCCTTCTTTATTCCACTTTAACATTTTTATTCCGAGGCTTTTGGTGATAATGTTCTTTTTCTTAAGGAATGTATCAAAAAGCATGATGCCCTAATTGCTCCTGAACAAGATGCTAGACAGAAGGTTGCTGAACTGAAGTCTGATTTAGATTCAGAGAAGAATCAGGGATCAGTTCTAAAAGCAATCATGAAAGCTTAGGAAACTGGACAAATAGAAGGGATATATGGACGCATGGGTGACCTAGGTGCTATTGATGGTAAGGTTTTTTTTTTATTGCAATCTTTCTGGCTTCATGATGTTCGTTTTAAGTTTTCCAAATTAGATCCCTTTCGTGCTGTGAAAACTGCGAAAAAACCTGGTTTGTGATGGTCCTGATTGTATCTATTATTATTAATTGATTTAAATTTAATTATAAAATTTTATGCCGGTACACTGAATTTTCAAAAACAAATATCTGACCTATTTTTTATGATCAAATGAAATAGAGTTTATAGAGCTTGGGGTATTGGCTTATTGTTGTGGAAGTTTTGAATTTGAACTAGTAGCCAAAAGCTAGGTTTATCCCACCTATGCTTTATTTGGTTGTAGTTTGAAGGTTTAAGTAAACTCAGAGGAGGAGCGATCTCTTTTCCTTCCTCAAACATAATTTCAAACACATTCTAATACTAAAATCCAATATCCCAAAAGCAAATACATCATACATATCATCTATCATGTTTTATTTTGTCTATTAGTTAGTTTACACTTTCCAAATATTTTTGCCTTAGTTTTATTTTGTTTTACTCGCTAAATAATATTAGATTAGATTGTGAATACGAAGCATTGAATTTATCTTCTAATCAATTTGGATGCTGGTGAACAGTGATTAACTTTATTGATGTATTGACATTGTATGTGATCTGTGTATACCACTATATTGATGTCTGAGTTTTGATAACTGCAGCAAAGTTTGATGTTGCAATATCAACAGCATGTTCTGGGCTTGACTATATTGTGGTGGAAACAACAACTGCAGCACAAGCCTGTGTTGAGTTACTTCGTAGAGAGAATCTTGGTGTTGCTACTTTCATGACATTGGTATTTATTTTATTGTTACTAGCGGAAAGACGGGCACGTCTATTGCGCTTAATTGTATGTGGAAAGAGATATCAATTTTTTCATGTACTATGCGATCAAATATTTTTGGCAGATAAGATTAAAATAAAGGCCAATACTTACATACGGTTCCCTATGCAACGTTCATCAGGTTCCTCACATTACATTTCTTAAACACGGATGTTTTAATTATATCTTGATGCAACGATTGATTCAATTTTCGGTAGTTTTTTTTAATATTTTAGTTCAAAACCGGACGAACAGTCCCTAAAGAACTTTATGTAAGTATTTTCCTAAAATGAACTCTTTTTTTATTGTCCAATATTGTTCTTATTGTAATGGGCTAGTTCCTATGTTAATGGAATTTAACTATTTTTTATTGTAATAATTTAAATAATATAATAAAAAAGATAAAATAGTAAATAAGATAGTTCAAGAACCATTAGAGAAGCAAGTAAGCGTATCAAAGATGAGAATGTTGCGTTGGATGAGTGGTAAGACTAGAAGGGATAGGCTTAGGAGTGACCTCTTCGTACTATAGAGAGAGAGTTGGGGTAGCACCTATAGTAGAAAAGATGGTAGAAAATAGGCTTAGGTGGTTTGGGCATATAGAGAGAATACCTATAGATGTTGTAGTACGAAGAGTAGATCAGATGGAGGAGAATACCTACTGCAATTTGATTAGTATAACTACGGCTGAATTGATTCCTTAGCAATTTGCAAATTCGTGTTTTTTCACATTAATTTCCAAGTTCCAGCTTCGCTTAAAAGTTGGTATTGAATACTAGTGTTGATTTGATTGAATTGAATACATTTCCCATTGATTATCTATTTTGTATTTCAATGTTTTTTTGTGCAATGATAATCATTTAAATTTAAACCAAATCAGACAAATATAATTATAATAACATTTTTTTTCTTTTCAGGAGAAGCAGGTTGATCTTATTCCAATGATGAAAAAGAGTGTAAGCACTCCAGAGGGGGTTCCCCGCCTTTTTGATTTAGTAAAGGTTCAAGATGAAAGAATGAAACTTGCTTTCTTTGCAGCACTTCGAAACACAGTTGTTGCTAAGGATCTGGACCAGGTCAGTTGTTCCTCCTTAGCATAAAACTTTGTTCTGATTATAAATTCAAGAGTTGTTATCGAGAAGTTTTGAATTTTTGTTTCTTATATCATAAAACTATTAGATTGTTTATGATTCAAGAAATAATAATTGAATTGTATGGCTTACTATAAATATAATTATTAGTTATTTTAAAACGAAGACATATTACCTTGTTCTTGGACAGTTAATTTTCCACTGTTTGTATCAAAAAGGAAGCTAATAAATAGCAACATTTTTTCCTCCTGTAAATTTTTTAGGCAACACGCATAGCATATGGTGGAAACAATGAGTTTCGGCGAGTTGTTACTCTTGATGGTGCACTTTTTGAAAAATCTGGAACAATGAGTGGCGGGGGTAGTAAGCCCAAGGGTGGGAAGATGGGCACATCGATTCGAGCTACAAATGTGTCTGGAGAAGCCGTTGCAAGTGCTGAGAGGAAATTGTCTGAATTGACCGTTAAATTGAATGAAATTCGCCAAGGAATGAAGGAATTGACCGTTAAATTGAATGAAATTCGCCAAGGAGGAGGAGCCGCTGAAAAAAAAATTGCAGCTTTCGAATTGGACCTGGCTAAAAGCCACAAGGAGGTAATGCTTATTTCTGAGTCTAGAAAGGCACTTTTATGGAGTTGTTGGTACCAAGCATTGAGTTTTCCCCCCTTCTTCTACAGGTTGACAGTTTGAATTCACAACATAGTTATATTGAAAAACAACTTGGTTCCCTTGAAGTTGCATCAAATCCACAAGAGAACGAGCTTGGTCGGTTGGAAGAGCTGAAGAATATTATTTTTGCAGAAGAAAGAGAGATTAATAGACTTGCTGACGGATCTAAAAAACTGAAGGAAAAGGTGGGCTTTGAACTAACTTATGTTTATAACTTTGAATTACTTTGCAAGTTTGGTGTTGCTTGACTTGTCTTGCATGTCATCTTTATCTTTATCTTTTGATTTCTAGCAGTGTTTGCAGTTAACAAAGGCTATATCTTTATTTAAATTAAGTTAGCCAAACTTATCCATCATTTTTAGGTTTCAGAGCTTCAGAGGAAAATAGAGAATGCTGGAGGTGAAAAATTAAAATCTCAGAAGTTGAAGGTCCAGAAAATTCAGTCTGTAAGCATCCTGGATACTGAGAAGAACTTTCAATTCAATACGATGCTGTGTCTATACTAATGGTACCCATTTACTAGGACATTGACAAGACCAGCTCAGAGATTAACCGTCACAAGGTTCAAATAGAGACAGGGCAAAAGATGATGAAGAAGTTGACTAAAGGAATAGAGGATTTGAAGAAGGAGAAAGAAAGGTTAACTGAGGAGAAGGAAAAGTTAAATGAAAACATCAAAGAAATAAAGCAGAAAACATCTGCTGTTCAAGAGAATTATAAGAAAACACGAGGTTCTTTTCCTTGTTCTTTTGCTTGTCTGGCTATGTAAAATGTGCCTACATAAGTGGCGGCGGTGGTGGTGATTGTACATTCGTGTATTGTGTACATTACTATGTAGATGATTGACAAACACCGGGATGTCTTAGAGGAAGCAAAATCTGAGCATGATAGATGAAAAAATCAGTGGACAAATTGCGTGCATCTGAGGTACTTGTCGTGTGACCATTTTTCATGTCTCTTAAAGTTGGAGTTTTCTCATTGTAATCTTTATTTTGCAGGTTGACGCTGACTTTAAATTAAAAGACATGAAGAAAGCATACAAAGAATTGGAAATAAAGGGGAAAAGTTACAAGAAAAGACTAGATGAGTTGCAAATTGCTATTTCCAAGCATCTTGAGCAGTATGTCATTCAATATTTGTTTGGGAATACATTCTTCCCTATTCTGAAATTCTTACAAGACAAATTGGATGCAGAATTCAGATAGATTTAGTGGATCAAGAAAAGCTACATGCTACATTGGCTGAAGAACATCTCAATGCTGCTTGTGACCTGAAAAAGGCCTGTGAAACAGTTGCATTGCTTGAAGCAAAACTGAAAGAGATGAATCCAAATCTTGATTCAATTGCAGAGTATGGCCTTTTCCAATTTGTTATCCTGACTGTCTTCCTTTTTGGTGTTGCACTGAAGTGTTTCTTAATTTATGATATCAGATATCGGAAGAAGGTATCATTGTACAATGAGTGAGTTGAAGAACTTAATGCAGTCACTCGGGAGCGGGATGATATAAAGAAGCAATATGATGAATTGAGAAAGAAGAGGTGTGCATGTTATTTATTTTGTATTGTTGACTTATTTTCTATTTGTGAAAAATGTAAGCTGAATCTTTCATTTCAGATTGGATGAGTTTATGGAAGGATTTAATGTCATATCATTAAAGTTAAAGGAAATGTACCAGGTTTAGAAATCCCCTCTCTCTCTCACACACACACACACACAAAAAGAAAATATCGTGCTTTGCTCTGCAGTTCACTGTGCTTTTAACATGTTATATATCTAATAAACTTAACATATTTGGATCCTTATGTTTGCATGATTTCTGATAACAGTGAAGTTGTGTTTTAAATCCATTGCCACTTACAACTTGGTGGTAAGCCAAAAAAGTCTATGATTTATAAGATGTGAATCTAATGGTGCTGACAGATATGTAAATTAATGAGGGCATAGATTCTCAGGTCCAGTTTATAGAACTGGATAAGAGATTAGGAATATGGAAATCATAGGAAGAAACGGCAGAATAAGAAACAACATCCTTCGTTAATGGGAATATAACCCCACCCTTAAACACACACACACACACACACTCTCTCTCATTTAACTGGAAATGGTGAAGGGTGATTTACATTTCAAAATGATTTTTATTCTCCTTGGCGCATAAAATTCCCACCTACACAATGGGAATGGAAGAGAGAAAATATGAACAACAAATGTTTCTCATAATCCATTAAATTACAAAAACTTTTTAAACCTTGAATCAAATATGGGAGCGCTATATTCCCAATCTCATTTTTTCCGAAATATATACGCATATCTTGAAACAAGTAAACTCTTAGGGTCTTTAGCTGTCCACTTCGTAATACATTGAGAATAACTCTAATCAGAAGACACATAGTTCTATTGCCAAGGACTACTTGCACAATATTTTATATACCAATCTTTTTCATAAATATGTCCCAAAGCTCAGTTCTTTCCGGTCTTCATATTTTGCAAGGCCATTAATAACTCTCAAAAACGCAGTTCCTAATGGATTGCACAAGGTTGTGATAATTAACAAGTATTACCTTTTTTATTGTTTGCAGATGATTACACTCGGAGGTGATGCAGAACTCGAGCTTGTGGATTCTTTGGATCCTTTCTCTGAAGGCGTTGTATTCAGTGTTAGACCACCAAAGAAAAGCTGGAAAAATATTGCTAACTTATCCGGTGGTGAAAAGGTGTCTTCTCTCCCTCCTCTTCCTCATTTGAATTTTGACCTCAGTTCATGCGTTATATAATTCATTGACAAAACTATCATTTTCCCTGTTAATAATAAGTGGTGTATTTTTGTTATTTATTTCCCAGACTCTTAGCTCACTGGCACTTGTATTTGCTCTTCATCATTACAAGCCCACGCCGCTTTATGTAATGGATGAAATTGACGCTGCTCTGGGTACTTTTATCAACTTTGTAGCTAAACTATTTTGTTGTAATTGCTGACTTTGCAATACACTAAACTATGTTTTATATGGTTTGGCAGACTTCAAGAATGTGTCTATCGTTGGGCATTATGTGAAAGACAGGACTAAGGATGCTCAGTTCATTATCATAAGGTAGGTTTGTTACTTTAGATTTAGAAATGATCTTCTAAGGTTATTAGTAAATCATTGCTTAATTAGTCTTAATACTTACGGTGGTATGCTCATTCTTCTTGCAGTCTAAGGAACAATATGTTTGAATTGGCTGATCGACTTGTTGGTATTTATAAAACTGATAATTGAACAAAGAGCATCACTATTGATCCGTCTAGTTTTGTCATTTGCCAGAAGAGTGCATGATAGATTTGTCGGTGTACATAGAGATGTTAAAGTGTAGAATGCCTAAATAACTAGTCTCTTGTACCAGTTTTTTGGTTGCAAGTCTCTTACCAGTTTGATCTGGCATATAATTGTTACTGTTATTTATTACTAATTTACTAGTGTGCTATGTATTCTGTATATTGAATGGAATCTAAGCTGACTTTTAATTGTAGCATGGACATACATCAGAGATAAATGAAAAATACATGTAATTAGTTTTATTTGTTAAATTGCCATTATATTTGAAATCTTTAAAAATAGATGATGACAATTTACACATCAATATTTTGCATTTCAAATTTGTACAATGCTTGGGCACAAATACGGGGATCCAAATTTTCTCTCATTTAATTGTCCTTCTATATAAGACCAAATGAATAATGTTTGGGTAGACAGACATAAACTTTATTTGTTCCCAAAATATTTCATCATTTTATACCAATTTCTTTTTGATTATTAGAAAAAATCTTTTTATGCGTGTGCTCAAATATTGTACGTTTGGTTGTAACCATAGAGGAACCCCTATATCCACAATGCATATTTTTACCTCTATCAATTGACATGCATATTAATTAGAATAACATATTCATTAGACAAACTTTGATATTTTCTAAAAAAAAAAAATATCATATTGCATATCAAATTATTATTAAAAACAATCTTTAAGAATTGAATCGATCCTTTTAAAAAAAATTGTTCAATTTTGGCTCTTTGCTTCTTAAAATCTTGTTCTTCAAAATATTTTTATATTGGGCAAAACAACTTGTAACATACATTAGGTACTTACAACTATAATACATGTGTGTTTGAGTTGAGGACCATTTTGTGGACCAAAAAGAAAAGAGGTGAGGACCATTTTGCATATTCTAAAGCTTAAGGGTTTCTTTAAAAAAATAAAAAGCTTAAGGGTTCCATTTTGCATATTATAACTCTTTTCAAGTATAAGAATGTAAATTCCACTTTTCCCCTCAAAACCTGGTGATAGAATACTCCTTGAATCCGTAATGAATTGTTCCCCAAACAATATGTCAAATGACTCTCCATCTCCATTACTGCACACCAAAATTAAAAAGCTAGCAGTGTTGTTAAAAAAGTACTAATAATGAGTAGGAGCATAAAAAAAAACAGTAATGATATCTAAATAAGCTGCAATCATTTCATGTGAAAAAAAGAGAAGCTGCAATGATATAGTACTAAAAAGATGATGATGACCATGATGATGAATTGTGAATTTCATTCTTTCTATCCCTTTATTATTCTTCCACATGAGAAGGGATAACATTGAATCGGCAAGGATCACGGAATAAAGGCTCACTTAAGATACCACCAAATAAAAAGCCACATAATGATAAAATGGAATATATGTGATGCACCGAAACCATTTTCATTGGCTACAACACAAGTATCTCTCATCACTAAATAATTTTACAAACTTGTAGGAAAAAAATAATCGAAAATATACAAACCATCGCAAGTTTTTAGCCCTCAAACGTGCTAAAATATAATATAAATTAGTGTCCTATAAATTATAATACTATAATATAAGCCGTTTCCACTTTGTCAAGTAATGGTATATAATTTCGTCAAAGAAAAGTAATGGTTTATAAATTTCCCATTATACATTGCATATTTGGTCGGTTTCAACCCCACATGATTGGTCAATTTGAATTGGTGGCTACATGAACAATACAGAGTATCAAAATGTGCAAGTGCTTTCCACATTAGAAAATTCTTTGAGGGAAAGTACACTAAGAAATTTGGAGTAAAAGGGTAGAAGAAGGAACAGATTATGAAGGCTGTTAGCTGTCAAGCGGTTAATATAAACCTAAATGTTGAAAATGACTTGTTGGCTAAGGTTGTCAATTAAACAGCCATTGGGTGAACTGCACATGGGTACAAATTCTAATTACACTCTCTTGTCACCAAGGATTCCTTAATTTATGTTTTATGTTTTACTTTATGTTCACAAATCTAAATTCTTTCTATTTCAAATGCTGCCAATGATTATAGCCAGCCATAGGATGTGCTGACAAGTTACTCAATATTTAAAGACGCTATCAACATTATCATTATAGTAAATACAATTATAGGATTACATCTTTAAACTAGCTATAAATTTTCAAAAGCATTAGCGTTTATATTCATGTAAACAAACAAATGTGACATCGCTTAAAAATCGTAACGCTTTTACAAAGGACAAAACTGTGAGACCTCGTCGAAAGCACACAATACTTCAAAAAACATTGTTGTGGACTTTCAACTTGACGAGTCAACCTTATGGTTTACCAAAAATTATGTCGATCATAATCTTACATCACTTACCGAAATGACCCCTTTTAAGTAGCATGAATAGTAAACCAGGTAACTTGTTGTGCAATGTACTATAACATGAGGTAATTTGAATAAAAAGAAAATGAAAAAGATGGTAGATATACTATGATTTTTATATGGTGTATATATGTAACTAAATACGTACAATAATTTGTAGGTAGCATAGCATAAGCACAGGAGAATACAACTATATATAGGCAACATGTTTTGTGCTTTCCAAAGGAACCGACAGTGAGAAGGGTAGAAGAAGGTGGATGGATGGAGTGAACCACTTGTACTATTAACATAGTACGCCTGTAGAAGAAAGTGTTGAGATCGGGACTTGGGAGTGTCCCTATTACCACGTGTGTTTTGTTTACCGGAACCTTCCACTTCTATTACTGCATACTGCATGCTTACCAATATAATTTAATTTGTGGTACACAATCCTATGTATGAATATGATAGCCAACATTTTTACAGTTTGTTTGTTTGTTTGGATCCCCTCCAGCTCCACCTTCATTCACTACCGTCATTTTTCCTGCTCTTATGTGTCTAATCCCATCAAATTACTATCCTAGCTACTTCACTTCTTAACCTAACAACAACCCCCTTAGGACTTATCAATTGCTACTCACCGGTCCATTACAATTTACAGCACTACGCTTTGTGAATGTTTGATATTACGGTGACGAAGATTAATTTTGATCGAAGTAAGTTAAATATAAATTGATTTATGTTTAGATGTAATAAGACATGAAAATCTCTTTTATTAATTCAAATTAGTTGATAGTTTAGATTAAAATTGGTTTTAGACGAGAAATTACCAAAATAGATTTTAATTTGTGAATTTAAAAGTAGATTTTATTTCCGTTGAAGAAAATTGTTTAAATTTATGTTGGTATAATTTTGTAAGTGATTACTTGTTTTATGTTTAACAAATATAATACAGTACACATAATATCAAGAAAACAATATAAAACTATTCAAGCGACCAAAGAGGACATAAGCATGGCTGCGTTCAGCTAAATAAATAAATAAAACATGGTTCACACATAAAAATTTGATAAATAAGGATAAAGTATAAAATTACTGTCCGATATGAAATAAGTCGTGCATTTTTTCTTTCTTTTAATACAAGAGGACCTAATACTAAAAAGAAAAATTTGCATTGAAACTATTGGCAGAGAAATAACTCACGATGTATCAACAAAATCACCCTCAATCCTCCTTGTACATATTTGAATCAACAACAACTGATGTATTTGCTTTAAAATTTCGATCAAATACACCAATTTTTGAATTAACAACAGGCGTATAATTTGACGAATCTTCTAATTTGAGCCGACCTAGTAACCCATCTATAGTAGAGGTTTATGGTTTCTAGGGTGGCGGTTGAACAACGTGCTCCTAAAACTCACACAAGCGCGGTTTAGCTTGCTTGTTAATAAGTGTAAAATTAATCTTCAAACAAAAAAAAGTATGAAATTATTCTTCCATTCAAATTTTTCGATTGTTTTAGTATTTATTTATATATTTTTTGTGTGTGTTAACACTTCAGTTCTTAAAATGGGCGCTGTTAATTAAAATTTATTTGGCCTAGACTAAGTAAAATCTAACTAAGAATTATTTTAACGAGATGCAAACTCATGTTTACTCAAACAATTATATTTTATTTCTATTTTAAAATGTTATGGTTAAAAATAAAAGATATTTCAATACATACCGTAATGACATTAGTTTCGGAGGCCAATCCAAATGATGGTTGGATCAAGTACCATCTGGATTTACGTTGCGCAGACTAAACAAGTTCAATTGTCTAGTTCGCCAAATAAGATTTCACGTGATAATGGTAATCAAAGGGATGACTTGGTGCATAAATTACCCCAATGCCATCTTTAGACTAAGCATGGATAGAGATAGCACTTATGAAAGGTCAGACACGCCTCCATCGTTCGGCATATCGAGGACCTCATTTAACTCAAAGGTGTGTCTTTGTCTGTCTCAACTATCATATATGCAAGCGCAACCTCTATTCAAGGGTGAACCAAGCTAAGTGAAGATAACAAAGAGCATGAGCATATTACATGTTAAATTAGGGGTTCACACCACATGTATGATCACTCATTCTTAACCTCGCTTAAACGTTGTTTATATTGTAGGGTTGCAACCAAAGACATAGAGATCAAAGCATCAAACATTAAGATTACATCACTAACTCCGGTGATCAACCTCTTGCGCTCATACAAGAACATAAATAAACATCAATTAAATAAATCATTACCAACATAGATTGGTCTAGCGGATGGACTAAACTTCGACCGTATGATGAACTTTTTTTTTTGTTGCTAATAATCATATGATGAACTTGAAATCCGACCTAGAAGTAGTGTCCATATTTAATACTCAAAACATGATTGAAATAAGATAACTTTCTTAAAGAGAATACGTAGAAAACCAAAAAAAATGTAATATTCAAGTAGTGAAAAAATGGAAGAAGGAACTAGTTTTTGCATTATGTTAATGACTTGATGAAAATGTGTGTGAAGCAAATGACCCAACAGTATCTCCCCCCATGCCCCCACCCCACCCTTCCCCAAGCAGAGCAAGACATCAATAACAACTCAACATCAACCACACACACTAACACCACAATTACATATTTACATTTGTTCCTTCACTTCACTTCATACCCCACCACTTCTCTCCCTTCTCATTTCCACTCCTTCACACATCCAAGAAACATCATCACCCACGATTCTCTCAACAATGACAAAGCCAAAATCTACCAACGAAGATAACAGCACCAACAACAACAACAACATGAGTCTACTCTTAGTATTATTCCCACAAGACAAATCATCCACCACAACAACTAAACTAAATTCACCTTCCTCTTCCTCTTCTTTCTCACCATCATCATCAAAATCTCTCATAATCTCCAAAGCACAATCCACACTCTCAATCTGTGCACTTCTCCTCTTCACTACCCTCCTCCTCTTCACCCTCTCCACACTCCCAAGCACCCCACCATCACCATCCCCCTTACGACGCCGTTTCCTCCTCAACCACCACAACAACCACCACTTTGCCCTCCAGAAAATGGGCACGCTCTATCTCCGTGGCAATAAACCCATGTCCGATCTTCTCATCTGCCATGTCTCAGACGAAACCACCCACGAAGATTTCCGTTTCTTCTTAAGACTCCTTCATCGCTCCACTATCATTTCCACCACCGACGTAGTTTTCATCTTCTCTTCTCCTTCTTCTTCTTCCTCTTTCTCACACATTATTCATCAAGAAAATCATTCTTTCATGACACTCCTTCATTCCCAAAACAACAACACATTTTTCAACACTTCTCGTTTCCTTCACAAAGGAAATAACCACCCAGTTTCAGAACCTTTATGGGGTAATAAATTACGAAACAACACTACTACTATTGCTACTACCACTACTTCACTGAGTTATGGGTCGATACTAAGTTTTGACGCAACGGAACTCGATCCAGAAAACTCATTATCAGGCTTTCTAGACCGAGTTCCGTTTAGTCTACGACGCTGGGCATGTTACCCAATGCTACTTGGTCGTGTTCGACGCAACTTCAAACACGTGATGCTTGTAGACACAAAAACAATTCTCATTCTTCGTGACCCGTTTAACCGAGTCAAGAATCGGAGTCCAGAATCGGTTTTACTCTTCAACAAACACGGAAAAAAGCTTCAGTCAAGCACTCAGCGTACTGTTCTACCCGCCGTGGTCATTGGCGGGGCTCGCGGTGTTCGAAGGTTGTCTAACGCAGTCATGGTTGAGATCGTTCGTGCTGCAACTCAGCATAGGAAGAAGAAAAACTCGGTTACAGAATCGGTTTTGCTGAGTCAACTCGCGAGTAACGAGTTTCTATTGAAGAGTAAGAATGTTCAACTTAATGTTTTGAACGAGTTGATACCTGAAGTGAGTTCACTCAATGGGCATAATCATGCAATAATTCAACGTGATATGAATAATCATGATTTAAATTCTGTTATTAAGAAACAAATTTGTTCGTCGGTGGTAGATTCTTCTTCTGTTTATAGAGATTGTTAGTTATAGTTAGTTACCACAAAAAATAAAAGTACACGAAGGTGTAAAAAAAATTAAAAAATTCATATTTATTATTTTTTATAATGATAGTTTTAAATTTTAATTTCACTGCTATGTGATGTTTGTAGTTGTACATATTCATCTTGGAATTTACATTTTTGTATTCTTTCACTTGAAAGTTATGGACTGTCGTATGTTTATGAGTGAGTAAATGAATAAAATTAATACAAGATTTTGACCATGCAAGACTAGAGTATATTTGCATTATTATATACTGTATTTGATTGATTTGATTGGTCTAATGTTATTATTAAAACATGCCAAAACTTTTTTGTTCTCAATATTATATATAATTTGATTTTGGACTTATGTTTTGTATCATGGTAGATGTGTGGATGATCCATCGTAATTTTTAAAAGCTACAGAGTATAGTTTTTAAAAAAATTACTGCTATACCTAAACATATGCTTGGCTTGTTTTGCGCTTTATATTTGTTTATGTATTGAAAATTGGTAATATTATATGCAACATATTTTTGGCAATAATGTAATAGTTTTGATTGTTTCATCCAAATGGGAAAACATCGAAATGCAAGAAAATTGGAAGAGAATGAAATGTGAAACAGTAATAAGGAAGGAAATTTAATGATGAGAAAGGAAAGCAGTGAAGGTGGAACAGAACAAGTGAGTTGTAAAAGGCATTGATGAATCCATGTGCTTTGAGATCTTTTTGGCTCCGGCAGCTTACGCGTTTGCAATTAATGTGCAAAAGCAATAAGCAATTTTTTAAAAATTCCCGCGACTTAAAAGCTGAAAGTACAGTTAAACGTGCTTATTACGCAGTTAAACTAAGCTAAATTCACTTCGTGCAGTGTTAATAAAGCAGTTTATTTTCGGGTTTTGTTTTGCTCTTTTTTAATTAGCAAATGGATGAAAATGGGAAAGTTGAGAAGTGTGCATTTTGAGATGTGGGTGCTTGTTACTCCCAATATTGTTTCCTTTTCTTACTTTCGTTATTAAAGGTTGCCAATTTTGAAAGGACCATAGTTATTGACTTGCTACATTTTATGGTAACTTGCAAGTGAAGCTATTGATTTTTTTTTCCTCTTCTTTCTTTTCAATAAAGGGTTAGACTTAGGGTAGTGTCATGAAGCACCCTCCCTTCAATAAAGGGTAGGTAGTATCTATAAGCATTTTCTTTTTTATTAGGCGTGCTATTTGATGAATTCGATATGTTGTCATGATAGATGACATGTGAGGTTTGTAAATTGCTAGCTTCCTTCGGTTTCTCTATTTTGTAGTGGCCACTAGGCGCACTACCCCACCATGACTTTAGATATAAATATAATGGACTTTTTTTTTACCATCAACCTTTCAAGTAGATGTTACTTTCTTCTAATTTTATTCTCTGTTTCTTTTGCTATATTTTAATGAAGAGAGGCTAAGTAAGATTAAGAGATTTAGAGGGCGGATGAAGAAACATGTAGATTGAAGTAAAGAAAGATTGCTTCATTTGTTATGCATTTTTTTACAGATGGAAACAAATTTCATTATCCAACCAGAACAACGTTACTTGTTCAAAAATAAAATAAAATATAAAAACATTATTACATATAGGTTGATTATAAATCACAAAGGCAACCAAATTAGAACTCAAATTTTAATAGACAATCTATAATGTTTTTCTATTGGGGAGTCTGCAAAAGCCGAGAGCAACAACGAACCAATGTTTCAGGAGCACAAAGAAAGCGAGATGTCATATCTACATCCAAAATCTTAATACATTATGTATATGAGTCATCAATCTTATATATATTTTTAACACTTTACCTGTTCATTGACAATGTGGGACTTAATCACTTACACTTAAAACTCAACAATCTCCTTCTCAAGTATGATTTTCCACCGCCTATAACAAGATCCAACACATAATCCACCTCCTGCTCTTTATACCACTGGTTGGGGGAGTATGGGGAGCAACACCATGTTAATATTGCTCCAAAATCACAAGAGGGAGAGACACCGCATCTCCACTCAAAATCTTAAGAGAGAAAATCTAATGGAAGAGGAAAGAACTTAATAGAGAGGAGCGGTGCTCTACAAACTTGTTAGCTATAGAGCCCTAACTTTTCTAGAGAGAGAGAGGAGAACTTCACTCACACGCAATGGACACATATTAATCATCAAATAAAATAAAATAGTTCAAACATTAAATTGATTTTATTTGTCTTCTACAAAGAATTATTCAATGACAAATTGGCACCATGGAGATGGCTCATGCTTTTCAAATATATTTTTTTGGAAGGAAACTATATTTGTTTTTTTAGTGTTAATCCTTCGATTTCTAAAAGAAGGAAGTTTTAATAGTTTTTAGGCTTAAATGTTCAATTGATTCCTTAACTTGATTTCAAGTATCGGTTTGGTCTCATAAGTAATAAAAGGTCCATTTAGGTCCCTTAACTTTATTTAGAGTATCAGTTTGGTCCTTTCTGTTAATTTAATTCAAAAAAACGTTAAGTTTAGGGACCAAACTAATACTAATTAAATAAGCTAAGAGATCAAACTAATTCTAATTAAATAAGTTAAGAGACCAAAATTTAACGTTTTTTGCATTAAATTAACGGAAGAGACCAAGCCGATACTTGAAATAAAGTTAAGGGACTTAAACGGACCTTTTATTATTTATGGGACCAAACCAATACTTGAAATCAAGTTAAGGGACCAATTGAACATTTAAGTCTAATTTTTAATAGTCTGAAGTTCAATCATAAGGTAAGATAACATGACCAAAAAATATTTCACTAAAAAATCCAACTCGAGTCTCGTAATTTGTTCTTTGATGAAACTAAGTAACCTTTTAAGTCCAACTGTTTAGTTATGTTTTTGGTTTTTGTTGACTTTGTTTTTTTTAGCAAATTGTAGCTGATTAATTAGTTGTTTCGTGGCTTAATGGCAGAGAAGTAAACAGGTTGTGAAAGCGATGGAACAGTGTGTTGAATGTTTGACTTTTGATGCTTATCAAATTGCCAATCATCGTTTCCTTATCAATACTGAAAGCCAATTAACCACCGACACCAACAATATGGCCCACTTGCTGGCATGTTGCAGCACAATTCATACAGCAAATATATAAATTCTTACACAAATATCAAATATATCCACCGTTAGATCTCTCAAATTTGTAGGAAAACATTGGCTGGATCAAAATAACATTTGAAAAGAATGAGTCATTTATAACGTGGGCCAATTATACCAGCAAAAATGCTAGCGTGTGTATTTTAACGCATAAGTTAAAAAATTAAAGATAGAAATATCTTCTTAAAACCTATATCATTATGTAAAAGTTTTTAATAATTTATGTTTTTAATATAAATTTTATTTCCTTTAGACATAAGTTAACTTGATCCTTATACTAGTAATTCACATCTAAATTTAGCTAGGCTATTAAAAGTCCTCACTCATCTCTTACTTATAAACCTTAACACGTATCGCAATATTAAACCGAATTTTAACCTAATTTTGTCGCCTAATTTCCCTCCATACTATAGTTAAATTATGTTCCTAATTTTTTGGATGGAATATTAAATCTTTGGTAAATTGATTCATACTTATCAAAATCTCTTATTTTTATGGAAAGCAAAATTGTTTCCTTCTCATGCTTATCAAAATCATTTCCTTCTGATGCAGTTCTTTCCTATTTTTATGAAAAGCAAAATCGTTTCCTTCTGATTCAGTACTTTTCCTATTTTTATGGAAAGCAAAATCGTTTCCTTCTGATGCTTATCAAAATCGTTTCCTTCTGATCCAGTACTTTCCTATTTTTATGATAAGAGTTTTATGCTTATCAAAATTGTTTCCTTCTGATGCACTCCTTTCCTACGTTTCCTTCTCATGCAATCTTTTCCATAATAACAAAATGTGCTATTTTTTATGGAAAGCAATACACATATCGTTTCCTAATATGCAATTTAAATACAATTATTTTGTAAACCACTAAAACTCTTTTATTTCAATTATGCTCCCTACCTCCATTGCTTTTTATTTTAAACCAAATCATTTGTCATATTCACCATGGCCGGGAGAAACATTGAAACTCTTTTGTCGTATCACTGCCTAACTGGTAAACATTTGAACATGCATTGCTTTAATATAATTATTTTTTTGATGTGGTTTACACGTAACGGAAATTTCACTTTCATTCTTTAATAGGTGCTCTGGTGAAAAACCCAGTTTCAGATCTTGACAAAGCAATCAACAAGCTAAGAGTGAAGTACAGATCATACATCGTCGAATATGACATTGAGAGTGTGAGTATGCTTTCCTTTTCGTTATAACATACAATTTGATATTTTCGTGGCATTCTGCTTGCTGATGATTTTGTTCTTTTCATCTGGGTGTTGTGTGCTTGCCAAGAATGTTTGGCGGTGATTTTGGAGATCAGATTGGACGCTTTGCAACATTGACTGATCCAAAGGCCCATCAATTTGAGGTCTTGGTCGAGAGCATCAATGGTGACTTTTTTTTAACAAAGAGATGGAAAGCAATTCGTGACTTTTATGGAATTGGTCTAGGAGCGTGGGTTACTCTAGTTTTTGTTGATGAGGGACGATTTTATATGATGTTAAGTGATAGGTTTCATAAGACTATCAAGTATCCCGTTTTTGATCCACCCATGCATTTCCTTATTGACAGAACTAATGTGCAAACAACTTTCAACCATCATCTCCCGCCGATAACATCTCTTCTCTCTTATCGTCACAATATCAGTTACATGTTTATAGATTTCCAAAAAAAATTATCTGAATATGATGTAACAAAAGATTTTTTTGGTATGATACACTTTTCATATAAACATGATTTTTTTTTTAGTTTTTCATTTAGTAGGTGTAAATTGCTTCAATTTAGCACCTTATATATTTATCGATACGCACGGGTCAATGTTCTAGTTTTGATAATTTTGTTTACATTTCTAATTAACAAATGTATTAATATTAATTTAATTATTATTTATAATTGAAATGATGTTAAAGATTGGAATTTAGGTGTTTAAGACAATTTTTTTTTTCAAAATCTTCAAATCAATCGCGTGAACATAGTTTCGAAGAAAAATCTAATACATTAAAATTTGTAGATAATGGTTTTGGAAGCATTGCCAGAATTTGGAGATCAATAGTGTTGATAACAATATTTAGAAGACTAAAAGCCCACAAATGTTTTATAAAGACTAAACAAAATTGAAAATTTTATATAAACTAAAAATAACTAACACCTATATTAATCTGTCTAAAATATTTAGCATATCCGTATTAAACTTGATGCTGGATACATTAAATTTTTAGCAGAATTTGTTCAAATCAATACAAGCATCATTACAAATTCGTACATATGATAAAATAATATTTGCAAATACATATATCTAATACATATTTGAATACATACGGAATTATCTAAAACTGGTACGATATGTGTATACGATGACAAGTCATTCAACTTCATGTCTGTCTCCTCTTGCCATGATCAATCTGCTTATCTGAAATAAAATAAAGGGATTGGAGTGAGATAGAATGTCTCAGTGAGTTCCACCTACCCTAGGTTGTAAGCAATCTTGAGGAACCTATGATCGTCATTTGTCTCTACATGTACCTAATTTTAGGATATATTGTTCTGTTTCGCATAACTTAGCGATCAGGGAAAAAAATTAGGATTGCTAACTGTATACTATCATAATTTCTGTCATAAACATAATTATATCATATTCATAACTAAGTTAGAATGTTAGCGCTAAACAATCAATTATTATATGAGTTTATTTTATTATTATGTTCCAAATAACCTTTTTATTTATTTATTTCTTTTAATGGTTCTTTCATTTTAAAAGACATTGCTAGGTTTGGGATATAGTGGAGACGTAAGAGTATGGAAGATTTAATTAGAATCTTGAGCTGCAGACGATACATATGTTAAGAACAATACAAACCAAATAATGTAAACAAGTATAATGATGTTTACGTAAACCTATATAATTTGTACATATTATGCACTACTAATTGATCAATGATATACATATAGATTCTAGCAAGTCACCACTTTTTTTTTAATGGTTTACATGATAAATTTGTACATCACGTACATAGTTAGTTTAGGTGTCTTTTTCCTACGGACACTGCCAGATATATGCCAAGTACCACAAGGAAGTAGGTCCTATTAATGTTAGTATATGACTATATGAGTATTGTGGACTTAATTACCTGAACCACATGTAAAGGAACTTCCATACTCTCAAATTTATTTAGTGGTATAGCTTTGGTAGCTTTGGGTCTATATTTCCTTTTCGATGTTGGCTTGTAATATTAATGTACCTACAAATTGTTGTCTTTCAAATGCAGTTTTGGAAGAGTTTTGTCTAAGTCTAACCTCAAATTAATTAATGGAATTATTCTTATCTGTTTTGCTCTTATATTTACCATTTCCAAAAATGGTTAAATAGAAAATTTGATTTTCCATTTTTCACTCTTGCAAACTTGTGCACTCTAGTGAAAATGCATGCGTGTTCAAAAGGATCTCAATCTAATTACAAGACGTAGTAAATTTGCAAACCAATATCAATATATCATGTCACCAAAGCCATGTATAAAAGTACATGCAGAAATCTTATACTATGAATAAAATCAGCATTGATGAAAAAAAATTCAAAATGAAAATAATCTTATTCTTGGTTTTAAAATTCCAAATAACTTAACTTTCAGCATATCTTTTATCATAATTTTTTTTGACGGAATATATTTTATAATAATTAAGAAGCAATTAATATGTAAGGACCATTTATCATCCAAGGTTATTAATACTATCAATTAAGAGCTTCTTCTTAAAAAAAAAATACTATCAAACTAAGAGTAAAGTATTCACATATTTGTAAAAAAATAAAAAAGGACTGATCGCATCTAAACCGATACAAATAAAAAACGTGAACTAGTAAAATAACAAAAACAACGTAAAACTAATTTATATTCAATCTATTTGACTATTCTTTTGTAAAAAGCGTTTGAATAAGATTGAATTTCATATTATTTTTTAAACAAAAACAAATGGAACCCAACTGCTTGTAAATATTTATTAATTTTTCTTTGTAATTATATTATTAATAAATAAATTATTAAAAAACTTATCAATTTAATGTAATATACTTTTTTTTACAATCACATATACTAAAATATAATTGATAAAGATTCTGTCACACTAAAAACTTTTGATATTGTAATGGATTAACGCTAAAGCTAACGATTGTTTATAAGATTTATATTAGTGGTGCACTCAACCATTCAACCGTTTGGTTCGAGAATTAGGAGGGGAGGGAGGGAAGGAGAGGGATTTTAACGGAGGGGAGGGGAGGGGAGGGGAGGGGAG
>Ga0228711_1001043_pt1 | contig 38953 bp, 17 predicted proteins | sample MedpolnodulmetaG_2_FD_177996 | JGI IMG/M metagenome (GOLD analysis project Ga0228711, IMG submission 177996) | Root nodule microbial communities from Medicago polymorpha collected in Santa Monica, California, United States - brown nodules | ecosystem: Host-associated > Plants > Roots > Nodule...
TATATATATATATATATATATATATATATATATATATATATATCAAATTCTCAAAATATATTAAATCAAACACAAGTGTATAAAGTTTTTTTAGATAAACAAATTAACGAATAACCATTAAAACTTACATACATAATTGGAGGGGTCGATGTTGGAACTCGGATCACATATCCGGTCTAACTATAAAGATTTTTATTAGTTGATCTACGACTTAGAGACGTGTAATAAAGTATTCATAAGGCTTCATGCGATTAAGTTATAGAAAATATATAACATAGTTGAAATGATTTTTTGTTAATTATCTCAAAGCTCTCAATTAATCTAAATTGTGGAATACTTTTGGACGTCCACTAAAAATCAAAGATTCTAATTTATTTTTTTGAAGAAGCAAAGAAAATTTTATCATTGAAAAACACACGTACTGCAAAGTAAGTAAAGATTCTAATTACTAAGGGTTGGCAAAAATAATAGAGTAACAATAAGAAGAAAAAAATCTTATACTAAATAAATAGAATTAAAATTATGAGCAATTGTTGGTTTTTCTTCGATCTCCTAAATTGATTTTCAAGCATGTTTAATATCAAAATGGTCTAAAACTAAGATCGAAAATAACAATGAAAAGTTTAGAAATTAAACTACGGTATTTTTTTTAAGGGAAATTAAACTAGGGTAATATATAGCTCTGATATCAAATAATAGAAATAAATAAGGATGGTTTTATCGACATTTGAGATTTGAAATATTACTTATGATAAATAAACATTATATGATATAATTTGATTCAGTTAATTGACCTCACTTAGTATGATAAAATTTGATTTTTGATATTTAAAAAATCAGCAGAATGATCCACGTAGATAAGTAAGATATTTGTTCCTCATGAAAAAAGGCCAAGATATTTATTGGGAAAAAAAGTATAAGTAAGATATTTTGCTCTAAAAAAAAGTAAGATAGTTTGCCGTATCAAAAGGAAAAAGCATAAGATATTGTTCATAATAAAGATTTTTCAAAAACAATCCCCGTGAGTTTAGCTCAGTCGGCAATGACAATGTATAATTTATGCAGGGGCCGAGGTTCAAACCCCAAACACCCTATTTTTCCATATTTAATTGTGTGAGCTCCAGCCCCTAGACCAAAAAAAAAGATTTTTCAAAAAATACAAAGATTTAAGTTAGAGATTTTGTACCTTTTCATTTAAACAAAAATATTCATTTACTACAAACCATTATTAAATGAAGGGTAATTATGTAATTTAAAAAATTGTAACTTTTTTTTTGTCAAACCCGTTTTGTCTTTTTTGTTGTTTAATGTTTGTAATTGTGACATAAATATGTTCATGACAAAAATGAGTATGGGTGCGTTTGATTTGCAAAACAGTAAGTACTGTACATAACAGTACAAGAAAGAACAGCACAATACAAGGGAGAACAACACATGACAAATTTTTATAACATTAAATAATTTTTTGTTTTATACGATTTTTGGGGGACGAAATGTTATTTTGGTATTTTAGACTACTTGTGCGTGTGACAAAAAGTTGTGTTGTGGTTTGGTGAGGGACAAAAATATCAGTTTTTGTCTTGTCCCTTGCCTCCAATTTGTCGTGTACCTATAACAGTTTTACAAATCAAACACTGGACAACTGAAGTTGTTTTGTCCTATCCTTCATTTTTTAGCAAATCAAACGCACCCTAAGTTAGCAAATTGATGCAAGTTAATAAATGTTTTATAATGAAAATTACTAAAGTAACCCTCAAGTTATTAATTTTAAATAATAAAGATGAATGCTATTTTTGTCTAAATGAAAATATACACCCTTTGTTAACTTGGACCTTCATGTTTTTTGTTGGTCTAAGTTAGCAAAAGTGTAATAATTTTTTTTTTTTAATAAATGAATTGACAAATAACTATTGAAACTTATATACATTAGTAGAGAGGTGGAGGTTCGAACTTCAGTCATGGTATCCGGTCTAACAAAATCAATATTTTTGTTAGTTGAACAAAGACTTACAGATTATAATGGTTCGCGCGATTAATTAAGTTATAGAAAATATATAACAACCTTTATATTGCCTGGGATTATCGTGTAATTGTTTTTAGTTGTTTTGCACCAATTTGCCTTCGTGTTTGGCCATGCTGCTTTTGCACCAACTCTAATTGATCCCTCTTAACACACGTTGTGCAGTCGGGGGTATGACCGTTTCTGAGATTTTGGTGGCCTAGGGCGAACCTATAATTTGGGTCCTAACTTAACTAATAAATATATATAAACATCAAAAGAATTGCTCTTCTCCCATTTAGAATTGCCCATTCCCATAAAATAAAATAAACCGAACGTGAGTTAACTCACTCACGTAGGTGTATTTTCAACGTGAGTTGGCCATTTTTCAGCGTAAGTTAACTCATGTAGCACGAGAATGAGCAAAACCAAATGGAAGAAGAGCAATTCTCAAACATCAAACTTGATATAAAAAACTAAGCAACTTTTTTTAGAGCCTAATAGACCCCTAAAAAAATTGGGGGCTCAAATTTCGTACTTATTTTTTGGAGCGTAGGGCGGTCGCCCTCTTCGCCCTGCCTCAAATACGGCTCTGGTAGGGGGTCCTCTTTGTTGTGTTAATATATATCTCATTTTGGCTTGTTTTAAAAAAAAATATATTGTCAATTGTCTTAAAGCTCTCAATTAGTCTAATTTGTGGAATACGGACGTCCAGTGAAAATCAAATATTCTAATTTATTTTTTTTAAGAAGCAAAGTAAAGTTTATTATTGAAAACACACTACAAAGTAAGTAAAGATTCTAATTACGAAGGGCTGGCAAAAATAATAGAGTAACAATAAGAAGAAGAAAAATCCTATATTAAATAAATAGAATTAAAATTATGACCAATTGTTGGTTTTTCTTTAATCTCCTAAATTGATTTTCAAGCATGTTTAATATCAAAATGGTCTAAAACTAAGATCGAAAATAACAATGAAAAGTCTAGAAATTAAACTAGGGTAATATATAGCTAATAGCTCTGATATCAAATAATATAAACCACAATTGATTGAGTTCTTGTAAAAAAAAAAACTATTATCAGTAAGAAAAATGTTGCAATCAAAATAGCAATCACTGTAATAAAATATCAAAAAAAAGAAAGAGAAAGATCAACATTTAACAAAACTTGTAAAATATTTTATAGGACATTATCATAATTATTCATAAATATATTTGTTTAAATTTTAAACAAAATTGTGTTTCAACTATTATCATAATTGAGTATCAAAGATTCTAAAAATAGAAGTTAAGTTCTGCAACATTAATTGCAACACGCACTTGAACACGTTTAAATTAGAACTCGAAGGTTATGCTTTTGTTTTTTGTTACAAGGGTTATGCTTTATTTGAAAAGGAATTGTCATGTGTTTGTAAATTGAAAAGAAAATACAAACATTGATGGAGAAAATTCCATGATGTAATTTCCCATCTCAACCTCGACAATTTGGCTGAAGCAATTAATCAAGGCACGAGCACGATGATAAAAGCCATATCAAAACTAATATAAGGGTCCACCTTTTTGTTCCACATGACCTAATAATCCTAGTTTAAATACATGAACAATGCTAGTATGCTACACTTGATGTACACACTACACACATGCAGCTTCTGATATATCACTGTGGGTCTCCACTCTAATTCCATGAAAAGAGAAAGCTTCTAGCATTACACTATTGACGTAAGTCCGAGTAGGGTCACATCCACTATTTCACTTTTTTTCTTTTTGGCTCCTTTTTTTCCCTTTTGAAATGTACTTTTTGGCTTCCTTAATCTTTGAGAAATGATCTTTTGATCGACATCAAAAATCAAATAGGATGGAATTTCTTTTGTTTTTCTATGTATTTTTTGAAATATGTAAATAAAATAAGGATAAGCATGGTGTCACATACAATGTTTAGTGATATATTCTTTCAAAAAAAATGTTAGTGATATGCAAAATATACATCAAATTTGCAAGTGATATTTTTTTGTTTTGACTATAGATTGATGCTTAGAGTGTGGTGGTCGGTGGAATGCCCATGCACTGAACACACAGCAGGGTGTGAATTTAGAGGCAGATGCAACAAACAATGAACTTCCAAGACTATAAAAAAGGTAAAAGAAGCCTTACTCTTGGATTGGTAATGGACACCTATTCTACTCATATGCTAATTATTTGACACATATCAGCATTGTGGTTATGACTATGAAGAAATCAAGGCAAGTAGATATCTTTATTGTATTGAACTGCAATTGCAATACAGAGAATATGGAAAATAATAACTTATAGGGGAAAAGTAGGGTAGTAAATCCTTTTGTGGATATTGTCAAAGGTATAAAGTTTACTTAAAATATGTAGAGGAAAAGAGGAGACAATATTCAAAGAAAGATGAACAAACCATTAATTTAGTCTCTAAAGTATGATGTATTTTCGAGAATATTGTTGTTATGAACAAAATTAGTATTAGAAAAAACAACACATTTATCAAAAAATTCATGGATGTTTTGGCTCATAATTCTCATATCAAGTTTCGAGCAATAATGTGGATTAAACACATCTTACCTCTTGGGTTCAATACTTGAACTAGCTTAGAAAGATAGCATAAATTAGGGATTTTACACTCAAATTGGCAAATCTAACAAATATAGGAGGAGGATGGATTTTTCAAATAAGTTGATAAGAAAGGCAGGGCCGACCAAACAAGTTTAGAGATCTAAAACAATTCTTGTTTTTTTCCCTTCAAGTATCTAGTGGTTAGAATTCCCCTTTTTCAAGGTGAATAAGTGGGTGTCAGGGTTCTACATATAACAATATAAGTCCCTATCAACCGAGGTATCTTCACAGGTAAAACAATTCTTATTGTGAGGCATTTTACAATAAAAAAATATAAACTAATTTTATGAAAATAAAAATAAAAAAATTCATGATTTGTTGGAGCATAGTGCTGAACCTTGGATAAAGTGGATATGAGATCTTCACTTTTATCAACTCAATACCAACTTAACTTGGGAAAAATCCATTTAAAAAAAATCATATTATATATTTATAGGTTAATTAAAATATTTTGAAGCCTTTTTTCGTCCAAAAATATTGAAGTCTAAAGTCTTTGCTTGTGTCACATGGCTCTTAGGCCGGCCCTGACGAGAGATATCAATTAAATTAGTAGAATCATCAAATATGCTAGAGTTCAAACAAAGAATTTCCTTGCAAACATCTTTTGAGAATTCTTTGGCCAATCACATTCAAACACCATCAAAATTATCTCACTCTCTTGTTTTAAAATTCTCTCAATTTGGCTCTCATTTTTATCTTTTTCCTCTACTTCATATTGCAGACATTCTTCTTTTGATGATACTTCTTCAAGTTTTCATTCAAGAAAATTATCAACTTCAATAGATTGCAGACATTCTTCTTCTCACCATACTTCAAGTTTTCCCTGAAGCTTTGTGTTAGGAGTTTGGAGTATATTACAAGCCTTTTTATAGTCACAAGGGTCCCTAATTTTGTGTCATTTACGACACATCATACTTAAACAAGACTATTAAGGAACATAAAAGAAAAACCACCAAACTTAACTTTATTAAAAATGCAAGAATTGAGTACAAGATCATTCTCCTTCTTATTTTCTACATAATCATTAACTAATGAAAATTGTTTTTACATATTTCCATGAAACTTATTTTAAAGAGAACACAAAAAATTATACTTCAAATTACTATGTTTTAGTTTTCTTAATAAGTGTGAATTGATCTTTTTTGCTTATAAATTGGGGCGGAGAGAGTATTGTACTCCCTCCGCCCCCATATCTAATCATCTTTTTGACTAAAAATTTGTCTCTAAATATAAACATTTTTTCAAATTATTAGATGCATTTATTATTATTTTTTCTTAAACATACCTCTAATTAATACTAATAACTTGTTTTGAAATATGAAAAGTCAAATTTAATACATATACAAACAAATGACAATTTGGTAATATTAACACATAAAACAAACACATTAATTGCACTGACAATTTTTCTTAAAAAATGTGAAAAGTGCAAAAGATACTTACATATAGAGATGGAAGGAGTATAATGACTCAACATATATTCAAAATAGGAATTTGAACCATTCATACATGATATAATAAGTTTCATGATTAACTTATCATATCATGTTGTGTCGTCAAGCTCTATATTGAAACAAGATACGATACAACTATCATATCTTATCTTCAATCTCTTATCTCACGTAACAAACGGTCCATAATTTCCTACTAGTTAATTGTTGGCATTATGTTTAGAATGAAGATAGAACATCAATCTCCTTATCACTTTACTACTCATTATTTTCATGGATACAAAGATCATTCCTTAAGATTAGTAAAAAAACAAAGCACAAAACAATTGGAATTAACTTTCATTTTCTTTCTTTCTTTGTTTATATTTACAACTAATTAAAAAATTGCATTAGGTTTGATATAACATTTTTATTCAAAAATATGTTAGCAGTATAAGTAAAATAAATTAATGAGCATAAAATCCATTTTTCTTAAAAGAGATTATGTGACAAGAGATACTTAAGTTCCATTGAGAAAATGACAATCTTTTCTTGAAGAAAAAACAAAGTTTGGTTACATAGTCACTGCCACGAGAGCTTTAGCATTCACAACAGTAAATAAAAGTGGCTTCCACATCACACACAGTAAATTAAGTAATGGCGACAAAATCACACAGGTTACCCCTCATTTTTTGCCTCCAAAGAAGAAAAACAAAACATGAAAATTCCTTTGTCAACACCACCAAGGTTTGAATTGACACAAATTTATTCACTTTGCTTTTTCTTCTCCATTTTAATTCCATGTAATCTTTTCCCAAATCATCACAAATTTCCACATCAAATTATCACAATTTTGAAGTTACATCCATTCCATCCCCACTCATAATGCAACTCGCCACAACTTTCCTACGTGTCTAGTTTTATTTTTCCTTCAATACCCGACCCCCCTTTCCTCCCAAGACAAAGAATGCATTTAGCATCTTACCCCACTTACATGTTCTTTGGGAACCTACTTCATTATAATATTATTTTTTTACTACATGTTAGTTTTACTTATGAAATTAAATAAAAATAAAAGATAGGGTTTTTTCTTATACAACCAAAATGGATTGTTGGAACAATATTTAAAATAGCTCAAAAATTGTTTTTCATTCACCTAAGAGATTATTGGGATGAGTCATAGATTATGCCGCTCTGTTTAAGACATTTTATGGCACTAGCCAAAATCATTGAAGCATCATATCAACCATGACGTCTCTAGGATAAAACAGTTCAATTGTAATGAAATCTTATTGCACAGTAGGATCTGTTATAAAAATAAGCCTTCAGTATGATATTAAGACCACTCAATGATGGTACTAAGACCAATCAAATGTGGTATATTATGAGCATTATTGGAGAAAACTCTACTAAGATATTATGATCATTCTAGTATGACATTATGATCACTCTAAATACCGAAGGGGCAATATTTCTCCGAAGAGATCATGTTTACCTAATGTGACAAAATTATTGAAGGGGCAAAAGGAAATGTGGAGAAGTTGGCTCGAAATGAGTCAAGAGGAAGAATATATAGAACTGAAATGTTTGCGCAGTTTTGGTGTGCTTTGGAATGAGACATGACCTCTCCTTATATAATACTGGAAATTAACTGGTGTGTGTAAACTAAGCAATGTAAGACTTTAATGTTTTTCAAAATACATTCACTAGTATACTCTACTATCCAATGTAAGACTCTAAAGTTTTTTTTTACTTTCAATTCACACACTTTAGGGTCCAACAGTCCCCATTAGAATTTTAAAAAATATATATATCAAAAATAGAGTTAGACGCTTCCATAAGAATTTTGCACAAACAAAGGTGTCTTTTGACTTGAACCTTAGTAAGTAAGATTTAAATTTGATTAGAGTGACTCGTAGTCTTCAACTCCATGTTTGTCATCATCAAAACACACACAACACTTTCTTAGGTGTATTCTCAAAAAGTTCATGTGTTAATGGTCCTACACGTCACTTTTGGCTTAGTGAATTCTCTAGGAATTTTACCTAGATTTCCACACGAAGTACCCCCACTTCAACCTTTACAAAGGTGAATCTATCAAGAATACTTATGTAGCTAGATACTCCACTCCACATAGAGTATATATATCTCATTAAGAGTTTACATTAAGAGTTAGCAGGAGGTACTCCGACTTCAACCTTTACATAGGTGAATCGATGATCTTGCAGTTGTGTGAGTTTGAGATGATACATTTTTCACTTGTCTATATGTAATAGAGACTAGATATTTAAGATTCTAAAATATATTAATGGTGGGCCTTTAGAGACCAAGTTAGGCCCAGGTGATACCCAGTGGTACACAGACCCCCACCCCCATTCTTCCCAATCTAAACCGTCCTTATAAATATTGACCTCTGCTTTTCATCCTTTATTAATTCTCTCCCTCACACAGTGATTCAGTCTCAGTTAAACTCAAAACTCTAACCACTAAATTTTAGTGGTTTTCCATCTCTCTTTTTCCAAAACACACACTTCAACTTGCAACTCAAGTGTTCCTTAATTTCTCTCTCTCCAACATGTCTTCTTCTACTTCTGCAGAATCCACATGCAGTTGCAGCACTGAAACTGCCCCACCATTCTACTTAGATGAGAAGTGGAAGTTATCAAAGAAAGAATCATCAAGAAGCCTTTCCTCAAATTCTTCATTCGTGAACAAGAATTCTTCCACTCATCACAAAAAGTGTACTTTTGCTAGAAAGTGTGCTAGGCTTGTTAAAGAACAAAGAGCTCGTTTCTACATCATGAGGCGCTGTGTTGTAATGCTCATTTGTTGGAATGATCACTACACTGATTCTTAAAGGGTTCTTCAATTCTCTATTTTCTCATAATTTGCTTAAAGATCCTTTTTGTTGGCAGCAAATGTAAATAGAAATTTCTTCTTTCTCTTCTCTCTCTCTCTTTTTTATTAGGGTGTTTGAATTTCCATTGAAGGAGGTTCATGTTTATGTTAGTGTTATAATTTTGTTTGTACTATGTTAGAATTGGACAATATAAATGTTACTATATAGTTTGAACACTAATTAAATTGTCTTGCATTTTTTTTTGTTACCTAAAATGAAATTTATTCATATTAATTCTGCTTCTGAATTTAGCGTTCCTAAATTTGTTATCTTAACTAATGTTTAAAGACACTCTTTAACATTTTTCTTTAATCTTACGTGACTTTGGGATTGAAGAAATTAGAAGAAGTGATGGATGTATTTGAGATCTAAAATTTAAGAGAGATTCCATTGAAATTCAACCATTGGAGATGGAGGTGGTGAGGTGAGGTAAGCTAGGCTATGTGAATTAAAGATCTAAAAATGTGCTTAGGCTGACGCAACAACATATAATATTTTACTTACTTTGTTTATTTAATCATGGAAATTGAAGCTTGATTAATTGTTTATAGTTTAGTGAAAGGGAGAGAAGGTAAGATAATAATAAAATAAACATCTTTGGAACGACCAAAGGGGCAAGCAACAAAGATGCCCTTGTCTTCGTCAAAGTAATGCACTTTGGTGCTAACTACAAGGATAACATTTTTTATTTCGTGAAAAAGTGGGAGATTTGTTTTGGTATTTTTTTAGAAAATAAATTAGAGGTATGGTAGTTGCCAACTTACAAATGATTAATGATTAAAATTATAATAATATTGTGGGTTTGTTAATATAAATTAATATTTTATGAAACTAATATAGTTTAGTTTGGTCTTCTCATTTTCTTAATTCACAATATTAATCTTCCTATTTTATTTTTCAATAATTTAGTCCTCGTGCCTATTTTGTTGTTGTGAATTTGTTGGTCTCCATACTTTTTCTACGACACTTCCGGTTCCCTAAAAGGACTAAAAGTGTGAAGAATATCCTTAAAATTAAGGTTTAAAATGTAATTAAAATAAAGGCTTAATAGCAGTTTTCCCCTCCTAACTTTTACGAAGTTGCGATTTTGGCTCCCTAAAAAAACTACAAAACCGCCCCCTAAGTTTTGGAACTGTAGCAGTTTTGGCCCCCAAGGCCAATTTTTGATAAAAAAAAAATATAAATAACATGGCACCTCACTTAGGGTGCCACATCAGCGTAGACCAAGTCAAAATTGGTCTTGGGGCCAAAACTGCCATAAATGCAAAACTTAAGGGGCGGTTTTGTAGTTTTTTTTAGGGAGTCAAAATCTCAGCTTTGAAAAAGTTAGGAGTTAAAACTGTTATTAAGCCTAAAATAAATTAAAGATCAAACTAATTAATAGACTTAGAATCAATTTTTATCCCCTGTTTGGAAATTCGGGTTTTTTGTGTTTGAGTTTCACGCATTATTGCAATTTTAATCCTAACCAAGTTTTGATTTCAACATTGGCAATTTTTTTGTCCAACGGTGATGATTTTTTCCCCAATTTTAAATTTGAAAAGAATATACAAACATTATCAATTTGCTATCAGAAATCACCATTTTTTTAATAAGCCAAATAAATATATTAATGAAAATAAGTTTCATTCTCTAGTTTTTCCATTAAAAAATAATTTGACTTTTTGATGAACTTTAAACTAATTTAACTTCCGTATAACGGGAAACAAACTTTTTTTCGTGAGTGGGAGAAACAAACTTTCTTGTAGTGGTATATTATTTAAGAGTGAAGCAAAAGCGTGTGCAAAAAGAAGCAACTTCTTTTTGACAATTAAAAAAAAAAAAGCAACTATCAATACAATTTTATAAATTATCAACAAGAATTTTTATACACAACCTCTCAAGACAAAAAGATTCTTTTTACACAAATATTCAATTTGACATTTTAAAAGTAAAACTCATTCCAAAATAATAAATTATAGTTATTAATGAAAAAATCAAAGAGAAAGATTATAATTATATTTCAGTAGAAATATATTCAGATTTTAAAATTAGGATTTAATCAGTATAAAAATGTTTCGCATTTACATCTAAATAAATCGCACAATTATTCACTCTTTTATATTTATTTTTTAAAATAAAGTTAATGTGAATTGAATTTTAAGGGTTTGATGATAAGAAGAAGGGTATATTTCAAAGTTTAAAGAGTTTTGAGTAACAGTTGAACTCACACTCTTACAGAGTATGAGTCAACTCCTTATAAGCAGTGGCGGAACTCAGGCCACCCCATTATATGTTGGAAATTACCATTTTACCCTTCATTAATATTAAAATTTACCTACTCAATCTCATTTGGTCTTGCCATTTCTCTCTCATCTGAAGGGAGAACCGAGAACGCGCTCTCTTCTTCTCCCAACCAACTATAATAGTGTAGATGGACAATGGAACATAGTAGTGCTGTTTGTTTTATAATGTTTAATGTTCTTTTGTAATGTTGTTTTACGGTTACTAATGTTGTTTTATAATGTTTAATGTTCTTTAACTTCTCATGGAAATGGGAGATGTACAAATAAATGGTTAAATTATGGCTTATGCTTTTCTAACTATCATCCATATTTTGTTATGTTTTTCGAATAATTGTTGCTTGATAGGTTGTTGCGTCTTGTTATTGCTTGATAGGTTGTTGCGTCTTGTTATGACTCTTTCGGTTTCTACAGCCACAACTGAAAGATCTTTTTCAGAAATGAAAATTATCAAATCTAAGTTGAGAAACAAGATGGGACATGGGTTTTTGGCAGATAGCATGTCAGTTTACATTGAAAGGGAAATTAGTGCACATTGAAAGGAAAATTAGTGCATGTATTAGTTTTGAATCAATTATTGATGATTTCAAGTCACTCGGGAAGTGTAAAGTGCATCTTTAGGTATGTAATGATCGACTTTATATATTATGTAGTTTAAATTTTGAATGATCGGTTTTTTTATTTATTTTGAATGATTTATATATTATATTTTAGTTTATTTTGATGGCGGGATGACGGCCACCCCAAACATTTTTCTCTGGCTCCGCCACTGTTTATAAGGTGAATCAATATTCATCGACATACACTCTTTTACATTGGTCTCTATAATAATTCCTCAAATTTATGCATGGTAAAGGTGTGATTAAATATTAATATGTATAAAAAAAAATTATTGATGGTGTATATCAATTAAATTATTATTAGTTGTATTTTTTTTTTCTTGACAACAGAAATAGATTTATTAGAAAGGAATTAGAAAAGTACAATAATAATCGACTCACTAAATTGGAAGAAGTACAAAGGTATTCGATTCACCAAGAGACCAAAACTACCTCCTAAAAAAGAAGACAAATGAGATGGTTCAGAAATCATTCGTAATACATGCAAGTGTTCCACAAATTGTGTTGACCCGTAAACTAGTCCGAGTTTACGTTTTTAGGTGCCAAAAACGTGTTAACTCGAAGGTAAACTCAGTTTTTGATGAAATTGAAAAGTTTGACGAGTTTGACCGAGTTAACACACATTAAACTCTTGTAAACTCGTCCGAGTTTACGTTTAAAAAAACACCTTTTTATTTTATTTTAGGCCTTTTTTTTTTGGCTCATTTTCTTTCAAAACCCAACTCTTTTTTCAAGCGCAAGGTATTGAAACATGTGGTTTTCTGTCTTTGATGTGTGATTTACTAAAATATTGAATGTGCTTGTCAAACTTTAGAAGGATCGAACTTTTGAAGAAATTAACTAGTTTATTATTTGGATAGTTTTATTAACAATTTTAGAAACTTGTGAAACTTGCTTTTTCAGATGATTTTTTTGGATGGTTTAAAGACTTATGAAACTTATGATTTTGCAAGTTAATTTGTAATTTGATGCTAAGTTGAACATAACTCTTTATTATGGTGGTTATGTATATTTTGCTTTTATAATTAAGTCATATTTTACACTATTGACCTATTTGCAACATTATATTAGTTTACATATGTCATGTATATAATAAATTTTATATAGTTTTAATTTTAGGTAAACTCATACGAGTTTACGATTTGAGTTTACGTAGGTAAAACGAATTGAGGTAAACTCTCGAGTTGTAAAATCTTACATGCAAAGATCCCCCTTTCTCTCGTAACAAGAAGTTATTTCTAAGAAGTGACTTTAATATTATTAACTAAATCTTCTATCGAAACTTCCTTATTTGCAAAAATTATACCGTTTCTAGCGGATCTTCCAAACAATAGTATGTCATATCATGATTAAACCATGTCCATACCGATGCTCTGTTGTTAGCCCTGCACTATTTCTAGGTAAGAAGAATGTTAGCTACACACATCTCTTAACACACACTTTTCAACACGTTCTCTTTGATTGGTTAAAAATCACATGGGTTACATCAAATTTATATGGGTCCCACATGATTTGGTAGGACCCGTGTGAATTTTAACCAATTCACAATAGTGTGTTGAAAAATGTGTATTAAAATGTATTGTTGAAGAGGCTGCAATCGAAAGCTTGGAGCTCTCTTAAGCTTGGAGCTCTCTTAAGTCTGATCAAACCATATATGTTTGAAACCTACACTTCTGAAAGGGTATTCCTGGAATTTTGTCAGCTACCTTTTCCTATTAAAAAGACTTATTATTACTCTAATAAAATTCACAAATCTGATGATACTAATTTAAGTAGAAAATTTGCATAAAAATTATAAATAAATAAAAAGTTAATTAGAAAATGGAAAACTAATATTTGTATTTCTTATTTTATGTCAAATTTTTATCAATTGAGCGGCTGCCTTAAGTAATACCATGAATCACTAGTTACGCAAAGTAATACAAATCGTATTTAAATTTTCAAACATTTTTAAATAACCCACCATATTATTGTTAAAAAAATAAAATAATCCACAATATACAATAAATAATATGATGCATTTCTCCACTAAAATACGTCGTAAAAATGATGTAAGAAAAATTTGAATTGAAAGATGGTGTTGTTTTAGGATGTGGCGTATGAATAAGATTTCTTCTTTGAAGAGGATTTCTTCTCTTACAATAGCACTGATCCCTTCGAGAGTTTGTTTGGACATTATGGTGATGATGTTTTTGTATAATATTTCTTTTTGTAATGTTTGTGTTCTCTTAAACCACCGTTAAATCATGAAATTTATAGATTCTCGGCTGCAAGTATATGCCTGCTACTGTATCTATTATCATGCAATAGCTGCTGGATTATCTTTCTTCACATATACCAATATATTATTAATATTATTGAAATATAATATTGTAATACAGTAGATTGTGTATCATGAAATATATTATTGAATATTGTAATACAATATATTATACAATCAAAATCACTCATAAACATTTAGCTAAATTTAAATGCATAAAAAGATAGATAGTTTTTTCTAAAATAACTAAGACATGTTGCAAGTTCAAGCCCTCTTTTTTCATTGTGAATTAATGTTTTTTCTTTCATGTGCTATATGTTTTATTTCTTCTTCTTCTTCTTCTTCAAAATAGCACCTCAGGGTTTGTTGTTGTGATCTCAAGTTTTGGTTTCTTGGTTGGACTCGAAGAAGAAGACATCTTGTGTGTCTAGAAGTTGAAACAACGGGGGAAGAATCTTTGTCACACACATGCTTTGCACTTTAGCTTCTTTTTGTATGAGAGCAAAATTGGCCCTCACAATTTTGAGTCATGTGTGTGAACATGATATTCTTTATTACAACTGCAATGTTAATCCCTCGAGTCGGGCAGGACCATAATGAATGGCAAAGTTCTCCTTAAAAAGATTTAACATTTAATATTACTACATTCCCCTGTCTTGATTCGATCCCAAGAGCTCTAGTTAAACTGAAAGAGATCTATTACCATTACAACAGAGATACTAATTTTTCCTCACATAAAAATGTCATTGACTATTTTGGTAAGATTTTTTTTTAGGGTTTGGACATCGAGAAATTTGTGAGAAACCAATTTAAATCTATATTTTTATTCTTTTTGTGAACACTTCACTTTAGGTCATGTCAAAGTTGCCAAAGGACATAATTAGAAGGAGAATATCCGTTTCATCCCACAACTTACTCTTTATAAATAAATTATTTACGTATCATATATTTTAAATTATCTTATTTTATTTTTCTCTAATTTTCTTACTATTTACGTTTATTCCACAAGGTGTCGCAAAAACAATATAAATGGACATGATAAAGTTTTGTATTGAAGAAAAGTTATTATAAATGGAAGAAAGGAAATAATATTTTACCAAATTAACTTCATTAATCGTTAACTGTGTATTCTCCTTGTCGTAAATAGGAGTGAGAATAGACTAGGATGGATGACAAGGTTGTGGCCTAGCCCGCGTTGCGTTAGACTCATGCTAGACCATATTTTTACTTATTAAAAATATAAGAGGAATGCTAGCAACACACATTTTAACACACACTTTTCAACACACTCCATTTGATTGGTTAAAATTCACATGGGACCTACCAAATCATGTGGGTCCCATATACATTTGGTGGGTTCCATGTGAATATTAATCAATCAAAGAGAGTGTGTTGATAAGTGTGTGTTAGAATGTGTGTTGCTAGCATTTCTCAAAATATAAATAAAATCTAAAACCTTTTAAACCTGCCTACTTAAGTAAATATAAGTGATACATTTATTACTATTATTATATTAAATTTTGTACTTACCGTTAGGTCATAGATTTACTAACTTTTAAGTAATTTAAATATATTGACCTAAACAAAAATTTAACATTTTAATGTATTATAATAAAATAAAGAGCAATGCTAAACATCGCGACATATTTTATCGCGAACTGTTACCGAACAAATACCCAGCCAATAAAAATTAAGGGTTGAGTGGCTATCATGGTGGGTTGGGAGTAAAAATTGGAACACAATAAATGGGGGTGAGTGGAAATCATGCCACCTGTGTCGTGTTTCCTTCGCTTTGTGTAATTTCGTTGTAAATATTATTTCCTTACAATAAAATTTAAATATGATGTTATAAAAACAAATTTTTAGACCTTAAAAATTGACCACAATTAATAGATAAAACTCATGCCTAACATTTGAAACGCAGTCCCAGCACTATTCACACTCTTAATCCATGCATAATGTAATTATACCAAGTTCAATAACTGCTATACATTTTTTTTGAAAGAGTACCTGCTATACATAGTCACCACATTGAACAGTCTAATAATTTAAGTTTTTTCATGTAGCAAAATGTTCAGATGTTTTTTGATTAATACAAGGAAATTTGATTATTGATATAATGATTTCATATATTGCGGAACGTTGTCCAGTTTAAAATCACAGCTTCATTATTTTGAGAGTATATTATTTGAGCACCAAAATTCTCTTTGATACGTTGGAAAGACATTGTGTTTAACTTGCAAATATAAGTTTTAAATCCTCGATTTATGAATGCAGGAATCTGATTATGGATGGGAAGAACTCAGCAACATTAGCTGCTATAAACGTACAACAGTATAAGGCATTAAAATTAAGTTTGTACTTGCTGTTTGGTTTTACATAGCGACTCAACAAACTTGGTAATCTATAGGAAACAAAATGTATAACATCTATAGTTGTTACTTGTTAGACGGTATTCTACTATTCCTCAGATCCCTACGTCAGGGTAATTACAAGAATACATGTCATAAGCTACAAACTTTAATACATGACGATTGAGTTTCAGTCATAATAGATTATGATCACAAAATCATAATTTAAAATTAGACGAGGTACTCAAACCATGTCCGCAATATCGTTATGTCCACTGTCATTCCATCCACATCCTGCTCGAAATTCGCAGGCAGGACATGTCCCTTGCTGCCACAGCCAGGGATTAATGCAGCTAGCGTGAAACTACAAGTTAAAAACAAATAAACAGAATCAGTAGCACATTGAGATAAAATTATAACACAGTATCACCCATGAGGTTTTTATATACTTTTTAGAATTGCTTGACTTCTTATTGTAACAATATTTTAAAATGTTACAACTCTAAGCAATGAAACATACTTGATGCAGGAAGGGCAAGCTACAAAGTACATCTCCAACATTCACTTGCTCCAGGCATACACTGCAAGTGAGCTCATCATCAGAGGCTTTTGAGTTCCCAACCGTATTTGAATAATCCCGTGTCTTCTGCCACAAATGAAAAGAAATGAATCATGAAAACCTGCCACTCCACTCTAAATGAAAAGATTGTAATTGAGAGTGAAGAAAATAAACAATGTTCATTCTGTTATTTAACTACCCTATGGGGAACATTAAGTGGTAGAAAATTCCCAAGACTTGATACAATATAAAGTTATCACACAAAATTCTGCTATTTTGTTCTGCTATTTATTTTAAAATCATCACACACAAAAACCATTTACGGATTAGAAGCACTTCCCTGTCCTGCTAGGAATATTACGCGGGGAAACCAAAGTAAGTAATAACATGCATAAAACCAAACCCTCAAAGAATCAGCAAAGTTATCATGAGATGCAATGAAAATCACTTGTTTAGGCAAAATGGAGGGGAGACATAGAAAAGAATAAACAAGGGTGTAGGTGATACCTCAACAGAAGTGGAAGGCGATGCTTGTTGCATTGAGGAACTACTTTTGTAAGCAAAAACAGCTTCTTGTCATATAATCAGTAACAGAACCTATTTTAGTGCACGTAAACTCCTTAAATTTGTAGATATAGTAACATTATCTGTGTGTATGTGAGGTATAATTGGTTTCTGTAATACTTGATCATTCCTACACTAGTAATAACTTTGAATATAACCCCATAAAAAAAATGTATCATGCACTTCGTTTACCCAACTGTTAAATTATAAATACCTATTGTCTTTATTATTTGCAAATGTTGTAAAAATTGAACAATAACTCTGAATATATTCAAATGGGTTCTTATTGTCAAATATTTTAGAAAGTATATGTAGCATTAATCTTGACACACTCAGTACACACATGTAGATTGTGTTTGGATTGGCATATGAACAATTTGGGCTAATCTACCAATATAAGCACTTGTTTGACTGTTTGGGAGAGCTATTGAGTTATGACTATAAGTTGGTTTTAGCTTATTCCATTATGCTTTTCAAGATAACTAACTTATTAAGACAACTTACAAATGATTTAAACAGCTTAACCACGTTTCTCTTTCATAATAGAAACAACCGATTTGTTTATCCAAACTATAAAGCTTTCACATATCATGTCAGTCACTAATATAGAAAGTACAACTTAAGAACCTCTTCATATTGCAGATAAAATGTCTACACATAGAGTAATAATAGGCATCACTAAAGGTACCAAAGTTCTTGACCCAAATAACATGACAGTAAAAAACAGCACTTGAATGTCATTGGTCATTATCAGTCTTGATCAAACAACATGATTTATTTATATGCCTTAACTTTTTAAACTGCTAAGAACAAGGTCAAAAAACAAGGTCAAATGCTAACAAATGAGCATGATTCAATTTAAACTGCTAAGAACAAGGTCAAAAAAATCACGAGATTCATGACATAAAATCAAATCACATATACTAATTTCATGGTATAAAATCTAAATGGATTAATAAATTATGTTTTAGGGTTCTAATTAAGAGTACATTAAACTATATCTAGTTATTCGATCATAGAGAAATTTAATCTGCTAAGAAGAACAAGGTTGAAAAAATCACGAGATTCATGACATAAAATCGAATCACATATACTAATTTCATGGTATAAAATCTAAATGGACTAATAAATTGATCAGAATTAGAAAATCACAATGAACAGGTCATGAGAATGAGAGATTGGACAATATTACAATGACTGAAAAAAGTTAGCCTTAATAAAGAAAGAATAGAAGAATAAAGGATCACTAGTGAGTGCACGAGAAAGAAAAACAAGCAAACCAACCAAGAGAAGCTTGATATAGATAAAATCAACAGGAAAGCATCCTTGGAGTTGATGCTATTGTACATAATAACAGATGCGTGATTGCTGCAAATTCCAACTTCCACGAATGCACCAAACACAACGAGATTGATTGTCATTTGGTGGGTGAGAAACTCCTTGCACACCTCTTTCGTGCATATTTGGATACACAAGTGGGTTTGCTGAATTTACAAAATCACACCACGGTTTTGTTGAACTCACCGTCAATCCAATCATGTTCATCTACAACCTATTTTGAGTGTCCATCAACTCACAGGTATATATTAAGTCATTTATATCTACTCTCCAGCTTGCACAATGTTGTAAAGGTTTAGTTCGGTTTTTTCCTGAACCAAACCATGAACAGCTATTGCATAGGATGTTGGACAATAGATAAATTTGTTTCACAGTTAATTTAGTTACTCTCTAATTATGTTAATTATTTGTTGTATGTACAACTGACATAAGTTAGTTAATTAGTTTTCTATTTCTTCATTCGTATTGTTCATTTCATGTAAATAACTAAACTATATTCCCAAGTAATGAACTCATTGGTTAGTTCATTCTAGCCAATATGTTTTAAGATCAATTATAAAACATGATAATGCTTATTTATAATATTTTTCATTAGATTTAACTAATTATATATGACATAGAGAATGATTTCCCTGTTTATGAACATAGAAACTACTTGAACATGGGTGCTAACTGCTGAAAGCACAAAAACCATGTCAGCATGAGATTTGTACACACAAACTCAAAGAGTTCTTGACATCTTAAGGTTGTTTGGAACATGAAAAAAATAAAAGAACTAAAGTGCTTACAATAAGAATCCATTGTTTATAGATGTAGATGAAACCAGCATTCCATTATCCATAGATGTAGATGAAACCAACACTATATAGTCCATTTGACAACACAACCAAGGTTTGAAGACACACTGCATTCTTAGTTCCTCTCTTTGGACGTTTTCAAAGAGAAGTAAAATAAAACACCACTTCTAGAATCATTAAGCTAATAAAAAAAACAAAATACAAGATTAATAAAGCATGTCAATAAACCATTGACCAAAATAAAGCATGCCAACCACACATGCATACAAGGTTCCTAAGAAATTTAAACACATTTACATTGCATAGAAACAAAAGACCAAGCTGTCCAATGTCTTCCACATAAATCCTTTAAAACAACATTAACATCCAAGTCTCTTCAAGGATAAAAGCCATTCAAAATTCGACTGGAAATGAAAGACATGCCAAAAAACGGATCATTGAACATCCTCATTACTTAAGAATCAGAATCCTCATCCTCATCCTCGTCCACATCCTCATCAGCAAATTTCTCAACAATTTCAAAACAAGGAGTACCACTTGAATCGAAAAATACAAACTCCAGTTCAACATTATTATAATAAGGGTCTTAATAGTACTCCATAATATGTAAATCTTTGATCTGATTACGCAACCTTTCCCCCAAATTTCCATCGAAATCTAGATTATAACATCTTACAATGTCGAGAGATTCAAGAAGAGGGCATCCATCAAGAATAGCAAGCAACCCAACATCACTGAGAGGGTTTCCATGAATATCAAGATGGCGTAGCCCAGGCATGGTTTTTGCAATAATAAATGCCTCATCATCACACTTGAAGCGGCCTCCATATGACGCCCCATTAAATGTTAGTGATCTCAAAAGAGGACAACTTTGGCCAATAACTTCAAGAGATTCCCAGATTGGAAGCCATGTGAAATGTCAATCTCCTCTAACAGTGGAAAGTTCTTTGCAACTTTGCACAAACCTTCATCAGAAACTCTAATGCATGAACCAAGTTGTATGCACCTTAAGTTACTTGCCCTGTAAAATTTATATGATGAAATGACAATTTAAAAAAAATGATACATTCATAAAATACACGGCACCAAATACATAAAAATACATTATATGGCACTAAGTACATAAAATACAAACACACCCAATTCTACATTTCAAACATGTGCAAAAAAATTGTTGAATTGTCTTGCCTGGCCATGTTTTTTTTTTAAACAGCAGAGAAGAGCTCCAACTCAAAATAAGAGTACAAAGAATACTCAATACATATACAACACAACAACTATAATTATGAAGAATCAAACAAAATCAAAGGACCCCCAATATTTGATTAAGATCTAGGTTGTGGGCACTTAGGATCAAGGTAGTTAAAATCGAGATTTTATGCAAAATCGAAAAAAGGAAGTTAAATCGTGAATTGTACAATCGTAAGATTTTACAAAATTCATAAACCTCAAATATATGCATATAAATTCATATATATGCATATAAAACAGGTAAGACAAAAAACCTTAAATCACACTTGAAATGCTTATGTAAAATTTAAATTCTTAAGCATAGCTCACATAAAAACATAGTTGCATAACACTTGCCTAATTAAAACTGGAAGTACTTATGTAATTGCAACTCTAACACTCACATAACAACAACATAACACTTGAAATACTTGTATGATTCAAACGTTAAATCAAACTTGTAAGTCTCAAACAAAACAACAACTAAAGTTGTCTTCGGTAGTTCCAGCACCGCGACCATAATCATAGAATCGTTTCAAAGGTCAGTAGATTATACATGGTTCCACCAAAATAAGATTTTGTATATACTCATAATCAATGAGAACAAGTATAATCGCAAAAATGTAAGATTTTAGCTCAAATCAAGATTTTGACTACCATGATTACGATGCAATTCATATGATCTTCACATCATTCGTAGAAGAGATAGAGGTCAAGCTATTAACGACTGAAAGAAACCCAAACATTTGATTGAAACGTAAGACCTGAAAATGAAATCCATAGGATCTACACATAATTCATGGAAGAGATAGAGGCAAAGCTATTAACAACTAGAAAACACACATAAACGGAGCCACTGCACAACATTTTCAATGACTTGGAAAATATAAAAATGAATATGGCAAAATACCCATTAAATAATGATACTCACAACATAAAGGAGAGAGGAGGAAAATAAAATGGGTTACCTATCAGCAATGTATTGGAGAAGATCATCAGTATCAATCTTTTCTAAATGACCAGAACTTAGGTCAACAGCATATTGACAAAGATTGACCAAAATATCAAGATCTGGAGTCCCACGATTTGCAAATTGAAAGTAGAGATGAAATTTTCCCATGTGAATCTTGCGCCACATGAAAGGATCTTTGCAAATGTTCCACCAATAAGGACACACATAGCGTGCCCTCATCAGAATTTCGACAGCACCGAGCCTTTGGAGAATGTTCGATGTAACATCTCTTGGAAGTTCAAGCCAGTTAGGGTTTACTGTTGTGCTCTCAAGTTTTGGTTTCTTAGCCGGACACGAAGAAGACATCTTTTGTCTTTTGAAGTTGAAACAGCGGGGGAAGAGTCTTTGTTTTCTATTGAACTTTAGCTTCTTTTTGTAGAGTAAAAGACCAAAATGGGTCCTCACAATTCTCTCACCACCCAATTATTCTCTCATTCTAATACCCAAATTAAATTAAAAAAGGTTGTTAATATAGTTAATGTGTCAAATTTGTGTGTGAATGTATTAAATTGTTTTTGTTTGTATGTGTATTTAATTTGAATTTTTATATTTCAATGCAAATTAGTACTCCCTCCACCTCATATTAAGTGAGTCATTTGTTCATTTCACATAGAGTAAGAAAAATGTAGTATAAGTCAAGTAGAGAGAAAAATTGTTTTAAATGTTCTTGTCAAGTATTATTGCATTCACCATTAGCATAAAAGCAAAGTGATAAAAGTAATATTTTAAGTGACAATAGACTAAGATGACATAGGCTAGTCATCTTAGTCTAGTCATCTTTGAAAGACAGAGTTAACTGCTGCTGCCAAAGAGGAGAAGAAGAAATTGCTATGGCACGTGTGCAAGCAAAATTAGAAGCCAAGAAAGGTCAAAGGGAAAAGGTAAAAAAGTAAAGCAAACTTAGGACTCACCAACAGAGTATAAATGTACAACAGTACAAGGCATTAAAATTAAGTTTGTACTTGCTGTTTGGTTTTACATAGCGACCCAACAAACTTGGTAATCTATAGGAAGCAAAATGTATAACATCTATAGTTGTTAGACGGTATTAACTATTCCTCAAATCCCTACGTCAGGGTAATTACAAGAAAACAAGTCATAGGCTACAAACGTTGATACATGACGAGTGAGTTTCAGTCATAATAGATTATTATGATCACAAAATCATAATTAAAAATTAGACGAGATACTCAAACCATGTCCGAAATATCATTATGTCCACTGTCATTCCACCCAGATCCTGCTCGAAATTTGCAGACAGGGCAAGTCCCTTGTTGCCGCAGCCAGGGATCAATGCAACTAGCATGAAACTGCAAGATAAAAACAAATAAACGGCATCAGTAGCACATTGAGATAAAATGATTGACAGTATCAACCATGAGGTTTTTATATACTTAGAATTGCTTGACTGCTTAATGCAACAGTCATAAGCATTGCCGCACCAATATTTACTTCACTTAAAACTGAAATGTTGATTTAATGTAGCTGAAAATATCTACACAACTTTTTTGGGCAAGGAAAAAACTAGATTAGGGGAGGCACACACCATGCAAAGTCAGATATCTACACAACTTTGACGAACATAAATGTTTTAAATATACTAAACTACTAAAATCAGTTTCTAGATTCTAAACGGGAGAAATCATTCATTCCATAGGAACAAAAAAATAGTGTTCAGGTGCCTTTTCAATAGGTAAACTCAAGCTCATGATGGAACATCCAAAGTAAAATGCTTTTCAAAACAAGGGCAATGCTACACTTTTCAATAGTTAAACTCAAGCTCATGATGGAACATCCAAAGTAAAATGCTTTTCAAAACAAGGGCAATGCTACAAAAAAGGTCAATAGCTAAGTTTGCACAACCAATTTCAACTACAGGTAAAATTTTATAGGATTTGAACTACACTTTTGTTTTTCGCAGCGAAAAATGAAGATTAAAAATTTGATATTAAAAAGCCTGCTTTTCGTTCTCATTAAGTTAAGTGACTATTGTTTTTAGTGAGTGTGCGAGAGAGAGCATGTGCATGCGTCCACCCTTTGTAAACCCTATGTTAGATGCCAACGCTCCAGATTTTCTTCTCACATAATCAGTATCAGAATGTATGCTAATACACACAGAATACACACTTTAACTTCTTGTATATATTAGTGATTTAGATGAACATTAGCAGAGATGATTCAGTTGAACTGGCACAGTATATCATTAAACAAATAAGAAACAAACTAATTGTTAAAAAGTTACAACTCTAAGCAATGAAACAGACCTGATGCAGGCAGGGCAAGCTACGAAGTACATCTCCAACATTAACTTGCTCCAAGCATACACTGCAAGTGAGCTCATCATCAGAGGCTTTTGAGTTTCCAACAGCATTTGAATTATCCTGTGTCTTCTGCCACAAACGAAAAGAAATGAATCATGAAAACCTGCCACTCCACAGTAAATGATAAGATTGTAATTTGACAGTAAAGAAAATAAATAATGTTGTATACTCGTCTGATCATTCTGTTATTTAACTCCCATATGGGGACATCAAGTGGTCGAAAATCCCCAAGACTTAATACAATGAACATAGCCACAATAATCTATATAAATGATAAAATGACATTCAAGAAAATAATAGAATGGCATATTTTCCAAGTCTACAAGCCCAACACCAATACAGGTGCTATTTATTTTAAAATCATCACCCAAAAAAATCATTTACAGATTATAAGCACTTCCCTGTACCGCGTGGGATATTACGCGGAGAAACCACAGTAATAAGTAATAACATGCATAAAACCACACCCTCAAAGAATCAGCATAGTTATCTTCAGATGCAATCTAATTCACTTGTCTAAGCAAAATGGAAGGGAAACAGAGGAAAAAAAAGAAAGAAAAAAGAAAATAGAAAAAAAGATGTAGATGATACCTCAGCAGAAGTGGAAGGCGTTGCTTGTTGCATTGAGGAACTACTTCTGTAAGCAAAAATAGCTTGTCAAATAATCAGTAATATAATTTTTTTTAGGGCATGTAGACTCCATAAATTTGTGAATATAAGTACAGCTAAAGAACCTCTTCATATTGCCAGATAAAATGACTACACGGCATAAGAGTAATAATAGGCATCACTAAAGGTACCAAAGTTCTTAATCAAAATAACATGCCAGTGAAAATAAGCATTTCCATGTCATAGATCAATATATCATTATCACTCATGATCAAATAACGAGTCCTGGTATGCTCCATTTACACAAGGATCCATTAGTCCATTTACCACGACGGATGAAAGACATGTGGCAGAAATTAATCTAAGGGCTGAGTTTTTATTAAAAATATAAGTATTATTTGATAAAATAAAATAAACAAATCAGTCACCATCTTCCCTCTCCCTCACGATCTCCTCTTTCTTCCTCTCACTGCCGTCGCAGTACCTCCAGCCCACCACCGCCCCTCTCCGTCAATCAGCATCGCCTCTCTCCCCTATTTCCCTCATCGCTGCTCATGTCATAAAAACCAAACAGCAGCTGAATACACAAGAAAAGGTATAGCAGAAGCTTCAAAAACCAGGATGTCATGACAGCAGCCGAGGTACCACAGCATGAGCAGCCACAATGTCATGACAGCGGCTGCAACTCCAAACCAGAACCGGCCATATCAATAACACTAGGCAAAAACTGGAGTGATTGTTGTTTTTAATCCTAATCTCTCTCTGATCCTAATCCACACTTGATAATAACATATGAAAAAGTGAGTTTCCATGGAAATTGACAGATGAAGAAGTGAAGAGGAGAAGAACATGACCTAGAAACAGTAGCAGCGGTGATGAAGAAAACGTGAGGGAAGAGAATGTCTGATTTGTTTCTTTTTAATTACTTTAAATCTCAACCCTTAATTTTTCTTTTGCCACATGTCTTTCATCCGTCGTGGTAAATGGACTAAATGGAGCATACCTGGATTCTCAAATAACATAGTTTATTTATATGCCTTTACTTTTTTACCCTCACATGTGAATTTTCAATTTGATTTATGACATGGCAATAGTGAGTTTCATTTTTCGGGGATGGGGTAAGAAAATATCTACAAGATAGAGTTAATTTTTGTTTTAGAATGTCAAAATCCATTTAAAGGGAGGTAATAACAATTAATCTGACAGATTACTTACTTTTGGGGACCAGAAACCTTGTATTTATGGACAGGAAGAGCATTTATCTCTTCCTCAGTCATAGAAGGTGCAGTAGAAACATTATCCGAATCCAGAGCTCTTAAAGTTTCATAATCTGAAATTTGAAAAAGAAAAAAAAAACTGAATAAGGAATATTATAAACACACTTGAAGAGTAGCGAACACATAAATTAACTACAACACATTTGAATTTCAGAAAGTTGTAAAACTTCAAATGTGAAACGAAGTAATAATTTATATTATGAAAAGAACATACAAACCTAGATCATCAAACTCCCGATCAAGAAGTGCCAGCTGAAGTCTGAGACCCTGCAGACGCCCTCGGCTTGCAAGTGCTATCGATGGAGGCATATGCAACCGTAGTTCTGTGTGGCCAAGAAGGCCACTGGCTGCTGCTGCATGAGCTTGGGCTTGTGCTTGAAGCTGTTGACATGTTGCATACATCCTTAGCATTGTAGCCATCAAGAAAACACCAAGCACCAGCCAGAGCTGCAAACAGAATGAACAGCTCATAAATCATAAACAACATTAACAATTTCATTTTTTTTCTTGATAAAATTTGCATCATTTGTTTAGATACAGAAGACCTTACCAGAAAATTTGGTGACATCTGGTGAGAGTTCAGTATCATGAATAACAGGAGAACTGAAATATATACAAAGTAAGTTGTCAATGGAAACATTGAAGAAAACACAGAAAAGGATATTATCTATCCAACAAATTATATAAGAAACTTAATTCGAGAACATACCTGTTACGAGAAAAGTGAGTGAGTTGGAATTACTAGGACGTGCTGCATGAACACGCTGAAGAAAAGATTGTAATCAGTACAAAATAATACATTGGTCAGCTAATGATAACACAGAAACAATAAATGATGCACACAGTATAACATACCAATGCACGCCTCTCAGGTATAAATCCTGGAAACCCATTTTCTATATCAGCTCTTGCTCCTCGAAAAACAAAACTCATGGCTCTAAACTTGAATTAAAACTTCATAGGTTGACTATAAATCAAGCCAGAATCAACAACTAAAACCTTCCAATATTCTGAAATATCAAATACGATGGTCGTCAGTAAACAAGAAATCAACACTAAATACATGCATGAGGATGAAATTCAACAGGAATCACAAAGTGGATAAAATCGAAGAGAAAAAACCCAAAAATGCCAAATAATTATATATCAAGGGAGACAGTATCCAACATACCACATACTAAACCTATCAAAATTATTATCCCGAAAATTGTGTCAAAAAGTCTAAAATTCATCACTTATCTGAAATCTTTATCATCAAAATAAAATAAAAACACGCATCATTTGAGCAGAATAGTTAAGAAAACATCGGTCCTAATTTCCTAAACACATTTTTGTTATTCTGCTCAGCATTGATGAAAATTCATGGGTACTAACTTTTGACACAATAGTTAACAAAATAAATAAAAATCTTCCCCTGATTTTAGACTTCAGTAACAGAACAAGATTCGCGCATTCTAATTCTAATCTTTAACAACTACAATACTGCCATAAACTAATATAATAATGCAACACTTCACTTCCATTTAGCGGTCCTTAAACCCTTTTTCCTTACAGACACACCAAACCACTTCAAGCATTATCGACGATTACAAAATTTGCAAGTTTCAAGAAATTAACATCGATCAAAAACTCCCTAAACCCATTCATTATGCAAGTATCATACAACATTAACAAATTGTGGATCCTCTAATCAAACAAAAACGTAACTCAATCTTGCATCGCATTCAATCTTGCCAAACAAATATTTACACATTCTAATCTTTAACAACAGAATCAAACTCTAAGCTTCCATTTAGTGGTTCTTAAACCATTTTCCTTACAAATGCAGCAAAAATCAAAACCTAGGTGCCAAACCACTTCAAGCATGATAAACGTTTACACAATTTACAAGATTCAAGAAAATAACATATAATCGTATCATAACATCACCAAACCGCAGATTGTTGATTCAATCAAAAACCCTAATTAAGTCTTAAAATCGCGTTCAATCGAATAACAACAAGAAATAAACGAATCAATAAATAAAGGAAAATGTGAAAACATAGCAGGAATATTTTGCGGTGATGAAATTGAAAATCGAATGGGTGGCGTGTGAGAGAAAGCATTGGGGGATAGAGACTCAGACTTACGGAAATTGACGAGGAACAAAAGCTGAATCTGATTGGAAACGGAGTTTCGATTACAATTGAGAAATGAACAATGAATTAGATTGGATCTTCTTCGCTCTCTGGATTCGATTCGAGGTTGAAGATCACGAGAATTGGTGAAGTTTTCCCTTCTTTTATTCTTCAACAGCCACGTATATTTCGTATGTGTCTTGATTCCTTCATTTGGTAAAATGCATGGCTATCAAAATTGTTAGTAAATATTAATTTGATAAATTAAATTAGTATACACCGGTAACCACAAACTTTTAAATTTTTGTTCTTTCAAAAAAAACAAACTTTTACAAATTATTACTACTCCTTCAAAAAAAAATACTTAACTTAGTATATTTCAACAAGAAAAACATAAGTTTTATAAGATTAGATAGCTGTCCCCGTGAGCTTAGACAATAATAATATATGTAAGGTTTGGGGTTCGAATCTCATACACCATCAAAAAAAGATAGATTAGATAGCTCAGCTTGTTGGGTCCTATGAAATGGGTAGCACTTGGATATTGGAGTGTCAATATATGTGAATTGATCAACATAATATTATAAATGTACAAAAAAGCAAAAAATTATGGTTTTTTTCTCTCACTTACAAAGATATTTTGTCTTTGTACACTTGCAACATCGTGGTTGGCCAATGTCGCATTATTTGACATCTCAATGTCACCCAAGTATTTTTCTATGAAATGATTACAAGCCAATAGGTGTAACGCCCCGAATTTTGATCCAAGACATTACGCCTAATTCATTCTCATTTTCGAAAATTACTACTATTTTATTTTTATCATCAATAATAAATTCTTAGCAAAATCTATACAAAATTCTTAACATAATTTAATATAAATTCCTAAAATAAATATCCTTTAAAATTTAAAATTCGATCAAAAACTCAATTTGTCTCCCGTACGCACTTCAAACAAAAACTTCAAAGCATAGACCATCTCTTCTTTGGTACCTAAAGTGTAAGGGGTCAATTTCCTTATCCAAATTGGTTCATACCCAAAGCACAAGAACAATGCCACAAAATAGATAGTATCAAAACTTCTCAATCAAAAAGAAATAAGAAAAATACATTTAAGTCTTTAAGGTAAAGTTCATACGCATTTCTTTTGTATATACAACAGTTTAATCACTTATCAACACACAGATGTATAACAGACCGAATGCAATGCAATGATGTGTAAAATGCATGCTCTTAAATAATACATGATCTATATATAATTCCCGCCACTAAGGCATCCACACAATGCATATGCCATGCATGATCATGAAAATGCACACCAAATCCTGTCACTTAGGCACACAATGCAATATGATATTTACCCGCCACTGAGGCACCACACAGAAATAATTATATATCTCACATCACCATGAACATGATAAAAAACAATCCTTTCAATAAAACTCACATTTTCATCTCTTTTCATTTTCCTTAATTAATCAAAATCTAACATGTCTTTCTCAACATCACAAAAACATATAAACATAATAAAATAAAATAAAATACAAATATCATTCCACATCACATCATACACATCTATCATATAAAACTATATTAAAATAATCACTCTTATAAAATTATAGATTTTACCACGTAAAGAAATATTTTAATTGTTTTTCTTTTCAAAAGACAGGAATTGATATCACTATTTAATAACATAGTCCTAGCACTTAGTAAGAACGTATGGGGAAAAAGCCCTTACCTCGAGAGCTTTTCTAGCCAAACTCTAAACCACCTCAAACTCGGTGCAGACACGTTTTCTCTCACTCCAGGAATTATTTTGTCCAAAAATTAGCCCAATCGGACGATGAACGAAGGCGTAGTTGCAATTCTACGATGACCGGTTTGAGAAAATCGAAAATAGCTCCAATGAGACATTATTCTAGGATTAGAGATTGAAGTACGGAAGCAAATAAGATAAAAAGGACATAGAGTATACCTTAGACTTCCATGAATTTTATGAAAAGTGGTTGCTAGATGAATACTTAAAGGACTTGAAAAGTAAATTGCATGAACAAGAGTGATGATGAAGAGATCGTACCATACAGGCACTGATGACATAAGAATTTAAAACAAGGGTATGGAAATAAGGGTTCACGTGTTTTGCTTCATGGGAGAGAAAATATCATTTTGGAAAAGTAAAGAATGAATTTGTAGTTTTTAACACTGTGTTTGGTACGCGAGAAATAAAGAGGAGAGAAGCATTGAAGAGAGAAAGAGGAGAGAAATGTCGCACTTCTCCTATTTGGGAGACCAAAGAAATAGGGGAGAGAGGCTTATTTGGCGTGGGTCCCACAATTTTTATCTTCTCCTCAAAACTGAGAAGAAAGATGAGAGAAACTCTAATTTCCAATTTATTTCCTTTTCTACCCTTGCCTTTTTCATATGAATGACATATTATTCTAAAGCTCTCTCTGTTCACAGCACTACAGGGAATTGTTTGGCCACTGATACACCGTTAAGAAGAAGAAGACCAACCACACACTTTTATTATGTTTATAAATTATTTCGATGCTTGAGAATTGAGAGGTGGGTCTGATTTGATTTTTTAATTAAATAAAATATATACCTGATTTGAGAATTAGAGATTGAATTGACGTGGATGCCTCAACAGTGGCGGTGGGAGTGCAATCAGCACATTGATGGATTTGCTTTTTTTTTTTTATAAATATTTTTGAAATCTAAAGAAAACAAAGGGTATTTTAGTACTTTTATAAACAATCAACACTTCTTTCTCTTCAATTTCTATCATCTCTCTCCCATACCAAACAATACATCTAATTCATTCTATTTCTCTCTTCTCATACTCTCTCTCACCTATTTCTCTCTTCTCACTTTCTTATCGCAACCAAACACAACCTAAGGGTCATCATGATGATTGAATGGCAATAATTTATGGAAATTGGAAGAAATAATAGTGACCGAATGTTTGACTAATGGAAGTAAATTCATGCAGAGGATTGTATGGGATGGCTAGTGGAACTTGTTGGTTAAATAAGAAAATTGATGCAATGAAATTTGAGATGAATGGCTCGTGTAATTTAAGCTAGTAGGAAGAAAGCTAACTGACTGTGAGTTAATATGTAGCTAGTGTGTGCTTGATTTTAGGAACCAAATAACTATTCCTTTGACTCCACAATTTAAGGCAGCAAAGTGGCACACAGAGGAGGAATTAATTATGCACGTTGACATACAATAATCTGGCAACTAAAATATCTAATTACTAGCATTTTACTCACGAACCTGGTTTGTTATCCATTATTTCATCCAAGCAAGGCCACTAAACCAAGTAATTAGGAGATAAATTGAAACATGTTTGATTGGACAACTAGGCAAGGAAAACGTGCAGTATATATAACACAATGTATAACTCAAAAACTAGTTAAATTAACTAATTTAATAATTAGTATAAGGGTCATGCTAACCGGTGCTCCTGGGCACTGGTTAAGCATACAAAAAAAGGAATTTATTACCATAAAAGGAAACTTTGTTGACTTATTTATGGATCAATTATACAGTTTTCAATGCAATAATTACTATATAATTTCCCTTTTTAGTATCCTTAACCAGTGCCCACCGATTAGCATTTCCCTTAGTATAATACCAAATTAAGTTTAAAATAAATCACAAAATAAATGCAGCAATAAAAGATTAGAATAAAACATTTAAGAAATGATTATCTTATTTTTCTCACACCAAATTGATTTATAAAAATGAAATTGTTGAATAATAGATGGAATCAAATTCTAAATAATTAACCAAGTAGAAAATGTCAAGGTTTTGTCTTAAATTTTTCACACACAAATTGAGAAAATTATTAAAAGAATATGTATAAAATATTGGGATGTTACAATAGGATAGTCAAATTGAGTGATTGTGCATCCGTAGAGCATGAGTAAGGGGAAAAATTACTCTCTTTGTCTCGGATTAATCGAGTCATTCGCTAATTTCACACATATTAAAAAAATGTATAAATGAATGAGAGAGAAAAATTATTTTAAGTGTTTTGTTATGCGTTTGTGTATTCTCCACTATTATAAATGCAAAGCGGTGTACATTGAATTAGGAGTGATGAAAGTAGTATTAATTAAATTAATAATTAGAAAAAATAATTAATATTGTAATGAAAAATGAAATGAATCAGTTGTTTTATGATAATATTTGTTCTACAAAAGGCTCAGTTATTATGAGACGGAGGAAGTAACATGTCAAACGAAAAAAAATCATATAAATGATATATATTAACTTGATCATAAACTTAAACAATATTCATTTAAGCGCACACATAGATAAAAAAAAGTGTGAAAGAGAAAAGAAATCGAATTATTTAATGATGTGGCGGTTAACTTACACTCAACTAAAAACACTAAGTTGTAAATTAGCAAACTACATGTATCTAAAATCATTAAAGTGTAAGTTAACAACCTACATCTACTTGATTATTTATACTTGTTTTAATAAATTTTATCAAATTATTTACATCCATCTCACTAATTTACACCCACTTTCATCATTCTAAAAGAAACAAATGTCATTTTGTTGTTGTCTTCCAGTTTTCTTTGTTTCTACCAACAGTTTTTCTTTTTTCATAGCATTTTTTTCTTCTATCTGGTAAATAAAATACCCTGTAAAAAATACATTAACCTGTACAAAGCACATGAACATTCAACCAAAGATTTTTCAAAAGAAAACTGGGTTCTTCGGCATAATGTTTTGCTTTAAGTCACGTAAGATAAAAAAAAAAAAAAAAAAAAAAAAAACAAAAAAAAAAAAAAAAAAAAAAAAAAAAAAAAAAATATAAAAAAAAAAAAAAAAAAAAAAAAAAAAACCAACAACAAAAAAAAAACTAAAAATAATATTACAAAGCCAATTCTCAATGTACGGAAATGGTAATGTGTTTTTTTTTGGAATTTAAGGTTATGTTATTTATTTATAAAAAAAAAAAGGCCTAAAGTGGAATTGACAAAACTATCATTTGAATTAAAGTAGCTTAAAATAATGGAAATTGGTTTTCTTGTAAAAGTTAAATAAGTGTAGCTTGCTAATTTACACCTTAATATTTTTAGGTGCGTGTAGATTAACAACCCCTTAATAATTATGTGTTTTTATGAGTATATGCTTAAATAATTTTTATTTAAAAGTGTGATTATATAAATATTTACAAGTTGCTTTTGCAAAGATCATACTTTGATTTGCATACAGGTTGGGGATTAAGGTGAAAGAGTGTTGGGTAAAGGAATTGTGGTAGGGAAAAGGTTTGGTTCATTGTGTGTAATGAGGGGTGGTAGGGGAGATAAGTGAATCTTTAAGATTAGAAGACAGTGCATTGAACAAGCGGAGGATTAACATACTTAAATGGTTAATAAACTCCGTCAAAATGATGAATCGTTGGAAAGAGTTGGAGTTTGATTTTGCGTAAAATCAGATTATCAAAACCTCTTTCTTTAAAAATCAAATGATTTCTAAAAATAAAAATAAAAGAAAGAGAGATTTGAATTGTGTTTTTTACAAATTTTCTCTGCATCTCTATAACACTTTAAGGTCATATTAAGATCGTCCCTAATATTAAGGAAATGATAAACAACAAATTGTTTTTTTATAACAAAAACACAACTAACTCACTGTATTTATAACTACGGTCATATTACAAGATGATATATGGTCATAAATTTGGAAGGAAGTGTCTGACAATGTCGTTTTCGCTAACATTTGAACAACATTATTTGTTTGTCTCTGTATAAATTTCTCTTAAATTTTTGTGTAGAATCTCTACATCTCTATAGCATTTGAAGGTCATACTAAGATTGTCCCTAATATTAAGGAAATGATAAACAACAAATTGTTTTTTTTAAGACAAAAACACAACTAACTCACTGTCATATTACAAGATGATATGTGGTCATATTACAAGATGATATATGGTCATAAATTTGGGAGGAAGTGTATGACAATGTCGTTTTCACTAACATTTGAACAACATTATTTATTTGTCTATATATAAATTTCTCTTAAATTTTTGTGTAGAACTAAATGAAGATTTACAAAAGTTTAAAATAGTACAAAAATTGAATTTATTCTAAATACCGTCAACCACCTGCTTACAATCAAGTTTATTAAACAACCATGATAAACTCATGTACCAAAAGCAAGGAGAAACTTTAGTCTTTGTCAAACTATTCATTAAATTGGTAGTTTTGGTTTGAATACCATAATTTTGAATTTGATTATAATTTTCATACGATCAAAAAAGAAAAATTTTATTTTTATTTATTACTGTATTTATGATTGTATTAGTTGTTTGTTTAAATTTAGTTCGAACTCTTTGATAGAATTCCCTGTGAGACAATCTAATGTAGTGACTCTTACCTAAACAGAGATGCTACATATACAATTGATGTTCATGATTTAGATGTTATTCCATCTAATTTTTTTTAATGTTATCCATACTTATATTGAATAAGCTAATGCCAATGATATGACATAAGGTTGTATCCATAAAAAAAAAAAAATTAATATACACAATTTTTCAATATAATACTTTTATATTTGCTTTCTTAACGTACGTTCAAATATCACTTATCAACATTTTCCTTCCTCAAAATAAATATCTTGTTAGAAACACTAAAAAATTGAAAATGAAATTTAACATGTTAATTTTTTCTTACATGAACACTTTACCAAGAAAGTCCATATAAAAATCCCTTTCAATGACAGCTTGATACAATACAATTATTGTGGTTACACTAATTCTTAAAATTATTATCACTAGAATTTACCAATACTATGACACCCTCAACTTGAGCAAACTGTACAATTGCCCATCATAGAATAAGAACCTCTAGATAAATATCATCATCAATAACATTAGGACAAAAGAAATTTGAAATTGTCTTTGACACTAACTAACAAGAAATCAATAATAAAACAACAAAACTAGTACAACTGGTATGAAGTATTTACCTAACCTATCTGCCACACACACAGATCCATGACCTACCCATAAAATTAATCTCCACAATTGTAGGCCACATGTGTTTGAAGATTGTCCTAAAGAATCCAAAAAAGGCCAATGACTTAACTTAACAAACACAACACAAAAAACCTACATACCTAGTCGTTGACTTGCAAGTTCACATTTTGTATCAGCAAATCCAACTCTAGAGTTGACTAAATCAAACTCCATCCACACATTCATTTGATGATAATGTCCAATAATATATGCCTCAATTCCCAACAAATCTGAATTTCCAAACGTGAAACAATATACCAAATCATTATTATTCCCTTTTAATGCCACGTCAGCTACTCTATACAATAGTCTCTCCCCTGAAACACTCATCTCCGCTCCTTCAAACACTAGTGTCACCGCGGGTAACGGCGGGAGACCCGAACCCGACCCGATACGGTAACACAAATCCATAGCACCTTGGAAGACAAAATTCGCGTCTTCCAAGAGGGTCAACACCCCTTTTGTTTGTTCTACAAATTCTTGTCTCAAAGCAGTGTAAACCGGTCCTAAAAGAAACGTGAACTGTGTACCCGAATCTACCATTGTCTGACCCGCACCGGTATGATCAGGTGCAAATATTGTTTTGGGTAATTGGAGCATCTTCTTCCCGACCCGTATTCCCTCGAGTCGCACTGTGTATGCGACTCGATCGAAATACGGTAATGGGGTTGTGATTTTTACCATTGGTGTATATTTCAATGGCCCGACCCAATTGATATTCGCGTCGCCGAAAAGCAACACGCCGGTGGAGTCTTTGCCGGAGATGCAATATGAGAATTTGGGTAATCCCATTTGGGTTACAAATGAGAGAGACCCACGGTTCATACCCATTAACCCGGTTGTTTTAGAGTCTTCGTTTGAATTTGAGCTGAACCCGGAATCCATACACCCGAATATTGTTCCGGGTTGGGCTGACCCACCGGCGAAGAATGTCTCCGTGGCGAGGTTGCCTTCGATGTAGGTGGAGTCAGCATAGGTGATTGTAGCGTGGCAGAGTTTCTTCGGGTCGCATTGAACGGGTACGGGGAAGTCTCTGGTTCGGGTTATGCAAATGGGTGATGTGCATGGAGTGGGGGTGTAAGAAGAAGAAAGGAGGGGGTTGAAAATGAAGTTTAAATTTGGAAGTTTTTTGCAATGAAGCCATGAGAGTTCACTCCCTGTGTCGAGGACCATGGTAACATTCTGTGGGGGTGAGCCTAGTGTTAGTGAAACTGTTAATGTTACATTATGTTGGAAAGAGAGTTTATGTGAAGAAGGTTTTGGTAGTGAAATTGTGCCATGTGGTTGTGTTTGTACTTTTAAAGGCAATATGAAAGGTTTTTGTAGTGGAGATGAGAGAGAAGAAGTAGTACTTGTTTGGATTTGTAGGAACATCATGAAAATGTAAAGGATAATTGTTATAGGAGGAACAAGAAGAACATGGGGAGAGGTTTTTGTGTTCATTGGAGTTGTTTTGATTTGGTATGGTTTGGTTAGTGTTTAAATTTCAATGGAAAATAAAAAGGGAGAGAGAAGGAGGAACTATGTTTTTTTTGTGTTGGATTGTCCCAATGAGACAGTCACAGCATGGTGGTGAATATGTCTCTAGATTCTTATATATAGCTGGTTTGAACTTTAATCATTTCATGACATGGAGATGGAGGGAAAGTGTGCCATTTTGTTTTCTAATAGCTAGCCGACTTCAAAATAGGTGTGAGTGGAATTTATAAGAACCTTTTACACTTATGCTCGATATCGTTGAACAATGTTATTTGAACATCAAAAATCAATTATTGTATTTGATCACTGTAGAAATATATATTTGGATATGAAAATTCTAAGCCACAAATAGTAGCTTCTGCATGTAAGTTCAGGTAAAATATGTTTGTGGTTTCAATCAATTGAAAATAGATTGATTATTTTTTAATACATTACTTTCACACTCATTTTTATTATTTCATATAGGAGTACTAATAGAGCATTGCATTCAAGTATTAATATTCTTGAGCACAAAGTGCATTTGTATGTATGGTCTAACCAACTCATATTAACACCGATGCACAATAGTTGATTCTCTTAATGATATGATTAGTATGAAAGGTGAGCTAAAGAAAAAGAAGGAAGACAAAGTTTGATGCTACCAACGCATCCCTTCAGGAAAAAGGTCCCTGTCTAGACGGTACAACCAAAGACATAAAGTGCCAAGTTTTAATAAAATGTGGGGAAAAGGCACTATAGGTTTGGAATAAATTAAACTAGCTTGTTTATTAGGAGTATTATTTGACTCTTCAACATTTATTGAAAATTAGTGCATGGTAATATGTGACAGCCCTAGCAATATTGGATACATGCTTTGAAGTTTAGTCAATTCATTAAAATATGAAATTTTCCAACTTGATTTGGACACCGCTGGAATACAGTGCTCTTGTGCATTATTTGCGTTTTAACTTGAAGTAAGAATTTGATCAAATTCTATCTTTTTTTTGTTACAAAGAAGAGTGAAATTGTCTCACTAAAGTGGAAAATCTTTCAATCCAGACTTTATGCAGTCTTTTATCCCAAGGCTATAGCAGAATCAGCTCTTTTGCATATACTATATGGTTTGTCCCCATGGTAATAAAATATTAAATTGACCGTGTCCAGAAAAACATATTATAAGTTGCATTTTTACCACCTTTCAACAAACAAAAAAAAAGTTGAATTTTTACCTACTAGTCTTATGGGAGGAGGTGAGCCTTGACTTAACTGCCCTGAATCTGATTAGTGATTATGAATTTTAATTACAATGACAGCTCTGAAAAAGTAGAATTGCGACCATTCAACCTTTCCAAACTTCACAATAGTTAATTTTTCGTACGTTTTTAGTGCCCTTTAATTATAGAAGTCACGGTTGTGGAGACTGGAGAGAGTAAAGTGGAATATGGGTCTTGTTGCATTCTTTTCTTTCACATGAAAGTTTCGCATTTATAAAGTGTTTTTGATTTAAAAAACCTAAGTATAGGCTAATGAGTAATGATTACACTAGAGCTGTCAAAACGGGCCAGGCCGTACGGGCGGGCCTAAAAGCCCGCAAAAAATGAAGGGTCTGGGTCGAAAAATTGCAGCCCGAATCATTTCAAGGCTTTTTAGCCCGACCCGACAAAGCCCGAAACCCGGTAGGGCTAGCCCGTCCGGGCTGTGGGCAGCCCGAAAGCCCGCAAAAAAAATTGAAGTGTGTGATTTTTTCTACACTGAACTGGACTCTTGGGCTTGGACAACCCAACCCAATTAGGGATCCGGATCCTAATTGAAAAGAACAAAGAAAGAAACCCCCATACCTCACCTCAGTCTCTCTCACTCACTGAATTGAAGTTCGGCGGCCTCCCTCAGTCTCTCTCCGTTTTGTTCTTCGTTCTGTTCTCACTCCGTTCGACGGCCTCCCTTAGTCTCTCTCCGTTCTGTTTTTCAACGCCAAACATAGTAACTCTTCCCTTCTATTCTTCGTTCTCGCTCCGTTCTTAACCGGTAACTCTCTCTCTCTCTCTCTCTCTCTCTCTCTCTCTCTCTCTCTCTCTCTCTCTCTTTTTCTTTTCTCTCTCTCTCTTTTTTTTTTTTTTTTTTTTTTATTTTTTTTTTTTTTTTTTATCTT
>Ga0228711_1001044_pt1 | contig 38944 bp, 26 predicted proteins | sample MedpolnodulmetaG_2_FD_177996 | JGI IMG/M metagenome (GOLD analysis project Ga0228711, IMG submission 177996) | Root nodule microbial communities from Medicago polymorpha collected in Santa Monica, California, United States - brown nodules | ecosystem: Host-associated > Plants > Roots > Nodule...
GAGATGTTGACCCTAATATTTTTTCCCCTCTCAAATTGTATAGTCCTTATTTCACTTTCCTTTAATTTAGGTTGAGGTAACATCATTTATTAAAGTGGCACTTAACTTTTATAAGCATTGTGACTTTCCTTAACTATCATTCGTGGGAGGAATGCTGCAAATAAGAAGTAAAAAAAATTAATGGATTAGATTCACGCAGGGGTGGCCCTGCGGGCGGGCCGGAAGGGCGGCAGCCCAGGACACCATATTTTTAGGGGTATTAAAATTATTATTTTTACTTAATAGTCAGTATAATATAGATATATTTCTTTATAATTTGATTTGGTTAATTCTATTCAAATATATTTTTAGAGAACTTTGATTATAAATGAATCTTCTGCAACAAAAAATACAAGAAGAAAATAGTAGAATAACTAAAAGGACACAATTTTTTTCTTTTGCCTAGGGCACCAAAATTTTTAGGACCGGCCTTGGATTCACGAGATAATTAACATAACATGGTGTGTATTGGAGCCACGTTCTTAAGACTAATTCATTTTTATATATTTTACATGAACAACTTTCATACAATAATATGGACCAAGTTTATTTTGGGAATCTCTCCAAAAAAAAAGTTTATTTTGGGAAATCACTATTTTAGAAGATTGAAATTGTTATCAGATCTCTATGAGATTCAGTCTTTTGGGTTAGCTAAATAGTGAATCTCTGCTTAAGTACTTAAGTCGCAACTTAAATAAAACCTCTCTCGTGTGTTATACGAGGACAGAACCTCAATACTTGCCGTGAAACCCCGATTAATCAACTTATCTATATGAAAATTGATGTTGACATATTTGATAGGGTTGAAAAACATATATAAAAGACGAAAAGCCTTCTTGACAGTTAATTGTCGAGGAATGAAGAAAGCGGCTGCAGTTAACTTCCGAGGAAAACCTCGGCAGTTAACTGCAGATGCGTTTCTGCTACAAATCTGGCAGAAGCTCTCTCATCCATTATTACTCTCATTTTACTAAAATTTTCTAAATCTCTCTAAAAAAAACCCAACCAAATCCTACCAAATTTATTCAACAAAATGACAAGTAAGTCATCATAAAGCTATTAACTTACATTTTAGTTGCTATAATTTTTTTTTTTTGAGTTTTTAGTAGATTTAAATTAGTTTAGTTTTTGAGTAGATTTAAATTAGTTTAGTTAGTTTTTGAGTAGATTTACATGTTATAATTCATTTTTAGAGTAGATGTTAGTTGATTAATGTAGTTAAAATATTTGCATGATGTTTATGTTATAATTTTAATTTTAAGAGTAGATATAAGTTGAATAATTTTGTTATATTTTACATTATTTTTATGTTATTTTTTAGGTAAAATATTTAGGGTTATTTTTTTATTTTTAGGGTTTATGTATAATTTACACAACAACAACTTGGTTGGTAAGTGATTATCATTTTCTTCGTATCAATTGGATTATTTAATATTGTTTATCTGCAATAATACAATAATAGATTAATTATTTTTTCATGAAAATAGTTTTATTTTTCAATATAATTTTTTTTTCAACCTTGATTTTTCTCATTCATATATATTTTGTTTTTTAATGGTATTTGAATGTTACACATTATTTTTCAACGTTGTATAATTACCTTAAAGGTTGAATTGATAGGTTTAATAATTAAGTAACCGTTTAGATCTTTTTTAATGCTAATGAAACATTTTGTTTAATATGATTCAAGTATACATTATATTCTTATAGTATTAAATTGTAATTTAATCAATATTTTAATTTGTGTTATATACGCTGATGTAATCGGAGTCATGACTAGAGTGGGTATTGAAAGAGAATATGAAAGAGATGGTGGAAAAACTAAAATGAATGTCATTGAACTGGGTTCAAATTGCTAAGCTTAATTTTTTGTATGTTTGTTTTTTTAAAACATGTATTATGGTAAGCTTAAATGTACTCTTTTGACAATTTTTATGATAGGATTTAATGGATAAGTTTTCTGAAACAAGTCCCACAACTCCACAAGATGTGAACGCGAAAGATGTTATTGACCCAAATTCTTAATTATTTGCATCTCCTAAGAAGAGAATGTTGCTAACAAACGAAGATTGCGGGACATCTGACGCAATTGTTCAACCGATCAAAAAGACTGTGAAGATAGAGAAATAATATTTACAAGTGACTTGGTTACGTTTAAGTTGTTTATCCATTATGTCAATGTTATGTGTCTGTTTTTAATATAGTAGAATAAAGTCCATGTTATAGACAATGGAATTACGATTTTCAATTGAATAAATCACTATTGTTGCATGTATTGACACTTCAATGAAAAATATTTCAGTTTTCATATTATCAATTTATGATTTACTTATGTCTTAAACTTTACACAAATTCAAAAATAAATATAATAAGTAAATTAAGGATTCTATGGAAGAAGTTATATATTGAACAAGATACATTTTATCTCTCTTAACCCAATTAAACTTTCTAGATTCCTTACTCCCTCCGCACAAAAAAAATAAAAAAATAATTAAGGAATATTCAGTGGAAGAAGTTATATTTGTGGGAACCTTAAAGAAGGGAATAAATTAAACGAACTAAGGTGGTATTGAAAAAGAATACAAAATATATAATACAAGAACTAAAATGAATGTCATTGAATTGAATTCAAATGAGTGACCTTTATTTGTTTTTATTTTTTAGTTTTAATATGGAATATACTATGGTATTTAATTATAATTTTGATTATTTGTCAATTCATTTTGAAGAGATGTCGATTTGAATGCACTCTCTTCAGATATTATGTTGAGGAATTAAACTCTTTGTTTATAATTATCAACTTGATTGTTTAATATGATTGGAAAGTAAAAATCTATTCATTTACTTAAATCGTTTTATTTGTTTCTTTAGGGATAGGGAAATCAATGTTACAAAATCTTTTTTCATCAACTAGGATCACGTTCAACCCTCAAATTATAGAGACAAATGAACTAAAGAAAATGTATTATTATTTTGGTAGAGAGAATTTTTTTGTCACACTTTACTTATGTCTTTTTTATGCTCCATATTTTGGTCACACTTTAACTTCAAAAGGTTCCATATAGATTATGATATTAGATGAGTTCAGTCTTTATAATGAAAAACAATTCTACATTCAATCGAGGGAGTTGACACATATCTTATACCTTATTCCCTGCGTTTGGGTTTGTTGGTTTCAATTAGGAACTTTGAGAATGAGGGATGATTCTTTTTGAAAAATGGAAAATAATGATTTGGAAATCAGAATTACGGTAAAGTAAAAGGACATTAATTTAGAGTGTTTTAATTTGTGACCCTTGAATTCCAATAAAATAAAATTGAGGGAAGATATTAAAGAAAATTGTTTTCTCATTTTTTTTCTCTTCATAGATAATTTGTTTCCGAGAAAAATACTATCTCCAATATTTTTTTAGGGACTCTTTCCAATCTTAAATATAAATAAATAAATAATTTTTTTAATCTCAAATCAAATATAACTTACTATCTCTCTATATAATGTTGTTTATCGTATGTGGTATTGTAGAAATAACCAGATTCAATAATTCAAGACTTTTGTATAAAAAAAAAAACAAAAACCCAAGACTTGCTAGAAATGCAATTATTGCTATGATCACAACTCAAGCTTCTCTATCTAGTAACCTTACAAAGCTAACAAATGGTCCAACTATCTTTGATTTTGTTATTTTGAAAGCTTTTAAAATGGATACTTATCATAAAAGAACACCAAAATTATTGAGGTTATTTGACAACCACCTATCCATAGTTGGATAAAGTGTAACACTTATGGCATAACTTAAGGCAATCCAAGACCAACAAACCAACAACTTTTGTAGGCATCTCCAAAAACAATCCAGGAGAGAGTATTGGTTGTTTTGTTTCGAACCTTGCAATTTGTAATGCACTGTTTGCTTAGATTATGACGGTCATTCTTGCAATGGAATGTGCTTACCAGAAAAATTGGCATAATATTTGGATTGAAAGTGATTCAAAAATGGTTACCTTAGCCATCAAGTAATTCAAATTGTTCCTTGGCATATAAAAAATAGATGTCTTAACTGTCTTACTCTATTGCAATTAATGAATTTCATGATGTCCTATATGTTCAGATAGAAAAACTGTTGCGCAGATAAGTTGGGTACTTTAGGTCTGTCTATCAATGATTTTATTTGGTGGTCTTCCACACATGTTCAGATTAGTGAAGATTTAGTTAAGAATAGACTAGGTCTTCTATGTTATAGATTGTCTTAACATTTTAAGGGTTTGGTTTGCCCCCCCCTCCTTTTTTTATCATACTTTTCATTTTAATACATTTATGGTGTGTCCTCCATATGCTGGCAATTTATAAAAGAAGTGTTATTTATCCTAAAATATATTTTAATTCATGTAAGTTTATTTTTAATGACTTTTATATTCTCATGAAAGAAAGTTTTAATAGATGACACTTTTGAGAATGTTGTATTATTTATGAAGTCCAGAATAATAATTGATACAGCTAAATTTTTGAATTTAGGTATTTTTGTTTATAATTGAGATCTGAGAGAGTATTGAAATTAAGTAATTTTTTTTTATTAAGAGTGGAAAATTAAAACATAGGTAATCATATCCATTTGATAAATGGATATATTTAATGACTGATAAACCAAATCTAATATGAACTCTTACTAATTTCCCTTAAAAAAAATGAACTCTTACTAATTAGTTAATTTTTTAGGAATATATTAATTATTTATAGTGTTTTTTTTTATCTTTTAGGCTTAATTGCACCTTTGTTAAATATTTTATCACTTTCACAAAAATAATCATCTCTTTATAAAATTTAACATTTTTTTATCTCAATATATAATGATTTATTGTTTAAATTTTAAATATGAAGATAAAATACCACATAATGCCGAAATTATGGATGAAAAGAAACAAAAACAATGATATTTAAAAAATATGTTAATATGTAAAACCTGTTAAATAATTTTAAATAAAATGTTTCCCGTGCTTGACACAGGGCGTTACACTAGTATGAAACAAGTAGGAGTATCATATTATCCAACAAATGAGCACGATTATCATATTATTTGTATCAATAGATACTCATTTACATCCTTAATTTCACCGAGCCCCATAAACCTTTTATTGGAGTATTTTTACTTAAAAAGTTTAATTTGAAATTATGACTTTTAATTTGGACCATATTCACAAATATTTATTTACAACAAAGGCTAGTGTAGTCAAATAAAAATAAATAAGGGAAATGCTATAAATGACTGCATTAGTGCATTGTCACGGTTGAGAATGTGTGGTTTGATAAAAGAATGTCCTCTTTATTAAGTGATTGCGGTCGACTGTCAATGAATGTTGGTCCAATTGGTAGGGTGTCTTATCCGCATGATCGAGAGTTTAACCCCCGCTGCCAACATGAGGATCTCTTTGATAGATAATATGTAAGTATCTTTATTAATACTCGTTGAGTCTTGAGGTTTGCCTTGATCTTAATGAGCCCAAAAACCTCACTCACCCAAACTTTCGTTAAAATAAAATTAAAAATTAAGTGATGCGTGAAAGAAGATCTGTAATTTTGATGTTGCATGTACTAAATTTCCGTTAGTTTAACTTTCTTCTTTGTAAAAGCAAAATTGATCCATGCGTTAACTAGCCAAACGTGTAAAAAGTTCATCTGCCCTAGCTATTCTACATATAAAGAGTGAAACATTGCATTAACTGAGTGATTAATGAACGTGATCAGAGTTTTCAACTGTTTCGGTTCATTGTTAGTCATATTCATGAATTATTTTGAAATAATGGTAATTTAAGAGACTATACCGATACAATCTTACTTTTTCTTCTTCATATTACAAGAAGACCTAAGCCTAAAATAGTACATATCAATTAAGTGCATAACATAGAGTGCAACAACATCACTTAAAAACAATTAATGAAATAATTTAAGCATGACAATGCTTGTATAAAATCACAAAGAAACAATCAATCACACGCCATATACGTATGTACAAATATTTGACTCTCTGTACAAATGTTTTAACTAGATTTGGAACCTCTCAATCCAACTTTAAAAATCTTCTTGTTGACCCCCCTTCTTGAAGAAGAAATTAAGAGTATTAGTGCGAGTCAATATCAAACTCCACCTTGTGATACCCAAGAGAACGAGCAAACTTCAAACCATCAACTCTCCAAAGCTTCGCTACATAAACACTTCGAGAAACCACAAATTCACTCACCACTAACTCCGCCACAATCACAACAATATTACCCATATTAAGACCGATCCACTATCCACATTAAGACCGATCCAACCCGAGCTAGGTGGCTGACATATCATACTTTCAACGACCTTGCCAGCATGAAGCAAACCAATGTGAATGCTAGTCTTGACACCATAGAGGTCAATCTTCCCTAAAGAAAAATCATAGAGCATGGATCAAGGGAATAACTTCCCTCCAAGGTCTAACATGCATCATTCCTTCACCTTCATAATCAATCTGTTTTTCCAATACCACAAAGAACACAAACTCTTTAGGGGGAGAAAATTTTTGCCAATAAATTTAAGCGTAGTTTAGCTAAAATCTACAAATTCTAGACAACTTGAATACTATTGACTAAATTAATTGATTTTCTTGATGTGATTGAATTATTTTAAAAAAATATAAATTTTGGGCCCGATGAAGTGTTATGCAACTAATTAATTAACACTGATTTAATTGATTAATTTATCTCTTAGTCTACAAGTAGACGTGCGAATAATCATAAGCTTCCTGCAAATAAAAACCATACAAAATGAAGTGTACTATCCTATAATTTATGGATCACATGCCATGTGCACTTAACATTGTTCTAGTAGTTTAATTTTGGACCAAAGAAATTACTAGTATTAACTAAAAAAAGAAAACAAGAATACAGGACGCACACGTTGTGGCATGTGTTCATTCATGACATATTGAGATTGCAATTTCCGTACTCATATGGAATTGGAATCAAGTACAAACACAAAACACGCAAGTACTTTACCACTTTCAACTCTCGAATGAAAATATGGTCAACCCCTATTTAGGCGAGTTACTCGCAAATGGTCAAATAATGAAAGACTTGTCAAGATCACAATAGGTCTTAATGTTACCCAAAAGTGCTTAAATGAAATTATGCGAGTCTCTTTTAACTTAACCAAAGTTTCTCTTTGAATCCAATCATGAACATGCAACAACGTTAAAACTCTTAGGAAGAGTTTGCCGTTTATTTGAGTTTCACAGGGCTTGAGGGATTGGTCTTTGCAATTGTTCACGGAAGATATCTATTTTACAAAAGAAAAAAGAGAGTAGATCTTATGGTTTTAAGATGAAATTTACTTCCTCCTCCCAAATTATTAGTAACTTTAACAATTTCACATATACAAATGTGGTTAATTTTATATTGAAAATAATTTTTTTTTGAGTGATTTCACAAAATTATTGATCGTATTCATTAATAAGATTGAAAAAGGAAATTAAATAAATGAAAAAATATATGATAGAAAAAGAAACATTAATGTTTTATTTATACCGTAAATTAACTAATATAATTTGTGATAATTTTTCTTTTTTACAAAGTGACTTATATTGAGATGGATAAAATTAGACACAGACTTACATATATTTTTATTCTTGAAGAATCAATTACATACAATAGTACGAGAGATAAATTATTGAATGATTGTTTGATCATATACTTTGATAAAGACATATTTGACAATGTTAAAATTTTCTTTGTAAAAAGAAAAGGACTATTGATATTGTTTCTCAATATTCAAATGGATGAGAAATATTTATTTAGGCACAACTCAAAACAAAATTATTTAGTCACATATAAATAAAAACAAATTAAAAAAATACTTAAATGAAGTGACTAAATTATTTTTCTTTTAATATTTTTCATTTGTATGTGCCAAAAACAAATTGATATGAGGTTGTACTTATGGAAAAATTGTTCTCAAAGAGGGTGGTCGATAAGATTCTAAAATTGGAGATGAAAAATTATGCACTAATACAGATTTGGACAAGAACTTCGACAAAATAAAATGTAGGGTCATGTTAACTTGTGCCCTTAGGACGCAAGATAAGAAACTCAAAAGTAGAAATACTCTCTCAAATTTTGTGCATTCTATTTATTATAAATTCAAAAATTAAATTGAATGCACACATTCCAACAAAAAGTTACTATGTTGGGTTCCTTATCTTGTGCCTTAAGGGCACAAGTTAACATTTTCCAATAAAATGTGATACGCTACACACTTATTTTTGTATGATTAATCATTTAAAGTAAATAAATGCAAAAAAAATAAAAATATTATAGTTTTGTTTTCTTAGCGACTTTACACATAATTGAGATTAGGCTTTTTAAAGTAACTAGTTCAGGGAATAGGGACATTATAATATGTATTGGTTAGAGTTTGAATCTAAAATTCACCATTTATTTGCTTAAAGGGTGCAATTCTTGACCACCAGACTTAAAAAGTGACTTTTAGTTGAGTTAGTTTATTCATTTAGCTTGAATATGTAGTCCAATTCACAAGTCACAACCACATCCTTGATCCTTTCACAAATGGTTTTTAAAGACAATAAAGAAAGAAAAAAAAACCAAATAAGTAGTTATGATCCGTTAATTAAAGTAGTCAATATATGGGTGGGTTATATTACTTAGGTCTTCTCATGATTAACAAAATAATTTCTAGTATACTTTGATTGTGATACATGCAATATATCGAAGTTTTGTCGTGAAAGATACATTTTTAGGTTATCACATGGGTTAGCACGTCATTCACATGTGATAAATTAATTAGCATATCGATAACATAAAACAATAACAACTTCAAAAATAAAAAGTGAAATTAACATGAAACTTTAAGTTAAAAACAACTATTACGACAAACCAACCGGGTCTTTAACGAAATTAGGGGATAGAAAATAGACCATTACATCTATAACTTCATTTGTTTTATCATTATATTGAAGCCCTCCTTAACTTTTATAAATTAGAGACTTGGATATTATCGTAAATAGGCTCTTGTGTTGCACCAAAATAAATATAAAATTATAATTTGCGATGCTAAATTCGTGAAAAAGACTAAATATCTAAGTCTTAAGAGTTATTTAACAACCTTTCAAAAAATTTAGTGACAATTATATATATCACTTTTTAATTGAAAACAGTAGGAACAATCTCTACGAAACGGTATCTAAGTTTTGTCCATTGACAAATATTCTTTAATATGGTATATTAAATTGTTTTTTCAAACATTTAAGAGACAAATCTACCAACCTTTACAATTTCAAATACTAAAATACTAGTTTACTCTTTTTAGAAATTTATAACTCTTGATTGGTGATCTGATGGATGTTATATTTTACTCCCAAAAAATACAAATACCTTAGTACATACTTTAACTAAATTATTATCCATCCTACGAACTAATTCTTGCCCGGTAAAACATTGTTAAATGCAAATCGACTTAGACGGTCAATTTTGCACTGCTGAAAGAAAAAAAAAAGATTCTAGTTGAGTTTTTATTTTTTTATAGAAAAAGTAATTCCAAAAGTGAAAAAATGTACTATCTTCTGAAAGAAAGAAAAAACGTTTATTTCAACTTAAAACATGACAAACGCACTTCAAAAAGACTTTCTCAGTTGCCACTTAAAGAAGTGGGAATAATAATTGTCCTGCTTCCTTCCTGTTGAAAATATCCCAAATCCTTGAATTCCATTACACTAGAGAGGATTAAAAGAACAACAATGATGAAAAAGCTGTATGGTTGTAGTACTAAATACACTTTAATGTTTGCGGTGTGGTCCAAGTCCCTGTAGATTGTGTAGCGTAACAAGTTGTTGTTCAAAAAAGGCATTCTTATTCAAGTAGTCAATTTTAGACCCATGAAAATGATAATGATATACAGTATAGTAAGTAAATGCATGTTTGAAAATGTAGCCAATGACTTCTCACTTTATACTATGGTTGCCTACCACACTAAAGTGCAAATCGTAATGTGAATCTTGCCACATCCAACTACACTCTTAGACTATGTTTGGCAACCACCTGCTTAACAACATACTAATATAACTTGTAACGCGGAATTTTATATGATCAAAGTAGTAGAGTTATTTAACAAGAATGTTACTCATAAGCTTATATTTTTTTTATCATTAATTTTACCAAAATTTTATATTCAATCGTTTAGTTTATTCTACCTTATCCGCAATTTTCAGCAAATAGAATCTAAACCTTATCTCAATGACATCATGTATCATATTCTGTTTTTTTTTTTTACCTGTTACAGTTAGGTTACGTGATGTAAGAAAGTTAGAAAACTACTCTATCCTCTTTGCTAGAAGCTTCACAAAATGTCTGCGGACATCTCACTTTTTCAGTGTTCATGGATTTTTAAGTATAAAGACCATTATTGTAAATCTTAGGAAAAACGAATCAAGCATAGATACAGAAATCATTCATTAAGGATTTTACATACATGTAATGATATACAAATATAAACATGAAGACAGTATTCCACAATTTTCTTATAGAAATCAAAAGAATATACTGAACTGTCCGTACAATAAATATCTATTTCAACTTATGTAACAAAAAAAACAAATTCATATTAACAAGCTTTAGTACAATTCTAACCCCCAATAAATCATATACCTTAACATGGAACCAAATATTTCCGGGACAATCCAAATATCTAGGGCACATGACATCATAGACATTAAACTAAGGATTGAAGTGAGACTGTAGAGACTAGCACACTAGAGAGAACACCCAAGAGACTATGGCTACCATAATTAGAAAGGAAAGGTAAATTTTCAACATAAACCCGAAAGGTTTCTAGTTGATTGATGCACATTATACAAAGAAGGTTGAGCATCTGTTTGGTTCTGCGTTGAATTTTTACAAAATTGTAGCTCCAGGAATTTCACGTTCAAAATGCATCAAGAAGTGAGATTTCATGTGTTCATGCATATCAAAACATAAAATTAGCATGTGTATGTTTTTGCGATTGAAAACACAGTGCAAATGTCAAATCTAAAACTATATTTTGTAGCTTAGATAATTCTACAGTAAAAAAGCTTCAGGAAGCAAGAAATTGAACTTGAATGTAGTTCCAAACATGCATTTAAATCTACCACAAGTTGTGCCAAATATAGCATCTTTCAATTTTAGTACCACAAAGAAAAAATCTATCCGAGTCCTCAACAAATCCAGAGTGACCAGCTTTCAGTGTCTCATCAATATCCGACTGTTGTGTGAATAACAGAAGCACAGGTAACTAATGCCACATGATATTAATGATGAAATGTGACATTGCTACATGGCATGTTTCCATGTCAGCAAACAATGTACAACAGAGATTAAAACCAACAGTTTGGAAAAATGAAGGATTTAAACATAAAGCAAAGGTGCAAAGCAAAGGAGCAAAAACCAAAAACAAACTATTGTATTTAGAAAGATAAGCCAAATTTGTATAGCACCAACCTACTAGTCTTGAAGTTTCCTATTAGAGAAACGAAGACCATAAAATTAAAGGAGAAGGAAACATTGTAGAGGTAATATTGCTTCACTATAACTCCATTCCTATTTTCCATCTTCACCATTGCATAGTCAAGCAAAAAATCACATAAAATCATGGATTTTTTTGTCTTGGTCCTTCCATTTTTTCCTCATGATGGTTGTTCTCAAATTAAAATATGCAAATACAATGACCATGAGACATCTTGTCCAGGTAGATTTTAGCTTTTCTATCATTTTATGAAACTCAAAGTTGAACAATGGGTTACAAGCTTCAGATAAGAGAAAATTATTTATTTTGAACGGTGGCTATTGAATCTTGGCCATGTTAGAGTTATACAAAAAACTCCACCTCAAACACCGACACTTTCCTTTGTGAACCAATGCAAAACGAGGCTCCCAATAGTAGCAAGACGGAAACTCATCATCAATGATGAACCAAATTGTCAATAAAAAGCTAATCACAAGCACCACACAACTTAAATCTAGGTTTGATTATTTTGAAGCTAGACTATAACACAATATCATTAGATGATGACCTGAATATGACCTTGGATTATGCTATTCGGGACTCCAAGTGATTATAGGGTGTTCAGCTTTCCATGTAGTGTTCACAGGTCATTCTGCATTTGTGAGATTTAGCAGTGACAATGTGAAATGTTAAGTGGGATCGGTGAGTGCTTGAGACCTTGTTCAAGGAGATCAACGAGAAGACGTGCATCATAATCAGGTCAAATTTGCAACTATGGAATAAATGAAGGATGAAACCATTGATACGAGTGGGAGTGAGGGTGTAGTTGTGATTGAGCAAGGTTTGAAGTTTATAACGACGAAAGATTTAATGATACGAGAAGATCCGACAAAGAACAGAGTAAGTGGACATTGTTATCCTTCAAACATGAATGCAAGAACCCTAATGCCATATTTACATTTTTAGAGTCTGTAAAAATTTATGATTTACTATCTTACTCTCATCATATCTTGTTCTGACATGGATGTGACAAAATGCCATGTAATCAATGCCACATGGCATATAACAATGTAGATTAACAGAAGAGACTAAAGTGAGACATTTTGAATTTGTTATGGTGTCAAACATTTTTTTCTATAGAGAATAAACCATATTTAAGCCTACAAAGAAAGCTTGAGAGGAGTCTGTCACATGGCGGTGGAAGAAAGTTCTGAGCACATTGGTGCTGCAAGGATGATGTTTAAAAGATAGGAGTACAGCTACAAGGCAAATGCTGATGAAATAGGCCGACTTTATCTTATTGCACTAAGCAATTATTCTTGGTAGTCAAAGAGAAAAATCTGAAGAGCTGATGCCTAACGTATTAGTAACCAGTTATTACCAACAACTTCAAGTTTCATTTGGGAAAAAATTACTAAAATTAGATCAGTTTAATATCTTGGTTACCAAATTTCAGTTAAAAACAATACAAGTTCGGTTGAAATAAGTTCTGAATAGTACAACAGATAAGCCACAGAGAGCAGAGATAGAGATCAACACAAGAGCCCCAATTGATTGAATTTGGGAGATCCAATGAAATATATATGTGTTAAGTTGCAATCGGATAATTTATATGCCGCAGGTAGCAGATAAGCCAGATATAGAGATCATAACATGAACTTAACTTGATAGAATTTAAGAGATCCAATAAAATCATTTTGAACCACAATGGAAGAGGGGGAAGGACAGCTACAATAAAACGCAGCAGCAAGCATTTCCTTGTGAATGGGATCCAATATCCATCATAAGACAACCGAGAAGTGAAAAGCAAGAACACATGTTTTACAAAATACATTCCAATGATTTTTCAGATTACAGGCATATAATAAAGTGCCATTGAGTGTGGTAACAAAATGACCAGAGGTCTGGAAATTTAACAGTACATAAATTGTCATATATTCAACTGCCCTCACTTACACTGAATTACTAGATATACAGAAAATAGCATGGAGAAGGAAAATGATCTGCCAATTATCAATTTCGCGAGGCAACTACTGCACTTCTGACCGAAGAACTCAAAAGCCATGGTTACCGGAAGGAGGAAATTGCTAGATAATCTTGCATTTCATTTTCATAATTAGAACAGATGATTTCACTAAGAGAGGATAATAAAAAGTCAGTGCCAGAAGAAACAAGTCAACAACATAAACACCGCTTCATGGTTCCTCCGAGAATTATTCATTATTCATGGGAGATAAAGATGATTCCACACTATTAATGGAAAAACAGCATGAATGGACAGAAAGATCCTACATTTCTAAGAGAAGTCATAGATGAAGAGTAGATTATGAAAGGCGGAGAAAGGAGCTACAAATCCTAAATACAAAACTAGCAATGGAAGCTTTGTCATAATCTTGCTAGTCACTTATGGAAGAAGCACGAGTCCAGTCAAAGAACCCTAGAGTATATTCTCTCGAAACCAACCTAGACGGAGTAAGAAGAGGAATGAGCAGATGCATTGAGAATTAAATTTTCACCTCCAAAACATCTGAAAATAGCTCTGAAAGCTTATGTAGCCATTATGAATGCCTGGATCAAGTTTTCAGCTGCGCGCTTTTCCTCAGATGTGCCAGAAATAAGAGCAACACGATCACCCCGGTAAGATTTGGACTCAGAAATCTCTACTGTTGCTCCTGAAATCTGGATTGAAACAACCCGGCATAAAATACGCATTTAATGAAGTGCATGTGTAATGAGCATGGAATATCAAAAAATTATTAGTCTCCATATCTCAAATGTGTATAAACGTGAGAATGCTTTTGGCCATTGACATTTAAAAGAGAAAGTCTCCATATCTCTCACCCCCTCCCTTTGTGTGTGTATCTTTTTAATTTTTTTTGGCGGAAGTTTACATTAATGGTTGTCATTAGATGACATCTGAAAGATAACACTTGAAATTTGATGGTCTGTCACTCAAAATGTAAAAAACAGAAAACAACACTGACAAAAAGCAGGGAAAACCCTTAGGCTCCATTCGATGGTCATGATAGGATGAGGGATGTGGATAAGGATATGATAAGATAAGCTTTTATCCTATCATGTGTATGATGCGCACCGAATAGCAAAACTAAATAGCATTATATTACCATGTCATGTATTTGAGATGATTGATAATATTATAATACAATATAGAAAAATGCCTTTCAAACCGTGAATTATTTCCCTCTTCCATAGAATAAAAGAAACATAAATAGGAATGTGTGAACTAACCTTCCTGATATTGGCTAGATTTGCTCCACCTTTACCCATCACTTTGCCAACAGCATTAGCAGGAACAACCATCTCTAATGTTGAAAGGGGAGGCAAACGATGTCTAATAAAGGCAAGAAACATGAGTTGAAAATACCCAATCAGTTTAACAAAAGACTAAAGGAATAGACAGAAAGAAAAGGGACCAAATCAGTTGTAAATTATACATGCACATATAACTGTAATTAATAACAATATACACTAACCCTTCATACAGATTGGCGGCATATGAAGACATAGATCCATAGCCATTGTCTTCCATCTATTACAAAGAAGTAAAAAGAGTGAAAATATCAGTTCTATATAACCAAGAGTTGAAAATAAAAATGAATTATGTTACAACAAAAACAAAATAAAGACAGGAAAACACAAGTATCCATTTTCTATTGTACTCGAAAAAACAGACTTCAGACAGTGCTGGAAGAATTGAAAAAGAAAAGAAAGCAAAATTTGATGAAGAAAAGACAGCTAAAATCCATCAGCATTCACTATTTTTTTTTTTGTTGACAGAATCAGCATTCACTATTTAACTACATTATATTTTTAGCAGTTCTAGAAGATATACTTTCCAATGCTAATATAACTTCAATTTGCATTGCTAAAAGATTTTCCCGTTTTAAATTTAGTGTACAGTCGTGAAAACATCCTTATCCATATGATGAAGAAAGTCAAGTTATTTGCCGCACCTAAACTCAATCAAATTGTCTATAATTAGAATAAGAATAACATAATGGAGCATAATCATTGGGCACAAGATGTTCCAAGCAACTAATACTACATAAGAGTGTGATACTTACCAACAACAAACAAGACCAAGTATATTAACACTTAATAGTCATACGAATTTCACCCAAAATGCATATAATGGAGGAGAAATGTGGAACTTCACAGTGAATAAAATATTCTGTCTAATGTTTGAACTTTGAAGTAAACCTTTTTTGATGAAAAGGAATACATTATCATACCGAGTAAGAATCATATCCATAATGGCTTCTAGAAGAATGCATGCCCAATCCAGTTCCGCTTCCAGTCCTCTGATCATAAGCTAGTGCAGGAGCAGTAGCAGGAACTGAAGACAGCATGGGTGGTGCTGAAAGAACAGAACTGCCGGCGTACAAGGATTCGGAACCTATGTGACGATTGTGGTCAATATCCTTATTTTTCAATACATCCTCCCTTAGTCTCAAGATTATCTGAATTAGTGCATCTCTCACACAATCAACTTCACCGACCACCTAAATCATAAATTGAAAAAGCAGATTGAATGAATTTGCTACACCAATTAAAGAAAAAAAATGAAGTGAAAAATAATTCAAACCTCAACGAGTTCATCATTGTCATTTGCATATTTAGGCTTATTACTTCTTGAGATTTGAATATCAGCCTTAGTTCTCTTCCGAATTTCATTTATGATTGCACCACTTCTTCCTATAATACACCCTATCACTTTAGATGGAACTAGGAGCCGGATTGAAACCGGGGCATCATCTTCATCATTTATCTTCTCTTGCAGCAGTAAAACAGCTTCAACAGCTACGGATTTCAGGTCACTTGAAGACTACGAAACACACATACTAAATGAGAATTCAATTCTATTACCAGAACAGCACATTCAAAACAAAATAGGAAAAGGCTACTGGTACTACATGCAGAATATAGAATATTGAAAGAAAGAAAAAAATGAAGCACCAAAATCCACCAAAAGTAAACCAAGCATAAAGTTGATCATGAAATTCAATTAGTTGAAGAAGCTACCAAGTTTATCTGCAGTTACACCTATAGATTAACCACATTATAAATAAAGCAACAAATAAATACCTGCTTCCTAGTGTGAAAACATACAGAAACTTATTCCTGACATATACCTTATTGAGATTCTGACATAATGAAGTTAAAATATTTTCTTCACGTGAGTAACATTACCGAATCACCATGTCCCTCACCCCAAAATATTTAAAATTCTGATCTACAATAATACCATATTGCAGTTAACATATGGACTCGGTTAGCGCTGATTTCAAATAAACATCAATTCTCCTTGTTATGAGGGGTGGCAAAGAATCATTTAACAACGAGTCCACGGTAATTAACTGGTAACAACTATAAAAATATTTCCTTCATTTGTGGATCTGATGTGCTTTAAACTTACATGGAACTTCAGGGATATGAATGAAATGTACGAGTCAGTTAAAAAAAATGGAGGTCATGGTCATCAAAAGAAAATAAGAGAGCATTAAAGCAAAAATGTACATGAAAATCCAGCCAAGAAATATTTAAGAAAAATCAACAATATAGAAGTAATAATAAATGAAACACAGATAATCATGATGACCCTAAACCCTACTCTGAGAACAAGAGTGATTAGATGTACAAATGAAAGAAGCACAGATAGTCACCTCTGTTGCAGTTATAGTGATTAAGCATTCATCATGACGAGCCTTTGAATCATCAACCTCAATACGAGCACCACTAACCTGCCTCATACGTTTAATAGTACCCCCTCCCTTACCAATGAGTTGTCCAATTTTGTCAGAGGGGCACAGCATTCTTACAATTAATTCTTCAGATTGGGAAGCACCAAGACTGGAAACTACCGGAAGGGGAGATGAGTACAGAGGCCATGTATTTCCTGTATCCGCATAACCACCATGCAGATCTTGCATAGTTGGAACACCTATAAGTTGAGGAAAAGATCTAGGTTGAATAATAGGATCTGAAGCTGGATACAGTCCACCAGGTGGGTAAATAGGAAGTTCAGAAGGAATGATGATGCTATGAGGGGTTTCTGGTACAGTTGTATCAAGAGGAATGTCCTCCTTGGGGGAGAATTTGTACATGATAGTTGAAACTGCAAATAATGCTCTTTTTACAGCTTCCGATTCACCTGTAATCTACTCAATGAAAACAAGCACATAATAAGATAGAAGCTCACTGCAAAAGAATTGATCAAACAACCAGAAAATATCTAAGCATAAAACTATTTAAAATATAAAATTTCATAAGATTTTCTCCAAAACTAGATCAACACCTATATAATACACACACACACACACACACGTTACAGAATGGAGATTCATATATTGTAATCATGTTATCAATCTGACCATCATTTCAATAGCAAGTAAATATGTTTGATTATGGTAAAAACACCTACCAATACAAAATTGTCGAATTCCATGGCACACGAGTGCTCAGGGTCAGCTGCATCCTTCGGAACGACCTTGATATTTGTCCTTGTCTTAACTCTCAGTTGTTTGATGGTAGCCCCAGCCTTGCCAATCAAAATGGCAGACTGACTAGACGGAACAAGGATTTGACATTCATCCTTATTCTTTCGTTTCTTCTCAGAATCTCCAGCAGTTTCGATGGAATTTGAAATGGCAGAATGAACCTTGATAAGAGCATCTTGGGCAGCACATAAAGGCTTTTCATTGTCGAATTCATCTTCGATCTCGATTTCCTCCTTATCCTTAACGTGACAAAAAATTGTTATAACTCGATGCTTGGCACCGGGAAATGGATCCACAACCTTGACTTTTGCCCTACTCTCTTGCCTTATTGAATTTATAACTTTTCCATTCTTACCAATAACACTCCCAATAACTTCATTCGGGCATAGTATCCTATATGCAATCAATTCACCCTTGTCCCTTTCATCTCTGTCATTCACACGCCTCTTTTGATTTTTGTTGTCCCCATTACGGCCTCCACGGTCACCATGGTCTCTCTGCTGACGGTTTCTTTTACCATTCTCACCCATCCTACAAATCTCCTGAAAACAAGACATACTTTCAAATACACGCATAATAACCCATAATAAAACATTGTTTTATTTTCACCATACAGTAACAAAAAAACAAGTTAACCACTTTTTTGCTAAATCAAGGTACTAAAATTAAATTATTACAGATCTACATACTCCAACTTTTTAATAATCATGATACCATCAACATGAACACGTCCCAATTAAAATACACACACTCTTATATGGATAAGATTACGCAGAATTATAAGGTAAAAACATTATAGAATGACAGATCATAATTCAATATTAACTTTGGCATAGTAAAATTCGAAAACACAGTTCAATAAAATTGCAATTAAAAAATCAAGCTTAACAAATAATTCTATATTCTTACGATACCGAATTGTATTGCAAGGTACCTAAGAAAGCTTGAAAAGGATAATTGACGAATAAAAATTGGCAATTCCGAATTTTTGATAATAAAAATAAAATAAAATTGAAGTTTTTTAAGTTTAAGAAGCGTATGTTGATGTGAATTGGCGAAAAAAAGTGAAACTTCGTAGTTACATAACATACCTGATTGATTATAATTGGAATTGGAATTTGATAGAAGAGGAAGAAGAAGAAGAAGTTAAAACCCTAACGTGAGAATCAGAGAAAGAATCGCTTCTGATCCCAGTCCAAGTGTTTTTATTTTTTTATTTTTGACTCGATTTCTTTTTTTCAATAATGGGGAAAATGTAATTTTAGACTGGTTTATTTTTTTTTTCCTACTATGCATGTGTGATCATGATGTTCGATCTAATGATTTCGACATTTTTGCCGGTTTAGCTCAAACTTGTGGATTTTTTATGTCATTATTAATTACATAAGAGATCAAGTTCCTTATTTAGTTGGCTTGCAATAATTTTTCCCCACAGTGTCCTTGTTACACCAACGCAATCGGGCTCGTAATGGTCTTTCCTCGATGTAACGAGCATGACGAAACATTTCTTCGTTGTATTAGACTATTCAACTTCTAGAAATCTCTACCATCTTCTTGATTTCTCCAATGTTGACTTCTTTTTCGGCTTGGGCACGATTAGTTGGCTTAAGGTGGACTTATATTTGATCAACTCCAAGACTTTTGTCGCATGTATATGGTAGTTTTCGTGTGATTACAGTTCTTTTTCCTTCTCCAATTCATTATTCTTGTCTACCATCTTACTATGGAAGCTCGTAATATGCCTTCCAACTTCACCTCTTACTTCTCTAGCCCCCACCAGTTACACATCATGAAATATGAGTTAAATGATATTTTTTAAAGGGCCTTGTTGTCCTAGGGCATTAGTTAAGCAGTTAAAAATGGAAAGAAAAAACAATGTCAAAAATAAAAGCAACACTTTTTCAAGTTTCAAAAAGTAGAATACACAATTTTCGAGAAAACATTTCCTTTTATAATTCCTTAACTAGTGTCCCGGAGACACTGGTTAACATTTCCCCTTTTTAAATCAAGCTTGTATTATTCTTAATGTTGATAATAGTTGTCTAGGCACTGGATATCAAGTTTCTTATGAGATCCTCCAAGGCTCCTCCAAAAAATTTATGGGATTTGTCACTTTTATGAGATTTTGATATCAAGTTTCTCGAGGCTCCTCTCAGTCTCAAAAAAATTTCATGTTAATTTCACGTTGTTCATCAAGTGTTACTTTTAACTAAACAATTGAATTATCATGTCGTGATCTGATTCACAATCTCTCTTCTTTATGTTATCCTGGTCCCACACAAATATTCCCCAAGGTTGTTACTTTGATTCAAGAGATAAGGTTCACTTTATCAAGATTGAAGTGTTTGCATTGTCCATGCTCTCCAAGAAGGAAACATTGCATTGATTTTCTTAGTAAGCCTTGCTTATGAGACCTTCTTACTATCCACAGTGTTACAAGAAAAAACCCACATTTTAAATTGATTTAATTAATTATGTTTGTGATCTCCATAATAAAACATATACGTCATTCATGAAACAAATTTAAAATGTCATTTTTTATTTATAATAGTTATCGGTGTATTCTTTTTATGTTTTTCTTTATTTAGTTTTGTAGCAAAAAATAGTTTTTTTATGTCCTTCAAAAAATTTAAAAGTTTAAATTAGTTACATAACTTCTTTTTCATCGAGACAAAACAACGTCGTTATAAAAAACATAACGAAGTAAGAGAGAGTCTCTCTCTCGCCATCCTTCCTTCATTGCGCCGCCGTCCGTCCGTCCTGCCTTCGCTTCTCTGTTGTCAGGTATGTTTTTTTGTTTCTTCCCTCACTCTTCAAATTCAAAATAGCTTATTTCCATAAGTTCTCCTAAATAGCTTATGAAAACAGCTTATAGCTTAAATAGCTTAAACGAAAACAATTTGACTTTATTTTACTTTGCGTAATCGAAATAGCTTATTCATGCGAGCTTATATGATAAGCACTTATGTTATAAGCCGCAAATTAAGTTGTTTATCCAATCAGGGTCGTTATAGAGAATTGTGTTTAAGTGATGCTTTAATCGCTTCTGCTTTATGTAGAGAAGATCCTACAGAGTTATTTCTATTGAGTTATTTCTTTACCTGCTCGATATCACAGATAAATATTGAAATTCACAATCTTGGTAAAACACTAATTATGTTAGTTAAAAGGTGGAAAAATATCACGGTGATGGAAAAGGGTATAATTTTCTGTAAAGTTTCATTATTTTGATAATGTGAAACAAATTAATGTCGCATCAATATAAAAGGAAGAAGGGGGATTTAGTCTGTGTTTGATTAGCTAATCATGTCACCTCAATGAATTTGAATAACGAGCTTGTGAAATTGTGTTAATAGGGATCATGAGTTTTTTTTTTTAAGAGACTAAGTCATTCGTTTAAGTATTTATTCAAACTTGTTATAGAGTCCGGGTTATACTACTGTGTTATCTGTTTCTAGTTTAATCCGGTTCAACCATATGGTTCAACAAGTGACCCATTGACCTAGCCGAGTCGATGATGGGGCCGGTTTTTAAAACACTGCTCCGAACAACATGCTTATGCTAATAAACAAGCTAAAATAAGTAGATGCGAAAAGGTAATATATTTTTCTCACTCATTAGGTTAGCAGAACCAGAGAGTTCCAGTTGGATTTCAAAAAGCGAAGTACTAAACAAACTTTCAATTAAGGAGGCGATTATTTTGTGAAGAAAGGTTTCATTTCCTTGTAGGTAACAATTGTTTTGTGGCCATTTCATTTGTTTCTTCAACCATCATCAACTTGTTACGCAAAAGATATTGTCACTTTTATGTCTCTCTCTTACTTTACCTCTATTAGGGTTTATGAAGGAATAATTTCTGCTCTTACTGTGAATTTCTGTTTCACTTTCTGGAATAAATGGTCAATTTTTATTTTTTTATTTGCTATAATGAAAATCAAAATTCAATCAAATGTTAATGATATTGAGCTGTGATTGTGAAAAAAGATCTTTACTTGAATGCAGGGCTTTCTCTCTTCCAGAGATTGCTTTGCCTGTTGATAACACCACTGAACTGAGTGATTTTTGATTTTAATTAACCTTCTTTTTCTGATTTGTTTATTATCTCCTAGATTATCCAGTGCTATGAAAAACCTTTTTAGTTTTTCGTTTCAGTTTTTCGACTGTTTTAGATGTGTTTTTCTAGGGGAGAAGTGTTTGCAATGAGGATACAAAGCTCCCTCTTCTGATATTGAGTTAAGGAAAATTGCTGTCAGAATTAAATCTAAATAAATCTAGGCATTAGTGAGTGAAATCCCCATCTAAAAAAAAGGGCAACCCGGTGCACTAAAGCTCCTGCGTATGCAGGGTCCGGGAAGGGGTCCCACCTGTTTGCAATGAACGTTTAATTTAGTTCTTTTTGTTATTTTTTTAATGTACTGTGATTTTTATAAAGGTAAGGTCCGTGATGTGTTTAATTTGCCTACATTGGTTGATCATCTTTTCTAGATTATGATGTGTTTAAATAATCCGAGACCTCTTTATAAGCTTGTTGATGCTTGCAAACTTCACATATTTTGCACGATTTGTTGTGTATGATTGAATTTGATTCACAATGATAATATTTTCATAAACCGTCTTTCTGTTTTAATAATATATTCTGAAGTTGCATTTACACTTGTTCAGACTTTGAAGTTGTTTAGATGGTATCTGTTGTTCTTTTGCAGGTGATTGTCAAGTGCTAAGATGGAACAAGAAGCAGAACAACCTGTTCCAGTTCAAGGAGGAAGCTCAGACAGTTTGGAAACAGATCGAGTCAGTCGGGTAAGGAAGCTGCTGTTTCGCCAAATGTTGGTTGGAATCAAAGATGGAAGATTCTTCTTGGGTAACTTCTATTGCATGGACAAGCAAGGGAATATTATTCTTCAGGATACTGTGGAGTATCGTAGCACTCGACGTTCGTCTCCTTCTCCAATGGAACAGAGGTGCATTGGTCTTATTCTTATTCCTTCTTCTTGCCGCACGTCATGCCATGTGGATTGCTCTGTAGATGAACAATTGTCACTTCTATCACTTCACAAAACATGAGTACTTTTGGGGGTTTCATTTGTTCCATTGATGAATTATCAATGGAATTTGAGATTTTAGTATGTTGTGTTAGAATATAGGACTGGCACACTTGCTTAGGTTTTCAATCAAGAAGAAAAGATTATGGTTTACCATGAGTGTAAAATGTTCTGGTTCATTTGAGTGGAGATTAAAAAAAAAACTATGTTCGAATGGTGATATTACATGGCTTCTATGTTTTTATTGCTATATCCATTCTAATGCCTTCTTTTCCCTTCAAATCTTTGTATTGTAAATTTGTAAGCATCCTAAACTTCATTTGGCCTGTATTGTAATTGAGAATTGAGATTTAGATGCTGAGTTTGATACATCAGGTATCAACTGTATTTATTCCGATTCGATTGTGATGAAAATTTGTATCCTGGAAATAAGGTAAGTTGCATTTCATTTATGAGAAATAAAATAATGAAGAAAGGGTGAATCAACTCGTGTTTTCTTGTCTTGGTAATAAAAAATGTACACAACTATCTGTACAAGAAACTATACTTGTAACACTAGCAGGTCTCCTCAAGACATAAAAGCTTTGATCGGTTTGGACTGACTTATTTCAGCAGCAATAATCACTTGTGAGATTGTTTAGGAGAGCTTGTAGAAACAACTTAGAAAACCTATTTATACGGAACCTTGTCTAAAACGTATAAAATCACAGGCCACTTTACTATCAACTACAAACAAAGACCTCAAATGCTAAACCCCATTTTCTTTCAGAAAGCTTCATGACGTACGTATAGCAGTAGAACTGCAACACACTTTTACTTTATTTAACTACCCGGCAATCAATCTTGCTTCATTCATTTAAACAAGCGTGTTTCAGCGCTGCTTACACAATTTGGTCTCCTCCTCATCGAAACAAAGAAATTAACCTAATATTTTGTGTATAAGTAGGGGCAATAAATCAAAGAAAAGAAAATATTGCAGAGAGACAGAGAGCTTGAGCTAAAATCATTACCACCTCCATCCTCAACAAATCACTAAAAATAGTAAACACAAACCTTCATTCACCCCAACAAACCTAGAGAGACCAAAAAACAAGCAGTAGCAAAGAAGAAAGAATAAAGCTCCCTCCTTCACCACTGCACCTGACCCAAGCACAACCTAGATTTGCTCTGATCGAATTCTGATCCATTGCTCAATGGTGAAGGTTGTGCTATTATTACAACTGTAATTTCCTTGATTAAAGTGACTACAAATTCTGTTAGCCAAAAGGAGAGGCTGTGATTTAGAGGCCAATCCAAATGATCAGGAGTTGGGTAGAGGAATGAGAAAGAAATATCCTAACCAAAAATACTGCAGCTGAAGTATACAAGGATGATTTCAGAAAGAAAAAATGCGAGGCTCAAGCTCTCCATTAATTCTTCTATAGAATTAGTCTGTATTAGTTATTTTCCCTTTTGTAATTCCTTCAAAATATTTTACAGTTTTAGTTTTCTTTTGATATTTTGGTTGGGTTGAATATTCACAAACCAAGGTTTACTCCGACCCAAAAGTACATACAAAAAGATGTAAGATTTATATGTATTTTAAAAAAAATCTAGATACATAGATCTAAAGGGCTACAACAACATGTTTTAATAGTTTATAATATAGGAATTGTTTCAACTGTTAAATAAGAATATAAAACTTATTTGTCTAATTCTAGCATAATTTTATGAATTATAAAAATATATCTTTAACTTCTTTTTGAAGAAAAAAATATATCTTTAACTTATTTGTAAAGAATCCATGGCTTATCCTAACACATAAGTAAAAAGTAGTGTTCGGAGACCAATCAATAATTGTCGGTTCAATAATATTTATCTTTTAAGTAATTTTTGCCAAAATAAAAAATACAATGAGTCATATCAACCGATGTCTCTAAAATACTAGTTAAGAAAATAAAAAAAAAAATAGGAATTGTTTATTGAAAACAACAATTCTTTTACTTTCAAAACGTTGAATATATTATTTTTCACCACTTTCCCATATAATGTTTCTATAGTAGTTTTCTGAACTAATACCTAAAGAGTAAAAGATACTTTTTAACATTTTCCTAATATAATTTAATGTATCATTTAAACAAATATTTAAATTATGACAAGAAATTACAATATGTAAGGAAGAAATAATAGGATCTTAAAACAAATTCCCGACTAAAGATGTATGGTAAAGACACTCTTGGAGTAAAGTCTAGCAGTACCAGTGTACCACTACCTCATAGTTAGTTAATTGTACCTTCATTATGCTGTTTGTTTTAAGGAACCTTCATTATGCTGTTGTTGAGAGCTAAATAGGATGATAATTGTTTGTAACTTGTAAGGTATCAACAACAAAGGAATTAAGTTAAAGAATTTTGTTTACATGGAACTTGAAAAGCTCTATTTATCCGCAGCTTATTTATGGATACATACGCATATGGAAGCCTATTTTATCTCCGGCATGTTGTATGTATATTACAAAAAATGACCACTTGTATGAAAGAAAAAAGAAAAGTTAGAATACTCAACATCTTTAATGTGAAAATGATATCGAATGTTATTCTAAAGCATTCCTCAAAAAAAGTGATTTCATGCACTGTCAAAACCTATTACTATAAGGTGTTCCATATACAATAAGGTATGGTACACTTCTGAGTACAGCGTCGATGGGAATTGCAAAGTTAACACCGGATGAAGCTCCAGTTCCTGAAATAAACCAAAAGCAATACATTCTTGAAAAATAATGCGTAGACATAAAAAAAAGTATTCCATCTCAATTTTTTATTTCAATTTTGTTGCAGCTTCTTGTATGAAACTATCTTTAAAAAGTGTGACAAGCAACATAATTTTGCAACAAAAATGATGCAAAAGAAGTATAAATAAAGGAAAAGACGTGTTATATAGAACTATACTCATTAAAATACAATGAGGAGCATCATACTACCTTTCCTCGTGAAGGTGGCTGTGTTTACTCCAACAACATGGCCATGAGAGTCAATCAATGGTCCGCCTGAATTTCCTGTTAACATCCACGCGCAAACACAAGATCATATACTAATATAGTCCTATGATCATTAATAAAGGATGGAAAATTCTGAAATCTAAAACAATATGGAGAATTATATTGGTTACAAAGTGCAGTTTCTCAAAATTACTCCCTATGTCACAGAGTACAGTTTCTCCAAATTATTCCTATGTCACATTTGAAAAAAATGATTGTGTCAAAAAGTGTCACTTTCAATTTCCAAAGTAGTTTTAATTGATTTTATCGAATTGTACCCTCTAATTAATATTAGAGCTCTCTTTGGAAAGACCAATTTTCTAGTTTATAGCAGATAACTTTAACTTATAAGCTCATATAACTTTAACTTACAAGCTCATGTGACAAAAAAAGACTTGTTTGGTAACAAAAACTTTCACAAACTTATAGCGTTTTGTACTTGCTAGTAGCATTGTTTGATAAACTATTTCAAGTAGCATTTGAGCTTATAACATATCATTTTTTTCTTTTATCAATTTTCCCTTTATAAACTTAATTGAGAAAATAATAATAATTAAAAGTATCTTTTTATGTCATTTTATATTTATTAACTAATTCAACCGATAACTTTAACAAACACTACAAATTCATTTAAATAGATTATCCGCTATCAACAAGGTTATTTGATATAAGCTTATTTGCTACCTTGTCAATTATCCGCTACCTTTTACCAAACAAAGCCCACATGCATCGCTCCTGAGTCCTAACTTATTATTTTTCACTTTGCATTGGCGATAATAGAAATACATAAATGGTTAATAAAGACAACTCACTAAAATCACCATTCTCTTTCTTTTATTTATCATATTTTTTTAATATGTGTAAAATGGTCAAATGCCACGGTTATTGTGGGTCAAAGGGAGTAATATTTTTCCTAAATTTTAATTCATGGGGCAACAAGCCAACAAATGCTTGGTGTTGACGTCTTAAGAACCTCAAATAAGGGTATAGCTTACCTGCATTAATAGCTGCATCAGTTTGAATAGCTCCTTTGATAGCCCCTCCATTTGGGGAAGGTATCTCGCGGCCTAAACCACTGACCACCTGCATAATTTACATCGCATAATACACAAAGATCACATAATATTATTCTGAAGAACCAAGCGATTTTGTTTTAACTGAAAAGCTACAGCTCAACATGTCATATCTTTGTTATGAATAATTTCTTGAATTTTATCCACAAATTTTCATCCTTCATCTATAACTATTTGGCAATGATAAGATGGAGTTCTTAGCAGATTGAGAGGCTTTCTAATGAAAGTTTACCATGTTGGATTCAACTTATCAAGAGATATTACCCCTGTTGTGAGAGTATTCTCATATCCATAAGGATTCCCAATGGCAAAGCAACTCTGCCCAACATGTAAATTCTTAGATTCGCCAATAACAACAGGCTTTATTTCGTATCCATCAACATCAACCTGCAAATAGATCAAGTGTCATTAATTTCTTAAAATAAGATTCACAAAAGTAGGCGGAAAGAAAAACAATGCAAAGTATTTTTACAGCTAAGGGAACTTGTTAGATATTCCCATATATCAATAGTTAGTTACAAGTCAGTTGAGTAAAGTCTTTTATCAATAGTTAGTTATAAAAATTGGTTAGTTAGTTGGTTAGTTAGAAAGGTTAGAAGGACAGGGATGGTTTTAAAAAATAATAATCATATGTCAGGCTCAAAGTGCTCAGTGACATGCACGATGCAGAAATGAACATCAAAACCCTATTATCATGCCACTAATTATTTCATCCACTTTCAGAATTGTTGACCATGAAAATGTGTTCCCTTCCATTTGAGGGATTTTTTCAAATTCATTTACGTTTACTGTGAAAGGAAGCAAGTTCACAACATTGAAAGGAAGCAGTGTAACTCAATCCTATTCCTAACTTTACAAATAATTTCTAGAAGAGTAGACCAGGAGTATTGGAGTAATGATTTGTTATCACTATCATAACTCATAAGATGAAGAATACAGAACGGCAGTTCCGGATTATGATGTCATATCTAAATCCACAATAGTACAGTTGCATCAGCTAATATGGAATATCCGGTGTTACATCCTATTCTTCAAATAGTTACCTTAGGTTAGAGGTTTCTTGGACAGAGCAAATGAGGTGTGGCGTCAGGTGACACGGAAGCCACATGTGGCGGCCCCTCTTCTCCTCGTCATATTAAAAGGGCCCAGGCGTGGATGAGTCTCCTCGAAAAGAGGAACTCTAAACCCCCCGTTAGCTCATTTGGTCGTGTCCTGTGGTGACAGCTCACAACCAGGGTTTCCCCCTAAATTATTGAGGTCTTAGAATACTTGGTCCTTGTGTAGTACTAAGGCAGATGGCCTGGCCAAACATTTAATATGATAAGACAGACAGTTTTTTCTTACTGGGACAGAATAGGAGGGATTTATACCATAAAGCAAATGCCTGCATTTTTGTGCCATAAAGAAACCAACTTACTAGGGTCTTTCAGTGTGATGAACATCAAATTTGTGTCTGTATTCATTTTTAGAACCTTACACTAATATGGGGAATCAAAGGAACTAAACATTTCATTACCAAAACAAAACAAAAAAAGGAACTAAACATTTATTATAAGGTTATCAAGTTTATATTCAAGTCGTGAATTGGAAGACCTATTTTTTGAATTGTGAATCGAAGTATCATTTTTAAGTAAAAATAATGTGACATAACAAAATAAACTAATATATCATATACAAACCTCAAAATAATTCAAGAATCAGGCCATTTATCAAATGACAAAAGAAAAGTGGTTGGTTATACAAAACTGATAAAAAAAAAAGTGGCCGGCTACACCAAGTGGAGATAATGATTCGTTACAATGAATTAGGATTCAAGATGAGATTAATGTCTTAATAGATACACGCCAACATCAATTGGGTTCTGTTTAGTATCAAATTGAGATACAACTTGCATTTATCGTAAGATACTAATAACCATGGTTTGTTGCATAATATCAACTTGCTCAAAAGAAACTTTGAACAAGCAGATTTGAAAATGACTTTCACATATTGAGGATACAACTGCAAAAACCATAATGGTGGACAACAGCTTAAATAAAAAAATGTTTGTGTTCAAGTATCAAATATTTGGACATGTTATGGTAATGAATTGGAAAGTGGACATTTATGATCGAGAGCATATAGAAGAATCCTACAGGAGTAACAGAGAAATCAAAATGTTCGGGACTAGACTAATGAATAGAAAAGAAGAGGAATGGAATGTATATACCTTCAGAACAGCTAGATCATATGATGGATCAAACCCAATTATTTTCCCTTCCCTGGAAAAGTTATTCCCTTTGGCATCAACTAGGAAAACCTACAGATAGAAGTATAAACTCCAATATTACATATGTTTCTTCCATCTAAAATAAGAAGTATGATGGAATTATCAGCACAAGGGAAAACCTTACAACGTTGTAAACCACTTGTATCGGTAGCTAGTTTAGCTACAACGTGGTAATTGGTAACCTGTGCACCAGAAGAAGAAAAAAACGAATTACTACCTTGAAAGTTTGAAAAAATGGCAACATGTGTAATTGAAGACTATATCTATGTCATGGGAGAGTCTGCAATTCCTGATATAGTTTGTCAAATTATGCATACATGCCTTACATTTAGGTATCCACTGTCCAATGATTTCAACAGTTTTTCAGTATGTCCATCTTCACTGAATTGAAAGCACCATTACAACATCTTGAAAGTAATAATTTGTTCAATAACTTTACTATGGAGCACTGACGCATACAGGTACCAGATACAACATTGACACTAATATCTAGATACTGGTAATAAAAATTTAAGAAAATAGAAGTGATTGAGTGTAACCACATGTATCGGTGTTGTGTTAATGTCTGACACCGATTTGTTTCAAACACTGGACAGACCTTTAATATAAAGTGTCAGTAATTTTTCAAAAAAATTATGGCATAACTGTAAAATAAGTATAACAAGCAGAATCATATTAAAGGGGACAGGTTTTCTTCTAATTTTATACCAAATGGCATAACTGTTAATTTTCTTCTTCTAATTTTATCCCAAATGGCATAACTATAAAATAAGTAATTTTTCAAAAAAATAATGGCATAACTGTAAAATAACTGTTAATCCTCTTCTAATTTGTTTTTTTTCTTACTATGTGGCCAAATTTATCCCAAATGAAGCCTGAACCAGTGCCTTCCACTTTTGCATCTTCATCTTCATCTAGCATGACTTCATTAGAAGACGTTTTGGGGACTTTAGTCAATGCAATGTCTTTAATGGAAACAACAGATGGTGAAGTTTCCTGTGATAATACAAATGCTTAATTTAAAAATAATCAACAAAAATCACCATCATATGTGTTGGAGAACAAACATGACATCAGCATTTATCTAATAGCAGAGTGTATTAAAAGTGTGTTTGTCAATCTCCACATGCATTGGTTTTAAACTTTTAATCATATAATTCAAAATTGTTGCTTGCAACTGCAACTACGGTCGCACTTTAAAGGACTTTGCAACGGTGTCACAACCAATGAAGCACGGATACTATTCGGATTAGGCATGTCCCAGTGTGGAACACGTGTCGGTGTCGAACACCACCGACACATGATTACAGTGAAATTATGTCATTTTCTCAAATTATTATCAGTGTCAATGTTCATGTCTTTCCATGTCTGTGACCGTGTTTCATAGGTCACAGCTACAATTGTGGCCGACTGGCTGCATTTGTCCCCAACATCAAAAGCATTACTTCATGAACTATAGAATGAAAGTTTGGTCTCTAACCTATCATTGTCTCTCCAATTTAGAGATCAACTTATAAACAAAAACAAACCATTAATTTGGTCTCCAACCTATCACTGTCTCTCCAATTTGGTCCATGAACTATAGAAATATAATAAGTATTCCCTAAACTATTTTCAATCCGTCAATTTAGTTCGTGAACTCAACCCCAAGGGTTGGCCTACTGCTGAAGGGACTTAGGATTGTACTCCTCTCTAGGTCTAAGGTTCAAATCTGCGGGGTGCCAACAATTCCTGTGTTGGGTCAGTCCATAGAGAACTATTGTTCTCGCTTCAATTAGGCATCTGCTAGTGGATGGTGAGATTGGTACCCTATATTAGTCGGTCTTTGGGCCGGATATTTCCAGAAAAAAAAATTAGTTCAACAACTATATCATACACTTCCTATTTTTAAAGCTCACGACCCGATTGCAAAATTTGATTATACATGAAAAAAGCAAACAACTTTAAAATGTATTTCCAATTTCAATACATTATAAAAAAAAATAGTGAAAATTAGAGAAAAAGGGTGTCATAAAAAAACAGAAAAACCTGAAACAAATGTACAAGGTGGTCTTCTTGTTGTTGAAGTTCATCTTGTAGCTGTTGTGAAAATGAAAGTGGTTGTGTTGAATTGAAATTAAGGAAATTAAGCCAAGAAGCAACTACAAGGGTTGAACTGAAGACTATGGCTCTTCGCTTAGTAGCTGTAACAGTGGGAGTGGTGGGAAGGGTCTTTGTTGAGGAATGAGTAGTTAGCGTTGGAGAGGGAAAGAGATTCATTTGGAGAGAAAACATTGTGATGGTTGGTTTTGTTGCAACCATACAACACTTTCTCTTTCAGATTCTAATTGCTTATGGAGAAGACGAGAGAACCATTCCTTTTCTCTCATATTGTTCTATCTTAACCGTTAATATCAGATTTTTGTAAAATTAGTTTTATAATTATCAGTTGAATTAATTAATGGTCAACCATCCAAAAAAAAATAATCTATTATTTTATCATTAAATTAAGGCTAAATTGCATTTTTGATCCCTTAACTATTTAGGTATTATCGTTTTGGTCCCTTAATTAAAATTCGATTTATTTTTGTCCCTTAACTTCTCTCTGCTACACATTTTGGTCATTTCCGTTAGTTTTAATTCAAAAACGTTAGGTTTTCTTCATTTTCTTCTTGAATTTTTCTGCGATTTTTGTTGTTGAAGGTTGATGGAGATGATATGAAGATGAAAAAGAGGAGAAGAAGATGAAGAAAACCTGACGTTTTTTTAATTAAAACGAACATAAAAAACCAAAATGTGTAACAGAGAGAAGTTAAGGGACCAAAATAAATCGAATTTTAATTAAGGGTCTATTTGTTTCTACCGATAGAGGGAGGAAAGATTGTGAGTGGAAAGAAAGAAAGTGGAAAGGAGAGGTTTCCATAGTTTGGAACACCATAGAGAAACATAGAAAAGAAGCATCTTTGATGGGCCCACACCAAAATTGTTTCTACACTGGATTGAGCAGAAAGTGGAGAAGAAACTCATTTTAAGATGAAAAGTCACAAATACCCTTACTTTATTACCTTTATAATGTTCATCAGTTTTTTTAATTTCCAGTTTTTTAATTTCGGTGAATGGCATTTTTGGTGAGTGGCATTTTTTCCATTCCTATGTTCTTATGTTTTGCATTATTTTTTTATTTGGTACATTTTTTTGGGTATAACATTAAATATATATTAATATAAGTAAATACATATTAATTTAATATGTGGGTAGTTATGTAATTTACTAAATCTAACATTTTTTAATTTTTTAATTTTTATCTTTCTTTCCTCCTCTTTCTCTTATACCAAACAACTAATAAAATCATCTCACTTTATACTCTCATTCCTTCCTTTCACAATCTTTCCTTTCACTTTCTTTCCTTCTACTTTTTTTGATCAACCAAACATAGCCTAAGGGACCAAAGCGATACTACCTAAATAGTTAGGGGACCAAAAATACAATTTAGCCTTAAATTAAATGAGATATGTTGTGATTTATTGATCAAATGATGAAAAAGACACTTATGCATGATACAATATCATTCTCCAGAACAATTCAGCATTTGTTAGAATTCATTAATCATTTAAGTTCAACCACTTGATTAAAGATGTGTTATTTACATAGACAAAAATCAGACATTATATCTTACATCGTATAAAATACAACATCAGATGAATGTGGTGTCACAATCATGGAAAGAGAGAGAGTGACAAGAAAGAAATAATATTCACTACCACAATTTTGGCTTTTAATAGCATACGTTTAATAGCGCTTCTAGGTAAATGCTATTGAAAATGCAACTTATAGACCTGTTATAGCACTTTTCAGAAAGTGCTAAGAAAAACATGTGAAAAACTAGGGTTAGATAGCGCTTTTCTATAAATGCTATTATTTTGGTTCACACTAATAGCGCTTTTCAGAAAATGTTATTGATGAAGGGGGTATAGATAGCGTTTTACACAAACGCTATTGTTTGGCCTTCATGAAAAAATGGCGGACTCTTTTCAGTCTTTTAATTTTCGCGCACAAAGGGATTAACCTGGGCCCACAGAATAAAACAAAAAGAACATAACGCTTTTCTTTGTAAAAAAAAACGAAAAAAGAACAAAACGCTTTCTGCTTTCTCCATCGTGCACAACGCTTCTTTCCTCCGTCACCGAACCTTTTCATCACCGACGAACTACTTCATGCTTCTCCTCCATCACCGAACTCCTTCATCTACCTCTCAATCGCGTCATCTTCTTCTCAATCACTCTTCTGATTCTCTTGTACTGTTCCTTTACTGTTCACTTGCTTTGATTTTGAGTGTATAATGATTTTGTTGTGTTGAACTGTATAAAGATTTTGTTCACTGATTATGGACCTAAAGATTTGATTTTTATTTCGGATTCAGCATTTTTTTTAGAGTGAAATACTAAATGGGTCGAACTGTTTTTTTGTTCTTTTTTTGGAAATGAAGCTTGTTTTTTGATGGGTTTTGTAATCAAAATTAGGGTTAAGCCTTGTGTGTTATGGTTTAGCTAAAACTGATATCTTATTAGAGTAATTTATTTTGTTTATTTGTTGAATTTCAATTTTATTTGATTTTCTGAAATCGTATGGTGTAGGATTTATATTATTTTTTGTTAGTTTTTCTACGGTAACTGAAATTGTATTCTATTTCTCTTATAGATAGATGTAATGACTCTTGTATCATCAATCAAAATATGATCTCACTTCAAGAGTAAGATCGATAGGTTATGTTTTCATGTATTTAAAGTAGTACATTTTTAGATATTTTGTTTGATCTTTGGATATCATATAATTCTGGATGGAGTCAAAGGTTTTTTTATTGGGAATACAATCGATAGGGTTCTAATTGGGCATTTCTGGCATCTTTAAGGTGTAGTTTTTTGGATGCTTCTGCTGTTTAAATTGGGACTTGTTCAGTAGTTTTTGTGACGGGTTTGTACCATTAGCACTGGGTTTTGGTTTTGGTGGGTGTTCGTAGGGGTTTTTGACTTAGGGGTTCCTTGTCTATACGGAACTTTTGTTAATCCCGTCTCCCATATTAGCCTAATTTAAAAACAGACAATTGTAGCATACATCATTAGCCTAGAGAGGGAATTTTTATGTTATGTTTGACTTTCCTAGTTTGTATTGTATTTCCTAACTCTCTTTCATAAGCAAACTTCAGTTGAAGCCTTGTTGTTGGCTTAGGAATATTCAGCCCTTGGTACCCCAAAATCACACTTATTTTTATTTACCATAAGCTTGTTTTGTTGCAGCATTTCAAAAACAATCCTCAACGTTAGGTGTACCCTTTCCTAGGTTCGTATTAATTCTTTTTTCTACTTTGTTTTGTTTCTTGATTTCGATTCAGTTTTCTACAAGTTCATTAATATTCTGTCATATCTTGTCATTTTGTTTTTAATACAGTAAAGTAGTAGCCGTGATTTTACACAATTTGTATATGTTTGGTCTTTGTTGATGTGTATCGCTTCTATTGAGTAAGTGATGGAAATGGCTTTTTGTTTTTTTATTTTTGGAATCTGAAGTCACTTTATTCTGGTGAGGCGTTAAGGGAACTTGATTAAAGAGGAGCAGAGGATTTTTCTATATCTTTTTGTACCTATGAGGTGATTTTGTTAGCATTCTTCTATGTCAGAATTGAGTGCAATGGTCCTGATTTAGATTTAGGTCTAAGAACTTGTATGAATGAGTTGATATCATTTTTAATATCAAATTAATTCCTAATTTTTATACACTACGAAAGAGTATTAATGGTTTGGTAAACAAGGTCCATGCGATGAATATTACAAGTATAATTCCTGAGTTATTCGTCGAGAACTTGATCCTTGGAATACAACTATTTTGTAGACCGTGTATGAACTTACAAATTCCATATCCTGGGTTTACTAATGTGTTGTTTTCAACACGAAATTTACTAAAGTTGGAATGTTTTGAATGATTGTTTTTTAGTTTAAAAGAGCATGAAAACATAATGACAAAGTATGTGTTGTAATTGAGCACCCTGATGTAATTTCCTTTGCTGAAATTGTTGTTACCATCCCAATTGTACTCTTATTTGCCTTTTCATTTGCTTCTAATTGGTTTTCTTCTTGTTAGTTGCAGCCTCAATTACTTGCTACTGTTAAGTCTGTAGCACATATGAATCAGCATGTGGTTCATATGATTATTGTGATAGAACTACTCAAGGATTTGCTCAAGAAGCCTACTGCTGATAGTTTTGAAGTACTTGTTGGTTTTGTCACGTAGAGGACTCCATGCTGAGTATTCCCTTTAACTATATAGTTATCATGTGTTTAGTGTTTTGTAGATATGAACGTGCCCTTTTCTATGGTCTTCATTTTGAGTATTTATTATACTTATGAATCCTAGCTTTTATTTTTCTTCAGTGTGCATGAAAACATGGTAAATATAGGTGATTGGGGTAAATAAGACAATGGTATTGAACTATAAAATTACTAGAAGATATGAGGTGTCTTGAACTATATATAGATTTTACTTAGTCTATAAGAAAATTAATGCATGTACAATATACGTGGCACAATTCTAAGGGTAGACCAAGAATTTTGGTAAGCTTGTTTATCACACTACTAAGAAGAGAGCTAGTCGACCTCAAGGTATATTACCTATTTGGTTTTGATTTCATGTTGTTGAAATGAAGGGTATCTTAGAGTGTTCCAATTTGGTTGGTTGCTTGGAGGAGTTATCTACTTATGCTTTTAATATTTGAGAAGAATGTTTTTAATTTTTTGTATTCTATGAGTAGAATATGGATACTTGGCTTTTAAAACAACTTTGCCACTAAAAGTCATTGACTCATGTAGAGAAGTTATATAAGCGTTAATGGAAATGTTTGATAGAATGTTTTTAATTTTTTGTATTCTATGAGTAGAATATGGATACTTGGCTTTTAAAACAACTTTGCCACTAAAAGTCATTGACTCATGTAGAGAAGTTATATAAGCGTTAATGGAAATGTTTGATAGAAAAAAAGCTAATTTTAGCTTATACTTGAAACTATTATCTAGAAAGTCATAGAGATTAGGCTTTAGAGGTAGAATTGAAGACATTGCATGAAACTATCGACAGCTTTTTAATCTTTTTGTGTGGTTTATCATATTAGTTGCTGAAGCTTCTTATCCTTTTATCAAAAGAGAATTAATTAAAATACTATGTGTTTGTTGTTTGTGGCCTTGAGATAAAGAACAAACACTACACAAGACAAATCTTTTGACCAAACCCTTCTCTCTCAAGACATTATTGTCATGCTCTTCTTAAGCATAGATAGGTAACATACAAATTTACTTTTTATATATGTTTCTATTAAGACTTTGTATTGATGATGAAGCTGATGCCAAATTTTGAGATTATATAACTTAAAATTGTGATGAAACTCAATCATGTAGAAAATGATAAACCTTTTGCCGCTCCTATGTACAGTTATGTCTTCTGGTTATTTTTATTTTTTTCACTTTAAAATACAGGACCATTTTAATGGGACAATTCTCAAGAATGTGACTAATTTCTCAACAACAATTGGAGAATTATGCTTAGTTGATAAACGTCAGAGTGCCAAAGTATGGACTGCAATGTTTGTGATGGTGCGTGACATTTTATACTCATTGATTTGCTTATTTCAGATAAACTTGAATTCATTTCATTGATTATTAGGGCCATGTGATGGTATTGCAATGTTTATGAAATCTTTCTTTTGTCTCACGTATATGGTTCTGCAGAAAAGAAAATGATGTTACTAGTTTAATTTAAGATTCACTCATCAAGTTTAATGTTTCTTCCCATGAATAATCTTAAATGAATTAATATTTTTTACCAAACTTATGATTAGTAGAATTACTCCTTTTTCGTTAGTTATTCAGTATATATGTTTTTGAAGTTTTGTTTATTTCTCAAGTTCATGATACTAATTAAATGCCTAAATATGAAATTACGACAAGTGTTTATTTGTCGAGTTCTGTTGTTGATTAAATGCCTAAATCTAAAACACGGGCTTATGTTGTCCCACCTAAGTACGTACTAATTTTTTTTTTTGGATAATGCTCTAGATTGTGTGGATTTTTTGTCCTTATCAATTTCTAAATCATCTATGTAGTATGACCACTAGATTCTCTTGTTTAATATTCATTGGTTGTTACTTTGTTTTTTGATTCGTTGTATCTTTGTTCATAGTATTTTCTACTCTTGCAGCTCATAACACTTGACTCATTATATCAATTTAATTAAGGAAAATAGTATTTATAGCGAAAGCTCCTCACGCAAAATTGTCCCGACCTGTATTCCACCAACAATCCGTGATTTCCGCAAAGCTCTCTCTTGTTATTGGATCTGTTTGTTACCCTTTATTCCTCAAGTAAGTTTCTTGCATCTCTAGATGTCGGATATTATACGACACAGGAGATAATGTTGTTGGTAGATTTATCAACTAGATGTCGGATAGCTTGTCACGAGTCCAGTTAAATTTAGGTGTTTTTTTGTTGGTAATTGTGGCTGTTTTTAGGTGCTTTATTTTTTGTTTTTGTAATTGTGGATTGATTATGATCAATTTGTAATGAGATTATCATGAATGCAATTGGTTATATTCATATTTCAGTATCTTATTATAAGTTTTAGATTGAAGATTTAATTATAGTGTTTTTTGTTGTAGATTTAAATAAGAAAAATACATTACTTTTATTAGCGCTTTCAGTAAAACGCTAAGAAATGCCTATTTGAGTAGAAGAGCTACAATAGCGCTTTTAAGAAAGCGCTAAGAAACGGCTGTTAGAAAACGAATTTAATAGCACCAGAATAAGGCTATATTAGCGCTTATCTGAAAGCGCTATTGAAGCATTGTTATTTAATAGCGTTTTAAAAGCGCTATTATAGGGTTCTGACCTATAATAGCGGGGGCTTTCTTAGCGCTTAAAAAGCGCTATTAAACGCAAAAATGAATGCTATTAAAGGGGGTATTTTGTAGTAGTGATTAGAGTTGAAAATTGTGTAAACATGCGGAATTGGTGTGAGATTTTGTGTCCGATATGCATTTTTGTTTATTAAATAGAATACACAGATCACACAAAACCAAATATGGTTCTCCTAAAAAATCAAAGAAGGTTGAGTCCAGGGGTAGGGGACAAAATTTTACAACATGGCAAATCAAAGTTTATATTTTTGCTTTTTTTTTTTTCCTTTTGATATATATTTTTTTTGTGTATTGTTTTGTTTAAATTTTTTTTATAAGAGAGTTATCTTTTAAAATGTAAAAGACTAAATCGTTACTAAAAATTTAGTTAATAGACCACAAGAGTGCTTAAAATATATTTCTAAAATAATAAGGCTTGTTTGATTGCTAAAATTTGTTTAAAATCTCTTTTCATTTAATAGAAGTGACTGTGTCAAAAGTGGTGTCTTAAACAGTATGTTACCTAGTAACAAAAATAAAGAGTATTTTTTTTTTTTGAGG